>Ga0315282_10009393_pt1 | contig 15548 bp, 13 predicted proteins | sample YL17G07_20_MG_FD_203693 | JGI IMG/M metagenome (GOLD analysis project Ga0315282, IMG submission 203693) | Sediment microbial communities from Yellowstone Lake, YNP, Wyoming, USA - YL17G07_20 | ecosystem: Environmental > Aquatic > Freshwater > Lake > Sediment | place: USA: Wyoming | collected...
CCATGCGCGCCCATCTCTCCGGCTATCAGATGCAGATGGGCGGCCTCGGCGGCCTCATGGTCGCCGGCATGGGCGGCGCCCTCCTCGCCGTCGAATCCACTTGGGTCAAAGCCGCCTTCTCCGAGGAGCAGGCCCAGACCCGTCTCCGCGCGGCCATCAATGCCACTGGCGGCGCCATCAGTCAGGCCCACCTCGAGCGCCTCGCCGAGGATCTCTCCAAGATCACTCCCTACGCTATCAAGGACATCGAATCCGTCATGGGCCTCGGTGTCGCCATGGGTCTCACCGAGCCCCAGGTCACCAAACTCACCCCCGTCGTCGCCGACCTCGCCGCCGTGATGCGCAAGAACGGTATGGAAGGCGCCAGCATGGAGCAGGCCATGCGCCTCGTGACTCGTTCCATCGAGAGCGACACCCCGGCCATGGCCCGCTTCGGCATCGTCATTGACAAGGACGCCTGGGCCGCCGCTACGTTCGACGAGCGCCTCAAAATGGTCGCCGATCACTGCCGCGGCGCCGCTAAGGAATTCGGCGATTCCGCCGAGGGCGGCATGCAGAAGTTCCGCAACGAACTCGAGCACACCGAGGCCGTCGCCGGCAAAGCACTCATCCCCGCGCTGTCCGGATTGATGAAGGCCGCCGATCCCCTCCTCAAAGCCTTCAAGTGGATCGCCGAGACGCCGCTGGGTCCGGTGCTCATCACCACCGCCACCGGCGCCGTCGTCCTCTCCACCGCCATCGGCGCCCTCGCCCCATTGCTCGGCGCCGCCCGCGGTGCCTGGGGTTGGCTCGCCGCCCGCATGGGCTTCGCCACCACTACTGCCATGGGAGTGCCGGCCGCACAGGCGGCCGCCGGCGCGGCCGCGCTCGCGGCCGGAGGACAGGCCGGCTCCGCCGCCCTGGGTTGGAACGCCCTCGCCGCCGCGCAGGGCCGAACCATGATCGCCCCCGGCGCCATCGGCGCGGGTGCACAGGCCGCCGGCGGCGCCGCCCAGCAGGTCGGTGGGGCCGCGGTCGGCGGCGGGATCCTCGCTCGCGCTGGCGCCGCGCTGGGCCGCGGGGTGGGCGCCGTCGGCCGGGTCGTCGGCAGTCCGATCGGGAGAACGGCCATCGGTGCGGCCAGCCTCTTCGCCATCGGCTACGAGGCCGACCGGATCGTCACCGGCAAAGTCGCCAAGTATGTGGATGAGTCCGCCATCCCGGAGCTGGAGAAACTGAGCAGTTACGAGGACCAGGGCAACCCCTACACCAAGCGCAAGACCGATCTCTACCGCGCCCTCCTCACTGGAGAAAAGCAGCTCGATCAGCTCACTCCGGAGGAGGGAGTGATCTACTACGGCGTCGCAACTCCGGGTGCTCGCAACGCTCCCGGCATGAGGGGTGGAGCCTACCATGGTTTCAGTCCGGAGATGCAGGCCGCCGTCTCGCGAGCTACTATGGCGCGCGCGCAGGGGTTCGCGGTCAGTCCCGAGGCGGCCCAAGCGGCCGCCGTCTCCGGCGATTGGACCGCCGGGATGCCGGCCGAGCTGACCACCGCACCGGCCCAGCCCGCGGCCACTGGGCTGGCAGCAACTCCGGCCACTCCGGTCGGCGATCTCGCCCCCGGCCTGATCCCCTTCACCGCCGGCGGGAGCGAGCGATTCTCCGCCGGTCGCGGCGCCGGCAAATCCGCCGGCAACGTCTCCGTGGATACCATGGCCGAGGCCCCCAACGGCGATGTGACCATCGGCATCCGCGTCTCCCAGGATGATCTCCCCGAGGGAGACCTCGACGACAGCACCACTGATTACCTCGCCGACCTCAGCTACGCGGGGGCCTACTGATGGTCGTCCCCGCGGGTCTCCTCTGTGCCTGGCCGGATACTGAGGATTCCATCCCCGACGGGTGGGAGCGGGTCGCCTCGCTTGATGGCATGTACCTGCGCGGCGCCAGCGTCGCCGGCGGCACCGGCGGCGCCGCCACCCATACCCACACCGTGGCACTGCATACCCATACGACCTCCGCTCATTCCCACACCCTGAGTGGAACGAGTGATGCCGGAGCAGCCCAGTGCACCAGCATCCTCGACATCACGCCGCAGGCCCAATACATCTCCCATGCGCATACGGCCTCCGGTTCCACCTCCCCGGACGCGCCCTATCCGGGCCAGGCCTCTGTGACCATGGATAGCCAGACGAACAACTCCTCTTATCTGCAGGTCATCTGGATCCGGAGCCAGGGAACGACCTCCATCCCCCCCGGAGCGATCGTATGGCTGCCAAGGGCCATCCCGACCGGATGGAGTGCACAAGCCCAGGGGGCCTTCCTGCTGGGAGCGCCGGCCGGCGCTGACGGCGGCGCCACCCACACCCGACCCGCCTCCCATAGTCACACGGCGACGGCCTCGCACACGCACAGCATCTCCCATTCCCACGGTGGGGCCTCGGATAGTGCAACCCTCACCACCATCAACGCTCTCCTCGACGCCGAGTACGGCCTGACCATCGGCGCCTCTCACCTACATCCGATCGTCCTCGATCCGTTCGTCGAAACGAGCGGCCCGGCCACACCGGATACCCACAATACCGCCAATATGGATCCCCCCTGGATCTCCCTCTATGCCGCGCGCAATGATACCGGCGCGCCCGCCTCGCTGCAGGGAATGGTCCTCGCCTTCCAGGGCCTCGCGGCAGATGTTCCGCCCGGATGGCGATTGTGCGACGGCACGAAGGGCTCTCCCGACCTGCACGCAAACAGATTTCTCTATGGCGCAACGAACGACACCGATCTGCTGACGACCGGCGGATCTGCGGCCTCTCATACCCACACCGCCTACACTCACACGCACACTGATGCCACTCACGCCCATGCCAATCCCGTCCTCGGTTACATGTCCAGCGGCCAGCAGGCCGGCGTCGGGAGCACCGGCGGCACCATGCACCCAATGGGGGATCATCAGCACGCCGCCGGGAGCATCGCCACCGAAACCGCCGGCAGCACCATCTCCTCCTATGCGGTTGTCCTCGCCTCGAGCGTGACAACTCCCCCCTCCGCAAATGTCCTCTTCGTCCAATACTGGCCCGTCGGCCAGATTTCCGAGGCCGTCAACCCCTACGGCCAGCGCGCCCGTGTCTGGGAGGATAACATCGTCGGCCAGATCGGCTTCGAGCTCAGCCTCCCGGATGGAACCTGGGTTGCCGCCACCTATCCGTTCCCGGCCGGCTCCTACCGGCCCTCCCTCGAGTGGCTCCGAGACGGCCGCCTCCACGTCGCCTACGACGGCGGATCCGGCCCCGGCGGCATCGGCCACTCCTACTCAACCGACGACGGAGAGACGTGGGTGTAGGGGCGCATGGACATGCGCCCGCCCGCCCGCGTAGGGCGGGTTCCCAAACCCGCCCGGGATTCCCATGACCACCATCACCGACCCCTACGGCGATACCTTCACCTACTACCCGGACGGCACCGACGTCATGGTCATCCGTTCCTTCGACGATCCCCCGGACCCGTTCTCCTGCTTCTCTCAACCCGTCGCCGACGGCCCCATCGCCGCCACCATTGACCGCACCGGCAAGCACATCGTCACCTACCTCAACGCCGCCGGCGCCCGCCTCAGCAAATCATCTCAGAAAGACGCCGACTCCGGCAGTTGGTCGTGACACGCCCGTAGGGCAGGCTTTAGCCTGCCCAGGAATCCCATGGCACTCAACTCCTCCGCCAACCTCATCATCTCCGACCCCCGCTGCGACGGCCCCGTCCTGTCGCATGGGTGGGGTCTCGACTTCCCCCTCTCCGAGGCCGGCGGCACCTACGTCGCACCCGGCCCCTTCCAAAACTCCGCCCTCCGCCAACCCGCCTGGGATCTCGACACCATCAAATGCCTCCCCTCGGTCGGCGGCGTCATCCTCGCCTCCGTGGCCACCTCTGCCAACATGGATATGGATGAGTGGCAATACGCCGGCCTCTGGCGTGCCGTCGCCCCCACCGGCTGGGCCCGCAACTGGCTCAAGTTCTACGACGCCCGCCCCAATCAGGTCGGCTGGGTCATCTCCAAGGCGCCCTGGGTGGCCAACCCCTCATGGCGCGTCTCCTGGATCCGCTCCGAGCAACCCGCCGCCCAGACTGATCCGGTCTACTTCCGCTTCACCCTCAACGCCATCGGCACGATCCAATATCAGCTCTACCTAGTCCAGACCCGCGCCGAGAGCGGCTGCACGTTCTTCCCTAAACTACAGAAGTCCACCGACGGCGGTGCGAGCTTCGTGGACATAGACTCCTACCTCTGGGACTCCGCCGCCCAATGGGCCGTCGGCTCCGCCATCTCCGAGCCGGCGTGGATCAACTGCTACTACGTCAAGGATCACCTGGTCTTCACCTTCGGCGACCTCTCCGACCCCTGGGTCTACTACGAGCCCGGCCTCGAAATCCCCGATGGCTGCGTCGGCCTCTCCACCGGCGGTGGCCAGGCCGCCTACTTCATTCATCCCATTCAGTTCGAGACCCTCGGTTCGCTCGAGCGCACCCAGCGCATCATCGCCCCGCCGCTCATCACCAACACTCCCGACAGCGTCCGCTTCCTCGGCGACGTGCCTGATGGATGTGGCATCGTCGTCAGTATGCACGGCGCCGGCAGTGAGATCTGGCCCTACGCTGCCCTCAGCTCCGATGGCGCCCACACTCCTCTCCTCACCGAGATCCAAGCCACCCGCCCCAGCGTCCACGATGCCCCGGTGACCACCGTGATCTTCGACAATGGCACCGTGCCCGCTGACAAGAAGCGCCTGATCGAGGTCCAGTACACTCTCGCCAAAGGCTGGCGCGGCAGCAAGATCGAGGCCAACATCATGACCGAGACCGGCTTCGATCAGTACGCCATCAACGGCAACGAGCGCGCCGCCCTCACCCTCACCCCCGATGGCGGTTCCACCTATCCCCAGGGCGTCTACTACCTCGACACCCCCGCCCTGAAGAAGGATCACCGCCGCCCGGGAAACATTATCCTCGAGCTGAGCGGCCACGATCGCTTCGTCCGCCTCCGCAACAAGAAGGCCTGGCTCACTCCCAGCTTCGCTGGCTGGACCTTCGCCGATGCGGTCACCTGGCTGCTCCAAAATCGCGGCGGCGTGCCGACCGCTGGGATCTCTCTCGATGCCGAGTCCGCCTCCTACGAATTCCCCGCCCCCCTCGGCCAGCTCCCCCTCAAGTTCGATCAACAGCTCGATCTGGTCCAGGTCATGGATCGCCTCTGCGGCGCCGCCGGCCGCGAGTGGGGCATCAACGCCGCCGGCAACGTCTTCACCCGCACGGTCGGCTCGGTCTACTACTCCGGTGTCCCCGACTTCATCATCACCGATGCTGCCGTCGCGGACGGCGACCAGGTCTACGACCTCGAGCTGCGCCGCGATCTCTCCACTGTCCGAAACCACGTCTTCTGCATGGGTCAGGACGCCAATGGCAACGATGTGATGGCCACCTGGCGCGCGACTCGGTCGGTCAGCGATCCCACCTTCGACCCGTTCATCGGCGACGATTGGTGGGAGGTGGTCGTCGCTCCGGATGGCGCCGATCCTTGGATGGCATGCGAGTTCGCCGGCCGCGAACTCATGAAGTACGAGGGCGCCCTCATCTGGGCCACCCGCGGCCACGCCGAACTCTACCCCGATATGTACGTCGCCGTCTCCACTGCGAAGTTGAAGATCCCGGCTGGCACCGTCTTCCGCATCATCGAAAAGACCGGCCAGCTCACCGCCTCCGCCGGCGAGCACGCCACCAGATTTGTAGGAGTGATCGACTCGTAGGGCGGGCTTTAGCCTGCCCCCTCTATCACCATGAAACCCGTCATCAATAGACCCAACCGTCTCCCTCGCCCCCGCCAGGCCCGCGCCCGCGGCCTCGCCGGCCTGCGCGCGTTCGTCACCTGGCTCGCCGCCCCGCGCAGCTACACCATCTCCGAGCAGACCGCCGCCGCCGGCCCGCACTCCTCCTCCGCCGGGTGCGTGCTCTCCCCTGACATCTATCCCGGATCCGGATCTGGCTCCTCCGGCGACGGATCCAGTATCCCGAATCAGGGCCAGCCTGATACCGGCGGCGGTTGGTTCCGCTTCGGCTTCTCCCGTTACGACGGCCCCGACGTCACCGCCCCGTAGGGCACGCGTAGGGCAGGCTTTAGCCTGCCCGAGGACATAGATCATGAGCTACACCGACAAAACCACCATCCTCCCGTTCTCCTACCCCGCCGCCGGCGAGACCAGCTCGAGCGTCAAGGAGAACGACCGCATGCAACGCATCCAGGCCGCCTACCTCGCCATGATGTACGCCCTGGTTGGCACCTCGCTCTCCGGCACCGTGCTGGATGGATTCGCCATCTCCGCCGGCGCCGGCCTCTCCATCTCCGTGCCCGCCGGCTGGGGAATGATCTCCGGCTGGACGATCTGCGCCGCCGGCGCCACCGCGAAGGCCGGCCTCACTAACAACTCCACCTGCTACATCTGGCTCAAAAAGACAGCCACCACGGACGCGGATCGCACCTTCACCGTCGAATTCAATACCGATGGATCGCCGATCGCAGACGCCATCTTCATCGCCACCGCTACCACGGCCGGAGGCGCCGTAACCGCTGTTGACAATTCCCCGACCGGGCGCACGCCCCGGATCCCGTACGCCTACTCCGGCACCGGGTGGCCGCAGACCCGCATCGTGGCGCCGTCCGGCGGGCAGTATACCAGCCCGAAGGTGGCCATCGAGGCGGCGAGCGCCGGCGACATCATCCTGCTCATGCCGGGTGCGTACACCTGCACCGCGGTCATCACGGTTCCGGCCAACAACATCACGATCATGGGCTGGGATCGCAATGCCGTGGTGCTCAACTTCACGGCGGCGGATGCGACCCACTGCATCAATTGCAATGGCAAGGACGGGCTGACGCTATCCGAGTTCACCCTCAGCGCGGTCGGCGGGAAAACCGGCCGCGGGATCTATGGGGGCGGCTGCGACGATCTCCTGCTCGACCGCCTGGTCATCACCGGGGCCGACCTCTCCCAGGGCATCTACCTCTATACCTCGGGGCTCCGCAATCTCATCCGGGACTGTTCGGCGACGACGGGAGGGGCGCAGGTGATGTTTGTCGTCAATCAAACGGATATCTCGATCCGGGACTGTGCGATCACGGCCTCAGGCGTGGCCACCCATGGGATCTATCTCGATGCCACCACGACCCGCGGGCGGATCGCCGGCAACGCGATCACGATGGCGGGGGCCAGCGCCAGCGGCAAGGCGATCGCGATCTACGATTGGGCCGGCTCGCTGACGCTGAGCCGCAACAGCATCTCCTGTGCGGCTCCGGGGGTCTGGTACGCGATCTACATCAAGGCCAACTCGGCGAGCACTCGGGGCCTACACGTCAACAAAAACCAATTGACCTCGAGCGGGGCGGCCGGCACGGGGATCACACTCGTCACGACCAACCCCAACAACCTCGATGAGGCGGCGGTGGGGGAGAACACCTGCCTCGATTTTTTGCTGGGAGTCAACATCGCCGATGCCCGAGTCCGGTACACGCTGGTGCACGACTGCCAACTGCGATCGTGCACCACGAAGGTTTCCGACACCGGCAGTTCGACCACTGATGTTGACAATGTTAAAACGTAGTCTGCCCAGGAGGCCCTGGATATGGACGTGAGAGTCAGAGACGGGCAGATCCAGCCGCTCCTCTATAGGATCTCGGCAGTGGGTCTCGCCGAGCTCCTGCGGAACCGACCGGAGGGGGTTGGTGCCCCGGACAATGTGGCCGCGATGGATGCCCTGGACGAATGGCCGACGGACGACCGGGGGCGGCTGCTATGCTGGTCGGAGGCCGACCGGGATGCGGTCGCGGCCGCGCTGGCCGCGATCGAGTGCGATCACCTGGTCGTGCTCGAGGACCAGCCGGATCCGGAGCTGCTCGCCGCGCTGCAGGGCACGTGCAGCAGCCGCAGCGAGGCGCTGGCGGCGCTGTCAGCGGGCACGGCTCCCGTCCCCACCCTCCAGCAGATCTCCGCCCGCCTGGACGCGCTGCAGGGGGCGGTGGTGGCCAGGGGTGTGATAGCCGAGGCCGACATCGCGGCGGCCGCGGAGGCGCTGAAACCGGCGCCGATCGGCGACCTGAAACCTGCGATCACCAAGTAGGGGCGCATGGATATGCGCCCGTTCCTTCGGAGCGCAGCGGAGCTGCGCGAGACCGTTCACCAACCTGTCCGGAGAGCATCATGCCCGAGCCTGTGATTCTGACGCACCTGCGCACCTATTGGCTATGCGGACTGGCGGGAGGCGTGGTGCATGATTTGTTATTCAATCGAGGGTGTCTGTTGCTGCCCTCATATGACCGGGCCACCCGCAGGCTCGGTCTGGGCACGTTGGCGAGTTGCGCGCTGGGCATCGCCGCGGCAATCCTGGCCGACAACAGCCCGATCGTAGCATTCAGCGGAGCCATCCTCGGCGGCGCCATCATCAACCGCATCATCAACCCGTTGCTCGGGCGCGCAGGTCGGGTGAACGGGGCGGCGCCGGAGAGGTTGCCATAATGCACATCATACCAACGATACAACCGGCGTGGGGCCCACCCGGCCGGCCGGAGATCGAGGATCCAGTGATCGCGCGGCTCACCGTGCCGGTCTATTACGCCGGCGAGCACGGTCTGATCCCGTCCGTCAATGGCATCCTCTGCGCCAGGCTATTCGCCCATACCGTGCTGCTCGAGATGGAGAGGTTCGCCCTCGAGGAGCAGGCGGCGCTCGCTCACGTGGGCGTGTACAACCCGCGCAAAGCGCGCCATGCGGACGGCAGCCCGATCGTGCCGGAGCGGTGGAGTAACCACGCCTACGCGATGGCGATGGACTGGAAGGGGCTGCTCTATGCGGATCAGCGCGCCTACCTGGACATCCCCGGGCTGAAACGGGAGATGCCGCAGGGGCTGGAGTGCTTCCTCGATGCCTGCCGCCACGCGATTGCCAAGACCGCCCGCCGCGCTGAGATCGTAGACGAGGGCGGGTGGATCCACATCGGCATCTACCACCAACCCGCGACGCACTGAGGCCTCACCGGCCCCGCCTGGAGAGGGCCGTCGCCGTTCCCCATCCGGGCAGCCCGCCCGGAAATCCCACACACCCTGGAGGTGTACCCGCATGGCCAAGTTCAACATCTTTACCATCCTGGGCCAACTGGCCAACATCCTGTTCATCGCGGAGCAGGCACAGGAGGGCGTCGAGGTCCTCAAGGACCTGGCCGCCAATGACTACCCGGCCGCAGCGGCCGCCCTGGTGGAGATCCCCCGGGTCGCCACCTCCCTGGCACCACTCGATGCAAAGCCGCTCGCCGAGCCGATCACCACGGTCGGCGCCGCCATCCGGGCCGGACTGCCGGATCTGCTCTCCGCCCTCGATGGAGCGATCCCGGAGGAGCAGATCATCAAGCTCCTCGGCAGGCTCGGACTCGCCACCTGAGATCTCCCGCGCCGGCGATCTGATTCCAGGCAGACCGCCATGCGCGAACCGCGGGGAGGGGCCGCCCCCCTCCCCGCCCCTCACCAGCTCGCACCCTCGCGGGTGCCAACCAGCCGGCCGGGGTGACCATCCCAGCTCCCCCCGGCCGGCGCCTCTCCCCGGCTCCCCATCGGTCGCACCAGGTGGGCCGGCGACGTGCCACCGCCGCCGACCCCGCAGACCTCCTGACGTAGCAGGAAGCTGCACCGCGGATGTTCCGGCGAGCAGTTCTGGGCGTTCACTGACCAGGATCACGCCGACCTCGCGGCCGCTCTTCACGGGATCCGGGGCAAGGCGCTCTTGACCTACTACGACCATCCGGATGTCCGAAGGCTCTACCGGGGATGGCACCTCATAGAGCATGATCGCCCACTTCGCTGTGCCTCGAAGTGGCATCGAAAGAGCCGCACCGTCCGCGAACTCCTCATCGCCAACTATCCCCTCCCCTCCCCATAGCCCCGCCTTTCCACTGCTACCACCACCACTGCGGAAAAGCAGCTCGCGCCGATCGCCGTGCCGCGCTATGTGAGAAAAAGCGCGCCCCTTCTCTCTCCCATTCTCACTTATCGGCGCACAAAAGCGCCCTCATTCTCATTTTCCCCCGCGCGTTACACCACCTCCGCGGCCTTGCCCGGTTGCTTCGCGCGCATCTCCTTGGTCACGGATTCTGTCTTGACCTCCACCAGGTTGGCGAGTTTGCGCGCGTCGAGGCGCGCTCTCAGCCGGACATCCTCGCGCTCCCTCTGGCGCAGTGTGAACGTACGCCCGCCCTCCCCGATGGTCGCTGACATGGAGACGGCGCTCACCCAGCGCGGCTCCGGCACCGGTGACTCCTTGGCCCACTTCAGGTAGCTGCGCACGCGCTTCAGCGCGCTCCCGAACGCGGTAGACAGGTGGGCTTCGTCAAGGATGATGCGTGTATCGAAGGCTAGCAGCCCGGCCTGGATCGGTCGGCTCCCTGCGCCTACGCCGTATCCGCGGAACAGCAGACGCGAACCTATCTGATCCACGGTGGAAACGAGTATCGTCGGCGTCAGCGGGTCGGCCGCCCAGCCCTCGTCCCGGTAGACTCCGCCGCGGAGTCGGAGTATGCGTAGCACCTCACACGGGTTGAGGGCTAGCCTTGCAAGCTGCTGGGCGACAACCCTCAGTTCGGGGTCATCCCTTTCGCCGGCCGCGGCCGCCCGAATGGCCTCTGCGAGACGGCGGGCGTGCTGCGTGACCTCATCTACAACCAACCGCCGGTCCACGACGAAGCAGATGCGGCGAGCAGCGGTCCGCTGGTCCGGCTCCAGATCGGCCTGCCGGGCCAGCTCGAACACAGCCAGGTCAACCACGACCGTCTTGCCGCAGGCGGTTGGCGCGATGATGACGTCATGCCAGCCCTTCTGCAGCACCTCCCCCGCCAATCTCTCCTGCCATTGGAACGGTTGGTGGCCATGGACGGCTTGGAAGAACTTGCCGAACTCCCTGGGCCCTAACTCGGCCACGACTCGCCCTCCACGGGCCGCATCAGTCCGAGGCCGAAGTGCCGCATCCTCCCCAGCATCAGCGGCCCGCTGACAGGCAGATCGAGCCGCACCGTCACGTGGCGCACCCAGGGCGGGCGACGACCGGCCCCCTCGCGCTCCCTATCGCACTGGAAGCACCAACTGGGGGGCGCCCCGTGTAGTGGAGAGTGGCGATCCACTTGGATCTCAAGCACACGATCGGGCGGAACGCCCACCATCTTCAGGCTCTCCAGTATTACCTGTGCCTCACCGCCGTCCCGCGCCTTAGGGTAGTGCCCAAACACCATCGGCGTCGCAGTAGTCCACACCTTGGCGGCCTGGGTCCATGTGCGCGCATCGAGTGTAAGACTCGGCGGATCATCCGCTGCCACCTCTTGGAGGTGCCAGGTACCGATGCCGGGGATGCCCAGACCGTTCTTCTCCAAACACATTAGCCCGCGTGCCAAGGTGACGAGCACATCGGAGCTAACCTCGGCTGGCACCATTATGGCAAGCCCCTTGATCGAACCGTCCGCGTGACGCATCCGGGGATGGACGAAAGGTAGGGAAACGTAGGCGCAGTGCGGGTGCTTCCCGTGTCCGTGAACGGCATCGGGCACGCTGGGAGCGGTGCCCTGGGCGCGTTGCTCCTCCTCGATGCAGGCGATCAGGGCCTTCCGGAAAGCCTGAGTGACCTTCACTGTGGAAGTGACCGGGAGCAGCGGGTCACCGGGTTGAGGCCGAAACACCCAGCAACGACCGAATACGTTGGGCACCAGCGGCGTTGGCCGAACCTGTTGGTCATGCCTGCGATAGCGCTGGGGTAGGCTGGGGGCCGGTTTGCCACCGTCGCGCCGGTACTTCTCGAGCAGGTACCCAAGTCGGCCCGGACCCGGTACCCGAAGCTGGATCTGTCCAAGCTCGTCCGGAACGTGCGTCGCGGGCGGCGGGTCGCCGACGATGCTCACCTTTACGAGTGACCGGGAGCGCCCGAGGTACGTGACGTGACGGCAGATCCCCCGCAGGGTCTCCAGGTGTTCATGTGGCTCGGCATCCGGCCAGATGAAGTACGCTGCGGGATCATCTGGCACCACGGCCGGTATCGGTAACGCCGCCTTCTTGCGATGCACTGGAAGCAGCGTCCGCAGGTTGAAGTCGCCCTGCGGCGCTCGCGGTCGTCCCGGCTTCGCCTTCTGCCAGACTTCGTCTTCGTGTGGATTGCCTGGCATGTGCACATCCGGCGCTGAGCGCCCACGCGCCTCAGACACTGCTAGTTGGACGGCTCCGACCCGTTCCGGGTCTGACAGCCACCGCAACGCGCACATGGCCGCCTCGGAGAGCTCTGGCGCGGGGGCGCTCAACTCAGCCGCGCCCGCCACCAGCGCGGAGAACAGGCGGTCCGGGTGCGGCGGCCACTCGGGCCTGGACCGACTCGGGTCGTCGTGGCGCGTCGCCATGCACACCCCGGTCAGGTACTCAACTCTGATCGCCAGCATCATCCACCCCCGCAGCTCCGTCCCCACTATCGTCCGGCTGCCGCGCGTCACTGAGTTCGACGAGCTTGCTTAACAGCTCGGTTGCGGTCAGGCGTACCACGCGCTTCTCCCAGACGATCCCCGCTGTCCCCGCCTCGGCTTCCTTGAGCGCCTCACACAGTAGCTCACGCGCCTCATCGACCGTCGGAAGGCGGAAATCCACAGGAGAGGTACCGTCCGCTTGGATCTGGGTGAGGACCACCGCGCCGTATTGGCTGGCATCGCAGGGAACCAGTTCGCACCGCGATCGTAGCCAGCCTCCACGCGCGTGCTGCAGCGCGACCGCGTAGACGGCCAAGGCCGCGAGCACAGTCCGGGCTGCGCTGTCCCGGCTCTCATTGTGCTTCCGTTCCATGGGGAAGCGGAGCCGACGCAGCTGGGTCAGTGACAGGGTCCAGGTACGCAGCGCGTAGGCCATAGTCACCCCACCAGGCCTTACCGCGTACGCCACGATCGGCGTCGCACCCTCTCGGCGCAGAATGTCGGGCAGCCGATCAAGATGCTGGTCCCTCACCTCCCGCGCATCGCCGAACCGGTCCAGGTCCGGCGTGACATTGCCGTGGTTGATATCGGATGGCTTGCCTTTCCCAAACCTCTCGGGCTGACCATTCTTATCAATCTTGATATCGCGAGGCTGCGCGCCGATCCAATCATCCTCGCCCTGGATCGCCCAGCCCCCGTCGGTTCGACGATAGATTGTGGCTGACTGCGCCTTGATGCCCAACGGATCGAGGCGGCTCGACGTCCGGATCCCCGGCGTAACGTCCACGCCAATGATCTCGGAAACCACTGCCCGAGGGATCTTGGCTGAGTCTAACCCCTCTCCGGCCGTCGAATCCCATGTGCCGAAGAGCAGGGCCGTTGGGCAATAGCGGTAGAAAGCGGCCGCGTCGTGTAGTCTAGCCGCGACGACGGCCTTACCGATATTGGAATCGCGGAAACGAACCCTCGCCTTCTGCCCGTCCCGTTCCGTCTCCACCTCGCTGTCTCGCAGTATTGCATCGTGAACGCGGTGCGGCGCGGTGAGCGACGTCACCCATCCGTGTCTCTCGTTGACGTATACCGCGAGAATCGGCAGACCGCAGCAGTCCGGCGCGCCCGCCTTCGGGTCCATGTCGCGCCAGTCCGGCAAGAACGCGTCCTGAAGTGCCTCCTCCATCCGGTTGGCCTGACTCTGAACGCTGTCGAGTAACACGCAACGCGCGACCCGGCCGTCTATCATCCTGTCCTCGACCGCGTAGACCCCGCCTGCGTAGGTAGGAGGAAAGACCTTGTCTCCGTCGGCCCCCACCGGTTGCAGCTTCGTCCGGCAACGGAAGGCCGCCGCCGTCTTGACAGCCTCTTGCAGATTGCCCAGCGTCAATTCAGGTGCCATGTGTTCTCCTCTATGCAGTAGTGACTTACCGCCGCCTTGCAACGAGTCTACCAGTAACTACGCCATCGCCTTGCGCCCTCCGGTGGCCACCGCCACCCGCCCCGCCCGGTGCGGAACTCCGGGCCCTGGTCTATTCCCCTGGCCCACAAGTGCGCGTCACGCCTCCCGTCCCCTCGCCTTCCGTGCGGCCCCTCCTCCCCTCTCACGCAGGCCGACCCCTGGCCGCTCGCCAAGGAAAACCTGTTCAAACGGAGGTTCGCCCCTCGTGCCTGCCCCCCTTCCACCGCTCGGACTTTTTTTCTAACCTGGGGACCGCTCCACCGTACCTCCCCCACAGGGACATCTGCTGTCCCACTGCTCCGCCCCGACTACTTCTTTCTCGCGGGGCGCGGTCCCCGAGGGCGCGTCATCTCGGCGACCTCAGCGCGGATCGCCTCCACCAACTCCGCCGGCGCGAGCGGGACCGCGTGCCGCCCGTAGCTCAGCACCCACCGCTTGACACTCACCAGCCCCTTGACGCGCATGGCGAGGGTGCAGGACCCGTCCGCCCCGTCGGTGAGCTGCTGGGTGGGGTGCCACACCCGCTCTCTGATGCGGGGCGCGACCGCGGCGTCGAACCACACCCGCACGTCGGCCGCCTCGCCCTCGACGATGGTGAACCGCTCCGCCAGCCTCTTCCGCAGGGCCTCCGGGTCGGGTGGGGTGAACGTCCTGGACAGCACCTCCACCGACTGCACCCGGTTGATGGCGAAATCCCGCTCGGCCTGGCGCAGGTGGCAGAACCCGTGCACGTACCACATCCCCCCGTAGAGGTAGAACTGGTAGGGGTCCACCACTCGCACCGCCTCCTTCCCACTCGACATCGCCCGGTACCTGAGCCGCACCTGCCGGTGCTCGTGCCAGGCCCCCCACAGCTCGTTGAAGCGCAGCACCGTCTCCAATCGCTCCGGGGCGGCGGGGTCGGGGATGTAGGTGATCGCCGCGTTGGCGTCATCGAAGGCGAACTGCTCCGGCCCGGCCATCATCAGGCGCAGCTTCTCCAGGGCCTGGCGCACCGCGGTCTTGAACGGGGTGTTGCGGAAGCCGCCGGCCACCTCGACGGCGAGGCTGAGGGCGAGCAGTTCCCGCTCCTCGAACGGCGTGGGGGCGAGGGAGAACGGGCGGGTGTAGTGGTACCCCCGCCGCTCGCGGGAGTAGGACAGCGGCGCCCCCAGTTCCTCCCGCAGCAGCCGCAGATCGCGCTTGACGGTCCGCTCGTGCCCCCCGCACCCCTCCGCCAACTGGGCCAGGGACGGGTAGCGCCCGGTACTGATGGCGTAGTGAATGCGGAGCAGTCGCGTCAGTGTCGGTCGCGCGAAGGACATGGCGCCGCCTCGGCGGGCGGGCTAGAGCCCGCCCCACCCGTCCCTCCGGGGCGACCTGGCTGCCCGGGGGGATACCGCCTGGATGGAGGTTCGCCGGAGGGGGGAGGGGACCTTCAGAAGCCAGGGGAACGGCGGAGCAGGTAGAGCGAGCAGAGCAGTGGAGCAGGAGAGAGTGGGAACGGCGGGAGGGTAGTTATGTATTACTTGCTTACCTTTTTACCTCTTGCATTTTGAATTCTGCCCTCTGCCCCCGCCTGGCCCGCCCCAGCCCCGCCAGGCCCGTTTCCCCC
>Ga0315282_10009394_pt1 | contig 15548 bp, 26 predicted proteins | sample YL17G07_20_MG_FD_203693 | JGI IMG/M metagenome (GOLD analysis project Ga0315282, IMG submission 203693) | Sediment microbial communities from Yellowstone Lake, YNP, Wyoming, USA - YL17G07_20 | ecosystem: Environmental > Aquatic > Freshwater > Lake > Sediment | place: USA: Wyoming | collected...
ATTTTTTTGATTTTAAATTACTTTTGTTTTATTTTAAATTTATATTTTCTTATTTAATTATATATTTTAATTTAACTCTCTCTTTTTCCTCTTACTTGCCTCTCTTAATTGTTTATTTTATTTTATTTTTTTGATTTTAAATTACTTTTGTTTTATTTTAAATTTATATTTTCTTAAACGCCGGGCCGCTTCTTCCGGATCTAAGGCGCAAATTTCCATACCCGTGCCCAATTCAAAACCAGCGGCTAATTCTGTTTTTGGAATAATATCAATATACCAATGAAAATAATTTCCTTTATTATCAACCGGCGCTGTTTTGATATATAAATTATAATCTGGATCTTGTAATTCTTTATCTAATCTTTTTAAAGCATCAATCAAGGCCTCGGCCAAAAATTTTAAGTCGCTTAAATCAATTTTCCGGTATTGGGCAGCGTGCGTTTTTGGGTAAATTATTAATTCATAAGCGTTTTTGGAAATAAAAGGCGTGACCGTGAGAAATTTTTCGTTTTCAAAAACTAATCGTTTTTTCTCTTTTTTCTCCCACTTAATAATATCGCAATAAACGCAACTTTTATTTTTTTGATAATAATTCTTTACTCTTTTAAGAGCTAAAATAATATCAGGCGGAACAATGGGTAAAGAGATAATCTGACCATGGGGATGAGAAATAGAAGCGCCGGCTGAAGGACCAAAATTAATAAAACCCATTACATATTTAGTATTTTTGTCTTTAGCTAACTCATTAGCGCGAACTAAATAAGCTAAAAACATTTCTTCCACCGTTTGAAGCGGCAGTTGAGCCAAAGATTTCGTATGCGGTCGGGTGAGCACCACCTCGCAATGGCCAATGGCGTTTAACACTAAATAAGGACCAACTTTTACTTGACCTTTTTGACCGGTGATTAAAGAAGGAAATTTATTATTAACTACCTGAACTGACCAATCGCCGTTTAATTTTTTGCTAATTTTAAAAAGCGGATCGCCATGACCAGTAGCCTGAGGATTTTCAAAAGGACATTGGCTAATTGGTTGGTGTTTTCGTTTTTTACCGGTAATTTTTCCGCCCGGTCGTTTTAGCCGATGTTTCGCCACAATCACCCATTCTTGGCTAATGGGGTCTTGTCTTAATTCAGAATAAAAATTACTTCTTTTGATCATAACTATGTTTTTATTATATAAACAAAAATAAAAAATTACCAGTTAATAATAAATCAAAGATTCAGTATATTAAATATGATTTTTATCTAAATATGACTGTAAGATTAATTGAGCAGCCACGCGATCTAATTCTCCTTTTTTTAATTTCCCTTTTTTTTCTTTTAAAATTTGCTGGGCTTGTTGGGAAGTAAATAATTCATTTTCAAAAACAATAGGAATTTTAACTAAAGAGGATAATTGAGTGGCAAACCTTTTAGTTATTTTCGTTTGTTTTGTTTCTTGAAATTTTACAGATAAAGGGAGGCCGATCACTATTAATTCAAATCCTTCTTTTTCAATGAGTTGAATTAGTTCTTTAAGTAATTGTTGATCGTTTTTCCGCTGTAAATATCCAAAAGGGAAAGCAATTTTATTTTGGCTGTTGGCTTTTGCTAAACCGACGCGCCTTTGTCCAAAATCAATGCCTAAAATATTCATTTTAAATTTTGGTTAAAATCAAGGCCTTTTTAGGCATCACCACAATAGTATGCTCAAAATGAGCGGCGGCTAAACCATCGGCGGTTATAAAACTGCCGTCTGGCCCTTGAATCGCCTCTTCGCTTTTAAAAGTGACCATTGGTTCAATCGCTAAAACCATACCTCTTTTTAATTTTAAACCAGTATGGGGCTCGCCGTAATTCAATATCTCGGGTTCTTCATGAACTTTATAACCAACGCCGTGACCGACTAAATTTTTAATTACTCTAAAACCCTGACTTTTAACATAACTATTAATGGTATAGCCAATATCACCTAAAGTATGTCCCTCGGTGGCTATCTCAATAGCTTTATTAAGAGCTATTTTAGTAGTCCGAATAAGTTTTTTATAACAAGAATCCACTTTGCCGACGGCTATGGTCAAAGCCATATCGGTAAATAATTTTTTATATTCCAAACCTAAATCTAAAGAAACAATATCACCTTCTTTTATTATTATTTCATCTGTTGGTATGCCATGAACTATCACTTCATTAATAGATAAGCATAAACTGGTCGGAAATGGTTTATTAGAAAAATCGGGTTGATAATTTAAAAAAGACGGTCGACCGCCGGCGTTTAAAATTAAACTTTTCGTTAAGCGCTCCAATTGCCCACCGGTTATGCCCGGTTTTATTTCTTTGCTAACTTCATTTAGGATACGCGCCAAACGGCTTCCGCCTTCTTTTAAAATTTTAATATCTTTTGGACTTTTAAGAGTAACCACTCTTTAATTTTATCACTTATATTTTAATTTAGTAAGTGTCTCTTTGAAGATCTTATTAATCGCCCCTTCACCATTTACTTCAATTAAAATTTTTTTCTTTCGATAATAGCGAATAATAGGAATAATTTGTTTTCTAAAAATTTGAAAACGTTGTTTGATTGCCTTTGGCTGATCGTCCGGCCGACGAATCAATAAACCCCCACATTTTGGACATTTTTTTAAACCCGGCTCTAAAGATAAAGAAATCGGCTCCCCGCATTTTTGACAAATCCGGCGATTTAATAATCTTTGTTCCGCTTCTTTCAAGCTCACTTTTAAATAGATAACTTTTAGATTTTTTCGACCTAACAACTTTAACATTTCATCTAAGATTTTTGCTTCTAAGAGGTTGCGGGGATTACCTTCGGCAATAATACCTTCAGAAGAGCGCGTTCTTCTCAAGAAATTAAACCATAAAACTGTCACCAACCAAGTAGGCACCATTTGACCGGTTTTTAAAATTTTATCAATCTTCTGGCCAAAATATGATTTTTCTTTGGCTAATTGGCGTAAAATACCACCTGCGTTAATTTTTCTTAAATGAAAATACTGAGCCATTAACTTCGCTTGGGTTCCTTTGCCTGAACCCGGTGAGCCCAAATAAAAAATATTTAAGAGTTGTTTTTTAATTTTAGTATTCTTCATATTCCCGCATCAAAAGTTGAGCCTGAATTTGTTTAATTGTTTCCAAAGCAACCGAAACCATAATTAAAATAGAAGTGCCGCCGATAGCAAAAGTAGTAATTCCAGTCGCCGATTGAATGACCATCGGTGTCACGGCAATGACGCCTAAAAATAAAGCGCCAAAAAAAGTTACTCTTTGGGCTGTTTTCTTTAAATAAAAAGCCGTGGTTTCACCCGGTCGATAACCAGGAATAAAAGCGCCATTCTTCTGTAAATTTTCTGCAATCATATTGGGTTCAAAAGTAATGCTGGTGTAAAAGAAAGTAAAAAGAAAAACCAAAACAAAATAAAACAAGCCGTAAATTAATTGATTTTTAAACATATTAACCAAATAATTAGCGATATTTAAAACGGCCGGATTTTTAAAAATCATTAGCATTTGGCCAATCATACCGGGTAACAATAAAAGAGATAAAGCAAAAATAATAGGGATCACGCCCGCTTGATTAACTTTTAAGGGTAAAAAAGTAGAAACGCCGCCAAACATTTTAGTTCCCCTCACTTGCTTGGCATAAGAAACCGGAATTTTTCTTTCTGCTTCGGTCACATAAACAACACCAACAATAACTAAAACCATAGCGATGAGAAAACTAATCAAACCCGGCAATTTAGTAGGATCATAAGTGGCGAAGGTTTGCATAAAATAACGAGGAAAATCAACCACAATACCAGCAAAAATAATCAAGGAAATACCATTGCCTAATTTTTGCTCGGTAATCAAATCGCCTAACCACATCAAAAAAACGCTGGCCGCAACCAAAATAATAACATCCCGCATCATACTAAGAGGTGAATTAAAAATGATAATCCCTTGCGACTTTAATAAATTAAGAAAACCAAGGCCTTGTAAAGCCGCTAATGGCACGGTCAGCCATTTGGAATACTGTTCAAATTTTCGGCGGCCAGCTTCTCCTGCTTCATAAAACATTTCTTTAATAGAGGGCCAAACCATTGTGAGAAGCTGCATAATAATAGAGGCCGTAATATAAGGCGCCACCCCCAACATCCCGATAGACATTTTATCTAACGCCCCGCCGGTAAAAATATTTAAAAGACCAAAGTATTGGTTGGCCGCAAAGAAAGTTTTTAATTTTAAAACATCAACATCTGATACAGGGATAACAGCTAATACACGGAAAACCAACAATAAACCGCCAATAATTAAAACTTTTTTCCGCAAGTCTTTAATCTTAAATAATTGTAAGAATTGACGCCACATAATTTTTATTCTATCTTACCGCCGCGCCTTTCAATCATTTGGCGGGCCGATTGAGAAATTAAACAGTTTTTAATAATAAATTTTTTCATCACTGGATAATTACCTAAAATTTTAACCGGAACTTTGTCTGTTTTAATAAGATTCATTTTCAACAAAGTTTTGGGCGTAATTTGACTGCCATCTAAAAACATCTTTTCTAATTGCTCTAATTTAACAATGATCGGTTTTGCTTTATTTTTCGGCCTAAGTCCTAAACCTCTTCGCTTCGGAATTTTTAATATTAATTCTCTTAATGGGGGTCTAAATTTAGCACCGGCGCGAGCCTTTTGGCCCTTTTGCCCACGACCAGAATAGGTGCCGCGCTTACCGCCTCGGCCCACCTTTTTTGATTTCTTAAAACGACTTTTTGGTTGTAAATTATAGACTTGCATTTTATCTGACGAAGGAAAATACTATATATTTTTTGCTTTTATTTTTTTTAAAGCTTCAATGGCTGCTTGAGCATTGTTGATTTTATTAGTAGTTGTGCCAATCAATTTAGCCATAACATTTTTTAAACCAGTTAATTTTAAAACTTCCCTGACTGCTCCGCCAGCAATAATACCTCGACCTTCGGCCGCTGGTTTTAACACCACTTTACTCGCCTTAAATTTAGCTCTTACTTCGTGATTAATAGTGCCTTTATCATTAATAGGCACAAGAATAAAATGTTTTTTGGCGTCATTAGTGGCTTTTTCAATAGCAATAGAAACATCTGCTCCTTTAGCCACGCCTAAAGCCACCTTACCTTTTTTGTCGCCCAATAAAATAGCTACTCGAAAACTTAAACGTTTCCCGCCAGCTACTACCCGGGTCACCCGCCTTACTTCTAATAATTTCTGTTCGTATTCGCTTTTAGTAATTTTTTCTATTCTGCTTTTAGCCATATTTCTAAATTTTTAATGAGGCCTGGCGAGCTCCTTCGGCCACCGCCCTAACTCGACCATGATACCTAGAAGAGCCTCGGTCAAAAACCGCCTCTTTAATATTTTTCTTTAATGCTTTTTCCGCTAATAATTTACCAACTGCTTTGGCTATTTCTACTTTTTTGCCTTTTTCTTTTATTTCTAAATCAGAAGCAGAAACTAATGTTATTCCTTTTTCATCATTAATTAATTGGGTATAAAGATGCTGATTACTGACAAAAATCGAAAGACGAGGCCGGCTGTCGGTACCAAAAATTTTGGCTCTCACTCGTTTCTTCCTTCTTTGTCTTAACTGGTTGTTCTTTTTTAAATTATTAATCATAATTATTTCTTTTTAAGCTCCGCTGGAACTAGCTAATTTTTTGCCCGCCTTCAATTTAATAACTTCATCAGCGTAACGAATGCCATAACCTTTATAAACATTGGGTGGTCTTTTATCTCGAATATAAGCGGCATATTGCCCCACTCTTTCTTTATTTATGCCTTTAATAATGATGGTATTTTTATTGGTTTCTACTTTTAAATCATCAGGAATAGGAACTTTTACCGGGTGAGAAAAACCAATATTTAAAATTAGGTCTTTACCTTGAATTTCCACGCGATAACCCACTCCCTCAACTTCTAATTTTTTTTCAAAGCCAGTGGCCACTCCTCTGACGGCATTTTTCAGATGGGCGGCATAACTGCCCCATAAAGCTGATGTGTCTTTATTTATTTGTTTTGGTCTAATTTTTAAACCGTTATCACTTCTTTCTACTTCAAAATTTTCGGGAATAGAAATTTTCATTTCCCCTAATGGACCTTTTATTACTATTTCGTTGTTATTTTGTTCAATCGTAATATTAGAAGGTAGCGATATTAATTTTTTACCTATTTTTGACATTTTATTAGAAAACTTTTAATAAAACTTCTCCGCCAATATTATTCTTTTTTGCCTCTTTATTAGTCATTAAACCTTTTGGAGTAGATAAAATTAGAATTCCCAAACCCCCCTGAACCGGTCTTACATCTTTAGCTTGAATATATACCCGCTGACTTGGTTTAGAAATGCGCGTAATTTCAGAAATTCTAGGCTGATTATTTTCATATTTTAAATTTAATTCAATGAATTTCTTATTTTTCTTGCCCACCCGATTAATGGATTCAATAAATCCTTCTTGAACTAAAATATTAGCAATTTCTATTTTAATTTTAGAATAAGGAACGGCCACAGTCTTCTTTTTAACTGCTTGACCATTTCTAATTCTTGTTAGCATATCAGCAATTGGGTCGGTCATATGTCAATGAATTAATTTTTAATTTTTAATTTTAAGGCGAGGACCTAAGAGAGCGAGCATAATGACTGAGCGAGTGGGTTGAAGAAAATATATTCCGAGCCCCTTTACCAACTCGCTTTTTTTACGCCTGGTATTTCTCCCCGAGAAGCTAATTCCCGAAAACAAATGCGGCATAATCCAAAATCTCTCATATAACCCCTCTTTCGACCACAACGAAAACATCGTCTTACCAAACGAGAGGAATATTTAACTGTTTTTTTAGCTCTGGCAACAACTGATTTTTTAGCCATATTATTCTTTTTTTAGAGGAAAACCTAATAATTTAAATAATCTTTTGGCTTGTTCGGGCTGCTTAGCATTAGTGACAAAACTAACCTCAAAACTAAATGGTTTAGCCGCTGATTCAGCAGAAATTTCGGGAAAAACCATTTGTTCTTTCACCCCAAAATTTAAATTACCTCTTTCATCAAAACTTTTTAAAGAAATACCCCAGAAATCTCTGGTCCGGGGCAAAGCAATGTTAATAAAACGGTCAATAAAGTCTGCCATCCGCTTGCCTCTTAAAGTCACCATTAATCCCACCGGCATTCCTTCTCTTAATTTAAAATTAGAAATAGATTTTTTAGCCATTCTTAAAACTGGTTTCTGGCCGGTAATCATTTTTAAATCTTCTTCAATTTTAGTTAATAACTCTTTACTATTTGAAGAATTATTGATAAGCATTTTGCCAATACCGCAATTTATCACTACTTTAACAATCTTTAAAACAGCGTGATCATTTTTAAAACCAAACTCTTTTTTTAATGCTGGCTTAACTTCTTTTTGATATTTTTCTAAATAGTTGAGCATTTTGATTAAATTTTACTACCACATTTTTTACAAATGCGATATTTGACATTATTTTCCATTATAAAACCGACCCGCGTCGGTTTATTACAGTTTTTACATAATAACATAACATTTGAAATTGGTAAAGGACGGGGCACCAAAACAATCTCGCCTTTTGCCCCTTCTCTTTTTGGTCTTTGATGTTTTTTATAAAGATTTAGACCTTCAATCAAAACTTTATTTTCTTTAGGAAAAACTTTTAAAACTTTACCGCTTTTAGAACGGTCTTTGCCTTTAATAATTAAAATAGTATCGCCTTTTTTAATTTTAAACATAATATTTTAAAAAATTAAACAATATCAGTGGCTAAAGCAATAATCTTATCATAATTTTTTTCCTTAATCTCTCGCGGTATTGGTCCAAACAAACGACTAGCCAATGGTTCCATTTTATCATTTACTAAAACCACGGCATTTTCATCAAAACGAATATAAGAGCCGTCTTTCCGACGATAAGGCTTCTTTTGGCGGACAATAACAGCTTTGACAATGTCTTTTTTCTTGACTTGTTTTCTTGGTTCAGCAACCTGAACCGAGGCGACGATAACATCTCCAATCTGACCATATTTATGACGAGAACCGCCTAATACGGTAATACAGCGGACAACTCGGCCGCCGCTATTATCAGCTACTTTTAATAATGTTTGCATCTGTATCATATTGGTCTTTTAGTATTTAATAATAATCCAACGTTTTTCTTTGGAAAGAGGCCGCGTTTCTTGAATCGTCACTTTCTGTCCCACTTTATATTTATTATCCGGATTCTCAACCTTGAAACGACGGGTCACTTTATAGTACTTGCGATAATAAGGATGAAATTTTAAACGTGTTACCGCCACCACTGCCGTTTTATTCATTTTGTCTGAGACAATAACTCCTTTAAGCGTTCTTTTAATTTTCTTTGTTTCTTGTTTAGCCATTTTAATTATATATTTTGAAGTAAAGTCAAAATTTGGGCAATTTGTTTTTTATATTGACGAATTAATCTAACATTTTTAAGTTTACCCGCTTTCAATTCAAAAATTAATTCTTGTAATTTCTTTTGATCAACGGCTAACAAACTTTTCAATTCCGTTTCTGTTTTTTGTTTTAATTCCTTAATTTTTATCATAAAATTTACTCGCTTTTAATAATCCTTGTTTTTATCGGTAATTTATAAGAAGCCATTGATAGGGCTCTCCGGGCTGTATTTTCTGAAACGCCGTCAATTTCAAAAATGATTCGACCCGGCCGCACCACTGCCACATAATGATCAACTGAGCCTTTGCCGCCTCCCATAGTTATTTCCGGCGGTTTTTGGGTAATAGGTTTATCAGGAAAAACACGCAACCAAATTTTGCCGCCTTTCTGCATTATCCTTAAAATCGCTCGCCTGCTAGCTTCTAACTGACGACTCGTTAACCAGCCGTTGGTTTCTGCTTTTAAACCATAACTGCCATATTTTAATTCAACGCCGCGACTTTCAAATGTTCGCTGGCGAGAACGACCTTTCTGCCATTTACGATGTTTAACTTTTTTAGGAATAAGCATATTTAAAAACAAACAAATTAAAACTTTTCGCCCTTGTAGATCCAAACTTTAACTCCGACGGTACCATAAGTGCAAAAAGCGGTAGCCGTTCCGTAATCAATGTCCGATCTTAAGGTGACCAATGGCAAACGACCTTCTTTTAACCATTCATCTCGAGCAATTTCTGTTCCGTCTAAACGACCAGAAACCATAATTTTTGCCCCTTTTACTTCTTTATGCTGCATAATTTTAGCCAAATGAGTTTTCATTGCTCGGCGGAATCGTACCCGTTTTTCAATATCTTCGGCTAAATTTTGAGCTACCACCATAGCTGAAATTTCCGGTTTTCTAACTTCTTCAACTGATAAATTTAAATGAATATCTTTCTCTTTAAAAACAAGTTTCTGTTTCCGATATGCCTTTTTTAAAAGGTCAACTAATTCTTTTCTTAAATCTTCAATGCCTGAACCGCCTCGACCGATAATTAAACCTGGCCGCACGGCTTTAATAGTAATATTAATGTTTCTCGCGGTTCGTTCAATTTCAACACTTTCTATCTTAGCGGTTGATAATTTCTTTTTAATATATTCGCGCAAGCGATAATCCTGTTCCAAATATAATGTTCGGTTTTTTTGCTTAAACCATCGCGATTGCCAATTCTGATTAATACCTAAACGAATTGATTTTGGATGAATTTTTTGAGACATATCAATGTTGTCCCCGCCTTCAGATAGATTAAATAGACGGGAATTGATTAATACTTTATTAAAATTTTAAATTTATTTCCATTCGGAAACAAAGCCTTTTAAATTACTTTCCGACGGAATATTTTTTGTTTCGGCAAAACTTGCTTAGCCATTTTTTGTTTTTTCTCTATTCTATATTCTTTTGGTCCTTTTATCTTAGTTATTTTCTCTTTCGTTTTTTCTGGTTTTATTTCCGCCGATTCCAGCCGAGCACCTTTAGCCATTTCTTTCAAAGTTAAATAAATATGAGATGATCTTTTTTTAATTAAGGTCGCCCGACCTTGAGCCCGCGGTAACCAGCGTTTTAAGGAAGGCCCTTCATTCACTTTTAGAGAAGAGATATACATTTTTTCCGGCTCTAAATGATGATTATGTTTGGCATTCGCCATCGCTGATTTTAAAAGTTTTGTTAGCGGCTGGGCCGCTCTTTTGTTCAAAAAGGTTAATTGGGCTAAAGCTTGGGGCACGCTTTTGCCTTTAACCAAATTCGTCACTAATCTGACTTTTCGGGGCGCCATTCGTAAATATTTTAATGAGGCTTTGACTTCCATATTTTAATTTTTAAGATTTTTTAGAAGCGATATTACTCGCCGCCGCCTTTGTTTCCAGCTCTCGCTGCATTTTACCGCCGTGTTTAATGAATTTTCTAGTTGGCGCAAATTCTCCAAAACGATGTCCCACCATTTCTTCTCTCGCTTCTACATTAATGAAGTTTCGGCCATTATGGACGGCGAAAACAAAACCAACCATTTCTGGCGTAATCATTGAAGCCCGCGACCAAGTTTTAATAGGTGTTTTATCGCCCATTCTTAATTTCGCTATTTTTTTTAATAGCTTTTCATCAACATAAGGACCTTTTTTAAGGGAACGGGACATATTATTTTAAACTTTTATACTTTTAAACCTTTAAACTTGTTAAGTGATTATTTTTTCTTTTTCACTCGATGTTCAACTATTAATTTATTGGAGTATTTCTTCTTTCTTCTTGTCTTTCTGCCGCCGGTCACTTTACCCCATAAGGTCTTGGGGCGTTTTGTCCCTCGTTTTGTTTTGCCTTCGCCACCGCCGTAAGGATGATCAACCGGATTCATTGCTTTGCCTCGAACAGTCGGTCTAATGCCCAGTAAGCGACTCCGACCAGCTTTGCCTAAACTGATGATATTGTATTCAATATTTGATAATCGACCATAACTCGCATAACACTTGCTTAAAAACTTTCTTATTTCACCCGAGGGCATTTTTAAATGAGTATATTCCCCTTCCTGAGCCATTACCTCAGCATAACTGCCAGCACTTTTAATCATTTTTCCGCCTCCCAAAGGCGTAATTTCAACATTATAAACCAAAGAACCCACTGGGAAATTTTTTAAAGGCATACGATTGCCAATTTTTAAAGGCGCCTTTTCATCACATAATATTTCATCGCCCGCTTTTAAATCTTCAGGAGCCAAGATATATCCCCAAGCGCCGTTTTGATAAGAAATTAAAGCAATGAAAGCGGTTCGAAAAGGATCGTATTCAATTGATTTAACTTTTCCTTTGATACCTTTTTTTTCTTCGCCAAAATCAATTTCCCGATATAATTTCTTAACACCGCCGCCTTTATGACGAGTCGTAATTCTGCCTTGATTATTGCGACCTTGATCGCGTTTATAATATTTAACCAATGGTTTAAAAGGCTCGGTCGCGGTTAAAGACGAGTAATCTACTACCTGCTGTTTTCTTCGAGATAAAGGTGTTGGTTTAAAGGTTTTCATTTTTTAAAAATTACTGGGAACCTAAATTAATCTTAAAGCCCTTTTTTAAAGTGACAATGGCTTTAGCCCAGCGACTGGGCTGAGATAAAACTCGACCTCGATATTTTCGGGTTTTAGCCGGATAATTGATAATATTTAATTTTTCCACAGAAACATTATACATTTTTTCAACCGTTTGTTTAATTTGGGTTTTATTAACTGATGGATTAACACGAAAAACATATTTATTTTGCTGCTCCAATAAACTAGTTTTTTCGCTATAATGAGGGTGCTTAATGACATGAATATTTAAACCCCTAGCTGTTCCTTTGGCTAAAACAACTGTATCCATTTCTTTTTCCGGCTTTTTTCCTTTCGGCTCTTTTTCCGGTACCGATTTTGGCTGATTTTTTTTAAAAAATAAGGCAGACATAGGTTTTATTTAAAACGAAGCGATAAATTATTAAAGGCCGATTCGGTGACCACCACATACTTATGATTTAAAAGCCCTATTAAATCAATATTTTCCGGTGCTAAAATATCTAAATAGTTTAAATTGGCACCTGCTTTTTTAATATTTTCATTCTCGTTCTTTATTAAAAGTAAAGTCGATTTGGGTTTATCTTGGCCGATTAAAGGTCTTAATATTTTATCCAAATCTTTGGTTTTTTTCAAATCTTTATCAAAATCATTAATTAACATTACTTCTTTATCTTTGATCTTTTCGTTTAAAACCATTTTCAAAGCCAATTGTTTTGTTTTTACATTAATTTTCTTTTTAAAATTGCGCTCTTTTCTGGGACCGAAAGTAACACCCCCGCCCCGCCACAAGGGCGATCGAATAGAACCGTGACGCGCCCGACCGGTTCCTTTTTGACGCCAGGGTTTTTTACCTCCTCCCCTTACTTCTGAACGATCTTTAGTATGAGCCAAAGGACGACGACGATTAGCCAACAAAACGCAATAAACCTGATAAACTAAATCAGGATTAAATATTTTATCAAAAGACCATGCTATTTCTTTCTCAGCGGCGATTTTACCATTATGATTATAAATATTTATTTTCATAAATTAAAAAGATACAATTTTTACTAATTCTCCTTTTTTGCCCGGCACTGCTCCTTGAACTAATAAAAGATTCTCTTCTTTATCTACTCCTCTTACTTCTAAATTTTTAACAGTTATTTGCCGACCGCCCATTCGACCAGCCATTTTTCTACCTTTAACCACGTGTTGGAGATCAGTAACGCCAATAGAACCGGGCGCTCTTAAACTATGTTTATTGCCATGGCTTTTGGGACCACCTTTAAAACCATGGCGTTTGACCACTCCCTGAAAACCCTTGGCTTTGGAAATGGCTGTTACTTTTACTTTATCACCTATTTCAAATTGAGAAACATCTAATTTATCTCCGACTTTTAATTCTTGATCCAAGCCTTTACCTTTAGCCAATCGGAATTCTCTTAAATATTTAATTTTTTCTGCATCTCTGTTTTCTAAATTTAATTTCTTTAATTTGCCAGCTACTGGTTTTTTATTTTTCTTTGTTTGACCAAAGCCAACTTGAACTGCTTCATAAGCATCTTTTTCTTTGCTTTTAATTTCAGTAACATAAACCGGACCGGCTTCTAAAACGGTTACATCTCTTATTTTACCATCCTGGTCATAAACTTGGGTCATTCCTAATTTTTTAGCTAAGATAAATTTCATTTTTTTGTTTTCATTAAGAAAATATTTTTTATTTTCGTTGAGAAAATATTTTTTTATTTTCATTAAGAAAATATTTTTTGTTTTCGTTAAGAAAATATTTCATTTTACAGCAATGAAAAACTGGGCGGGAGCCCAGTATTTCATTTTAATAACTTATGAAACGGGCTGACTAATCATTTCCTAAATTTCTTTTAATTACATCTTAATCTCCACATCTACGCCCGCCGGTAAATTTAAATTGGTCAGTGCTTCAATCGCTTTTTGATTCGGGTTAATAATATCAATTAAACGTTTATGAACCCGAATCTCAAATTGTTCCCGCGCATCTTTCTTAACAAAAGTAGCTCGGTTAATAGTATACCGGTGCGTTTCTGTCGGCAAGGGAATCGGGCCGATCGCCTCGCTGCCAGACCGTAAAACCGTTTCCATAATCTGACGGCAAGAGTTATCAATCAACTTGTGATCATAGGCCCGAACGCGAATTCTAATTTTTTGTTTAGGTTCTTGTTGCTCTTCAACCACTTTCTTCACAAAGATAATTTTGAAGTATTAATTGTTTTTAATTAATTTGCTTATTTCCCGAGCGATAGCCCGCCTTTCGCGGGCAGGCCTGCCTGCCGGACGGGCAGGGAGGCAGGTTCTTATTTCGAGCGAAGCGAGAAAAAAGGTTCCCGAGCGATAGCGAGGGGTTCTTATTTAATGATTTTAGTGACCACACCGGCGCCTACGGTTTTACCCCCTTCTCGAATAGCAAAACGTTGCTGTTCCTCTAAAGCCACTGGGGCGACTAATTTAACTATTAATTTAACATTATCGCCGGGCATAACCATTTCTGTTCCTTCCGGTAATGTCACATCACCTGTCACATCAGCGGTGCGGATATAGAATTGGGGTTTATAACCGCTAAAGAATGGCGTATGACGTCCACCTTCCTCTTTGGACAAGATATAAACTTCAGCTTCAAATTCAGTATGAGGAATGAGGCTATTCGGGGCAATGACATCTTGACCACGGCGAACATCTTCTTTTTTAATGCCACGCAATAAAACACCGATATTATCACCGGCTCGACCTTCATCTAAGGTTTTGTTAAACATTTCAATACCGGTCACCACTGTTTTAATACTAGGATGAAAACCGACAATTTCTATTTCGTCATTTAAATGAACGACTCCCCGCTCCACGCGGCCAGTCACTACCGTTCCTCGTCCTTCAATAGAAAAGATATCCTCAATCGGCATCAAGAAAGGTTTATCAATTTCTCTCACTGGCTCGGGGAAGTAATTATCAACCGCATCCATTAAATCAAAAATGGGTTTGGCATTAGGATCATCAATTGATTTGACTTCTAACGCCTTTAAAGCAGAACCGCGAATCACTGGTATTTCATTCCCCGGAAAACCATATTTGGTCAATAATTCTCTGGTTTCTGCCTCCACTAAATCAACCATCTCTTTATCGTCTACTAAATCCACTTTATTTAAGAAAACAACAATCGCCGGCACGCCTACTTGGCGAGCTAACAAAATATGTTCCCGTGTTTGAGGCATTGGACCATCAGCGGCCGAAACTACTAAAATAGCACCATCCATTTGGGCTGAACCGGTAATCATATTTTTGATATAGTCACTATGTCCCGGACAATCAATGTGGGCATAATGCCGTTTGTCAGTTTCGTATTCTGAATGGTGAACATTAATAGTAATGCCACGCGCCTTTTCCTCCGGGGCATTATCAATATCATTAACGGTCTCTAACTTTTTCACCATACCCCTCATATTAAGACAGTGCAAAATAGCAGCCGTTAAGGTGGTTTTACCATGATCAATATGACCAATGGTGCCAATATTCATATGAGGTTTGGCTCTAACGAATTTTTCTTTTTCCGCCATATTTTTATATATTCATTAAAAATTTATTTAAAATTGATCGACTTTATTATTTTGTGAATTTTAAACCCCATTAAGGATTTTATTAGATTTTAAGCCAAAATAGGTTATTTTGTCAAATCGCTAACTGGGGATTATCAATTATTTGGTTTTGCCAGCAATAATCGCTTCTGTAATATTTTTCGGCACTTCTTCGTAATGACTAAACTCCATATTAAAGATTCCGCGGCCTTCAGTCATTGATCGAATCTTGGTTACATAGCCGAACATTTCCGCTAAAGGCACAAAAGCGTCAATCACTTTGAGATTAGCTCGGTCACTGATTTTTTCAACTTTTCCTCGTTTGGAATTAAGATCGCCAATAATATCGCCCATAAATTTTTCCGGCACAGTCACTTCCACTTTCATAATCGGCTCCAAAAGAACTATATTTGCTTTTTTACTCGCTTCCTGAAAAGCAATGGCGCCAGCAATCTTAAAAGC
>Ga0315282_10009395_pt1 | contig 15548 bp, 14 predicted proteins | sample YL17G07_20_MG_FD_203693 | JGI IMG/M metagenome (GOLD analysis project Ga0315282, IMG submission 203693) | Sediment microbial communities from Yellowstone Lake, YNP, Wyoming, USA - YL17G07_20 | ecosystem: Environmental > Aquatic > Freshwater > Lake > Sediment | place: USA: Wyoming | collected...
GTACTATTTCCTGGCCATGCTCCTCTTCGACGGGTCATACCTGGTCGTCCGGATGTACAGCAAGAGCAGGCAGATCCAACTCAATGCCATGAAGGGGACCCCGACCTGACCAATTTATTCCCTCAACAAATCTATTAAGAATTTAAGGGAAGAACACCAGTGAAATCCCCCTGGCGAATCACGACCCGCCTCTTCACACAACCTTTTTCAGGGGAAATGGAAGACCTCCATGATCTGGATGCTGTCCACAAGGTCCGTCATGTCCCCGCAGCTCATCGTCCCAGTCACCCTGGTGTGCAGCCGCCAGTAGTTCACGACCAGGATGCTTGAGAAATCCACGGTCAGGACGGTGATCGTGACGTTAATGTGGATGTCGCCCTGGTCCGCTTTGAAGACCGCCTCCCAAGGGATGCGGCGGCCATGATCCCAGACGGACAGAGTCGGGGTCAGCGTGATGTTGGCGCGATCAATGCCGCAATAGTCGTCTTCTCCCCAGTTGACGACGGTGACGAAGACGTCCTCCTCATGGCGGTTCTTCATGTTCTGCGAGAAGACCAGGTTCATGTGGTCGCTGGCGATCTTCCCCCAGAACCAGCTGCGGTGCAGGCGCTGCACGTCCCAGCCATGCTCTTGGTACCCGGTCCCAGCGACGGTGAGTGGTTCGTCGTTGATGGTGATGGTCCCGTGGACCGCTGCCTTGGGCAGCGGGCAGCCCCACATGCCCAGGCTCGTGTCTCCTTTCCAGCCTTTGGTCTCCCCGATGAAGGTGAGGTTCACTGATATGTCGTCTACGGTGAGGTTGACGTCCACGGCCATGTTCTGGTCGTCGGTGAGGTATCCTTTGAGGAAGTCTTTGCCTGCAAGGCTGAGAGCGAGAGAATCCGGGGAAGCGGTGATACATCGGAGGGGGACAAGCCGTCGGGCGTGATGTATCAGAGTCCCGTTTTCATAGAACTGGATCTGGAGGAGGTAGAGACCGTTTCGGCCATGGGTGCCGACGGTCATGATTCCGAGGTGGATGCTGTCGTTGTTGGTGAAGACGGCGTCGAGGTACCACCATTGGAGCGCGTAGTGGTCGGTGACATTGTAGGCGGTGTCATACGTGATGATGTCCTCTGGGAGGTAGACGTGTTCTGCGTTGGCGTGTGGTGTGATGGTGGGGGAGAAGATGGTGAGGAGGATCAGGCAGGTGGTTATCTGGTAGATTCGGGGTGGAGGCATGGGTTTCCTTGTTTTTATCATGGTCGGGAAATTATTTAAATCTTCTGTGGGGAGATGGAGCGCTCTTTTTTTTCGTTCTCGCAATGATTATTAATCTTATGATAGATTCTTCGCATGGAGACTATCAAGCGAGCGTTATGGATATTACCTGCGATGTGCTAGTGGTTGGGGCAGGACCTGCGGGATCAAGTTCAGCTCGATCCAGTGCCCTTCATGGAGAAAATACTTTATTAATTGATAGGAAAGAAAAAATTGGTTTCCCGGTTAAATGCGCTGAAGGGATTGGTTATTATCTACTTCCGTACCTCCCATTTGAAATCCCCAAGGAATATTTTATCTGGTCCATGGAAGGAATGTTGTTTTGGTCCGATGATTTAATCTCAGAAAAGATTGGTCCACAGTGGAAAAGTTATAGCGTTGATCGAAAGAAGTTTGATCATTGGCTTGCTGATTCTGCATTAAGAGCAGGTTCGAAGGTGTGGGATAATACTGAGGTCGTTGACATTAATACTGACGGGGAATATACAATTAATAAAGTAATAGTGAAAAAGGAAGGTAAGTTAATAACCCTCAAGCCAAAAGTAGTCATTGCTGCTGATGGATGTGAATCAACAATCCTCAATAAATTGGATTTGTATCATCCTGTTCAAGGGGATTTAGCTGAAGTCTATTCGTGGGAAATGGCGAATCTAAATCTCTATAAACCACATTTTGAGCAAATATATTCAGGTTCTTTTGCGCCCAGTGGTTATGCATATATTTTCCCTAAGTCAAGTACCGTGGCAAATATTGGCCTTGGAGGTATTTTCCCTGAGAAGAAAATGGAAGATTACTTTGAGCAATTCTTGGGCATTCCTTTTGTTCAAAAGCAAGTGAGAGGAGGCCGATATATTGAAGAGCGCTCAAAGAAAGCGGTATGGAATGATTTGACTGAAAAATGGATTTACGGAAATACAATCCTTGCTGGTGACACCGCAAATCAATCTCTCAAACCATTTATTGAGGGGATACTCCCATCAATAATATACGGTGACATTGCAGGAGGATTGGCTCATTCTTATTGTTTGGGAGAATCAATAAATCATACGAAGTATGTTGAGGAGGCAAAAGAGCGTATCGGAATAGAAAATTTTGATCGTTCCCTTATTTTACATAAGATAATCAATAAGGTATTATCAAAAAAAGATAAAAAGAAGACACTACAATTTTTTGGTATAGTTTCAGAGTTATTAGATTTAGAGGAAATTGAACAAACTGATGAACTAACTTATGATGAATTGAAGAATATATTAATGAGGCAACTTCATGGAATGTGATGTAATAGTCGTAGGGGCGGGCCCTGCAGGTCTTGCCGCGAGTATAACAGCCGCAGAAAAAGGAATGAAAACTGTTTTATTAGAGAAAAGTACAGAGATTGGTTATCCAGTAAAAACATCAGCCCTAACTTGGGCTGAAGTAATGAATTCTTGGAATATTCCAAAAGTAGTCATGAGTCAATGGTATACATCTTTTTTCATCAGCTCTAGTTATTCTCAACGGGAAGTCGAAATTAATTTCAAAAGAAAAGTCTGTGGTGTGCTTAATTATCACGCATTTTTACAAGAACTGGCGTTTAGAGCCGCCCAAAAAGGCGTTTATATTTTTCTAGCAGAACGAGCAATAGAACCACTCATAAAAAATGAAAAGGTGATTGGGGTAAAAACCGATAAAAAAAGTATTAATTCAAAAGTCGTCATTGATGCATCAGGTCCCTCTGCAATTATTGGAAAAAAAGCTGGGATAATCCCGGAATATAAAAATTTAGAGCTAGGAGTTGGCATAGAGTATGAAATGACCAACGTCCTGTTGAGAAATCAACACTCTTTTGACTTTTATGTCGGAAAAGAGACGGTTCCTATAGGCTATGCCTGGGTCTTCCCAGTTGGCAAAGACAGAGCACGAGTAGGTATTGATACTGTTTATAATACGCCTGAGAATATTGAGGAAGAAAATATCCGATATTGGCATAATAAATTTCTCTCTGAATCATCTCCAATCTATTCCTATGTTAAAAAAGCTCAACCTTATGAGACGCATGGAGGGGCTTATCCCCTTTGTGGGATAGTTGAAAAACCATATACGGACGGGTTAATTCTTGCGGGTGATTCGGCAGCTCAAGCAAGCATGCTTGTTGGAGAAGGAATACGATACGCCTTGGAGTTTGGCAAATATGCAGCCGAGATCGCTTCTAAGGCAATTCGTTTGAATGATTATACAGAGAATACCCTGAGAGATTATTGCGAAAAATGTTCGAATTATTTAGGTGAAACTTTCTTAGTTGCAGCGGACTTATTGAAAGTTCCAACAGATGAATATTGGGAAGCTGTACTTGATAGTATAATTCGAGCAAAAAAAGAAAAACAGGAAGAATTATGTTTAAAATATTTAAAAACAGCCTTCTCATACGACGATGCGAGGAACTTCTTTCCCCAATTCATTAATAAATATTTACCAAGCCATTAACTTCCAATTGCAATTAGATTTAGGCTCTCGTAAAGATGATGTGCGCCTTTTTCTGGATTATAGACACTTTCTCCTGCAACGAAGGGAATTAAAAAAGGGGTATTCAATTTTTTCATCGAATCCTGGATTTCGAAAATATTTTTTCTCAACGTTTCCATAAATGTTTCACAAGCAAATCCGAAAATGCATGAGGGATTAATCGTAGAGAATTCATTAAGACTCTCTTTTATCTTTTTCATTGTTTCTTCAATGGATACCGTCAACAATGTAAGTTCACGATTTTCAATGATATTACCGAAAATTAAATTCTCACCGTATATTAAACCAATCATGCTTGCGTGCCAAATTTCATCCTTCTTAAAACCAAGCGGATAGTAGTAGACGTGCTTATAGAGTTGATAGACAGCTTCTTTTTCTTCTATATTCAAATTTAGTTTTTTAGATAAAGCACTTCGAGCACCCATGCCATCCATTTTACTAACAACATGCCGATCTTTAGAAATCGCGTCTATTTTGAATTTTGTTTCCTGGTTCTTATATCCAATTATTGTCTTTAACAAAACATTATTAGGAATTGATACATTTAAAGCAAGCAAGGTATTTTTTCCCACCTTTTTACCATGGAACTGATAGTTACACAAAAATTTATTATCATCCATGGTACAACCACCAATAATAATCCTCTTTTTATATCGCTCAGCAAGTAATTCAATTATTTCATCAGCTCGGTCATAGCCGTAGTTCATTCTTTTCAATAGTGGTAAAAGTTTTACAAATCCAGATCCGATTTTTCGCGAAAGAATGACATTTTTTTGCCCAAAACCAGGTATACTTGGGATTACCGCGGTCGGGCAAACCTCAATAATAATATTATTTTTATATACTTCGTTTTGATCCAAATTCTCAGCTGTTGCTGATACAGCGTTTTTCGGATTCCGTTTGGTATTACTCCCGGAACCATGACTTACCTCGATATCAGATGCGCATATGGCCAATCCTGTTGCACCTCTAGTATAACAACCATAATTGTTAATAAAACCCGCGACGGTCCCGCCAATTAAGGGTGTTTCTTTTGGAAGTACCTCCCATACCCCTTTCAAGAACTCTTGGAACCCCCCATGTTTCTCGTAATGAATCGTTGAAAACAGCAAGAAGAAATCCGGTGGCCGATGCAGCTTGCGGATCGTCGACTCAGCGACTTCTCGTCCTGCCTCGCGTGCGTCCCATTTGCGGCTCATGCCGACCGCGGCTTCAAACTCCTCACTCATAGACCCTAGCCATCACGGCATCAGCGGGCGATGTTCGCCTCTTGATGCCCCGCGGAATCCTCCATCCAGTCCGGCTCAGCCTTCGCCGGCCCGTTCATGACTCGAAGGATCTCCCGGCGCGCGTTCTCCAACTCGACCTCAAGCAGCCCTTTGTTCGCCAGCGCAGGCACGATCGCCACCAGCGCGTTCTGCGTATCCGGGAACACGTAGAAGAGGACCTCATAATCCTGCAGCCGGAACTCCATCTCCCCAAGCCCGGTCTGCCCGTATGCCTCAATGACGCCGAACACGTCATCCATGGCCCGATGGATAATGTCCCAGATCCCATGCACCTCAGGCTTGAACCCATCGCCGGAAGGCATGATCGTGATCATGTTCCGCCGGGCCACCATGCACGCGAGGATGTCATCTAATTTGAGTAAGTCGTCGAGTACGACGGCAATCGGATCCACCATCCCAACCAACTCCTTGCGAAAACTTAACAAGTGGCAGTATAAAAATCTATCCTGAAACACGAGAAGAAACAGCATCGATTCCCCAAAGAAACATTTAAACTATTCGTAAAGATATAATTTTTTTTAGAGGAGGCAGGAAGCTATGAAAAATGGAGGAATGCGAACAAGTATCGTCATAGGAATCATCGTGTCGTGCGTTGGGGCGGGTCTCCCTGTATCGGCAGGGAGTATTTCCGCTGCAACACCATGTCAGATTCCACCGGCAGGAAAGACTCTGAATGAGTCGAACAACTACGCGCTTATCATCGGCATCGAAAAATTCGACAATGGAACGCTTCCCGGGGAATTCCTCGATGATGATGCGGTCGCGATGTATCATACCCTTCTCAACAGCAGTAACTGGAAGGAAGAGAACATCAAGGTTCTTCTCAATGAGAATGCGACGAAGGCAAACATCGAAGATGCCATCGTCCATTGGCTCGGCGACCAAGTCACCAAAGACGATGTTGTCCTCTACTATTTTTGCGGCCACAGCTGGAGGGTCACCATAAAAAAGAAGATCCAGGGGATCAACGGCAGTACGATGACCTATCCGTATGATAAATCGAAGAACATCATCACCGACCTCGAGCTTGGCTCCTGGTTCGACCACGTACAATCCGACCACATCGTCATGATTCTTGATACGTGTTACTCAGGGAGGATGTACGGGCTGGTGAAGGACGGGCGGACGATTCTTGCCGCTGGTGGAAAATACCTTCTCTGTCCTGTTGATGAATCCACGTACCTCAAGAGCGGCATTTTCACCTACTTCATCCTCCAAGGGCTGCATGGGATCGCTGACATCAACGACGATGGCTGGGTGACCGCTGAAGAAGCGTTCCATTATGCGCGGTGGCCGACGTTCTACTATTCCTTTTGGTACCAATTCCCGTTCAACAAAGAGCTCCCCTTGATCGTTGGACCACAGCTCCCCTATATGTATGATAATATAGCCGGCTCGGTGCGACTGACCAACGTGTCCGGATGAGGCTCTCTCCTGATGGAATGCGCCTGGATAGGTGGGATTCACACAAAGATTTAATTAGCCGCCCATGCATTCTTTTCCTTAAGTAAGGAGGAAAAATATGAAGAGACTGTTACTTATAGGAATCATAGCTAGTGTACTGCTCAGCCCGATCGCGGCCGCCGTCCCCATGCCGGCGCGCGATGCACCAAGCCTGTTCTCGCATGTCCGAACGCCCACCGCAGCCGTTGTGAACGTCTCCATCTACGAGGACGCCCTTGACCAGGCCCAGACCACGAACACCAGCGGGTACCTGCCGGTCGGCAACTCCTACATGATGTACGGAGGGGCAAACATCTCCGTCGCCCAGTCGTTCGTCCCGACCAAACCGATCCTGACCCGCGCGCAGTTCTATATGGCGAAGAACGCGAGCGCCACCTATCCCTGCAGTTTTGCGGTCAGGGACAACCTCACCGGGGAGAACCTCGCCTACGCGACCATGAACCCGCAGGCCTTCCCCGATTACCCGAGCGCCGGCTGGGTCGAGTTCGACTTCTTTGACATCCCGGTCACCGTCAATACCACGTACTACTTCGTCGTCTGGACGCAGAACGTCACAGATAACTACTACTACGTGTACGGTGGCGGCGACGACCCGTATCCGAACGGGGACGCCTACTATAGCATCAACAACGGGAACTGGACGATTATTTCTGAGGGTAGCGACGCCGCGTTCCAGACCTATGGTCGCGAAATCCCGAGCTGGGCCACTGGGATGTACTCCGGGGTCTGGGGTCTGAACGTCGCAGGCATGCCGCTCATCCCCTTGGGCTGGTTCACCGGGTTCTCCCGGCAGCGGATCCTCCTGGGCTTCGACGGGATCTTCGCGCCGTTCAACGTCACGGTCCACAACGCCACCATGGCCCTCACCGGCGTGATCATCGGCCCGTTCCTTTTGGGCGCGGTCCACAACCTCACGACCGGGAAGGCAGCCTGGACCGTTGGCCTGGGCGGCATCAACGCGACGACCAGCGTCTTCCTGATCCGCCTCATGCTGTTCCTCGGGCCGACGTTCTTCCTCGCCGGCAAGTACTACGCCCTGTAGCCTGAGCCCAACGGGGGAATAATCCCCCTCTTTCTTCTCTTTTTTTATTCCCGTGGCCGTGTTCGAATCTTTTCAAACAAACTATTTAATTCAATAATTAGAATAAAAATTGGCATGGGAGGCAAGACAGGCGTCATCCGTTCTCCTCTTCTTCATGTCCTGGGAAACCCTTCACATGCCCTGCCCTGCCTCCCAGCCGCCTCCACCACCGCTATCCCGATTTACATCGTTGACCACCCGCGAGGTAACCAGCCTACGAGCGAAGCACGCGGAGGAGCCGCCGCCTTCTCGTCGTCAACCCCCTTCCCCCACACCCCGGCTCCTCCCCGCTCCACCCCACACGCATTCGAAGCTTTTCAAAAAAGATATTTATATAAAAAACACCTGATACAACCCCAGGTATGGGAGGTAACCATGCGGGGCACACGCCTTGTATTCCCCTTCACCGCCTTGTGTCTTCATCACCCTCGCACGGTTCCCCATACCTTTTTCGCGCCCCCTGTTCGAAGCTTTTCAAACAAACTATTAAACAAAACCAACCCTAGACCACGACCCATGAAAAGGAACCCCCGACCCTGCACCGCACTCATCCTCACCCTCCTCCTCATCAGCCTCCTCCCCCCTACCCAGGGCCACGACACCACCCCACCTTGCATCCTCGCCCAGCAGCAGTCCGCAACCGCCATCCACACCACCGACGCCATCCTCCTCTCCGCCCAAGCACAGGACGCCGCCGCCCTCGACAAGGCCTACCTCGCCACCAACGAGACCGGCACCTGGCAGACCGACAGCCCCTGGTGGGACCCCCACTGGACCCACACCATCAGACTCACCATCGACCACATCAAAGTCTCGGGCAGCCTCACCGGCTTCCCCCTCCTCGTCACCCTCGCCACCCCGGACTTCACCGCCACCGCCCAGCCCGACGGCGACGACTTCCTCTTCACCGACAGCGCCAACACCACCCAATACCCCCACGAGATCGACACCTACGACCCCGAAAACGGCAGCCTCACCGCCTGGGTCCGCCTCCCCACCCTCAACGCCACCCAAGACACCACCCTCTACCTCTACTACGGAAACCCCACCTGCCCCAGCCAACAGCACCCCCGCGACCTCTGGGCAGACTACCTCATGGTCCACCACTTCACCGGAACAGCGGCCACCAGCCTGCAGGACAGCGCCACCGGCGACACCGCCCTCGCGATCGGCTCACCCGACTACGGCACCCCAGGCAGGATCGGCACCAGCATCGGCCTCAACACCAACACGACCGGCACCTACCTGTACGCCCCCGGCATCCGCCTCCCCGACAACCACTCCTACACCCAAACCGCCTGGGTCTCCTTCGATGAGGCGAGATCCAGCCGAGGCACCATCACGGAGGGCAACAGCAGTCAGGGGCTCCGCCTGCAGATCACGGAGACCGACCAGGCTGAGGCCATCGCCATGACCACCACCGGACCCTCCCCCTGCCGCAGCGCAAGCCTGCTCGGCCGGTCCCCCTCCAGCTGGCACGCCCTCTATGACTGCGTTGATGTCCAGACTTCATATCACGAGCTCTTCGTCAACGGCAACCGCGAAGCGATCAGTGAAACGACAGGCGCGATCCTCCCCGAGGCCGACGGTATCATGATTGGCGTAAACACCAGTCACGCGGCGTTCCTGCATGGGCGCCTCGACGAGCTGCGCATCAGTGCCCGGGCCCTCAACGACTCCTGGGTCAAGACAGAATACACGATGATGCACGCCCCGTCAGCCTTCCTGCAATATAGTACAACGATGTCCCAGCGCTCCTCCACGATCCATGGATCCCCCCTAGACCTTCAGGAGACTTCGGAGCCGCAATGGGCGAATTTCACCTGGAGCAGCACCCATGTCGCCCAGGGCATGACCATCGGCTGGCGTATCATCTTCCAGGACACCGCCGGGAACCAGAACGCGACCCCCGTGCACAGCTTCCGGGTCCTCGGATCGGCCCCGGATACTCCCTCAGCGCCCTGCGGCCCGAGCCAGGCAGAGGTCGGCATCTCGGTAAGTTTCCTGGTTCAGTCCATCGACCAGGACGGCGACGCCATCTCCTATCAGATGGATTATGGGGACGGCAGCGACCCGGGCTGGTCTCCTGCTTCCGCGTCCGGCGTCAGCCAGCGGCTGACCCATGTCTGGGAGCAGAGTAGTGAATACCTGGTGAGGGTCCGGGCGCGGGATTCCTCCGGCGCCATCTCCCCATGGTCCTCCCCAGCATCCATTGCGGTCACCGATGCTGATTCGGGATCACTTACACTTCATGCGCCGACCGCGGTCACCGAGGGAGCATGGTTTGTCGTCACGGTGACTTCAGGTGCGTTCCCCATCTCTGGAGCGACAGTCCGGTTCGCCGAGGACCTGCGGACGACCGACGCATCCGGCGCCGCCGGTTTTACTGCGCCTTTGGCGAACCGCGCTCAGAGTTACCGTATCATGGCTGACCATCCGGGATATGAGGAAGCTATGGCCACGGTTATCGTCGTCCGCGCTGACTCCGGGACGGCGGACGGCTGGATCTATGGGGGCATCGCGACTGAAGACGGGATCAGTCTTCGAAACGTTCAGGTCTCCGCGCATCCTGGGAACGGGACGGTGAGTCGCTGCGTCTTCACCGATGAGGCCGGCCGGTACACGATCCCGGTCGCGCCCGGAGACTATCGCCTTGCGGCCAGCAAGGCCGGCTATGAGGACCTTGTGCGGCCCGGGGTGCTGGTGCTTCCTGGCCAGGCCGTTGAGGTCAATATGAGCCTTTCGTTGCGCGCTGGCGGCTCCAGTGGGATATCTTCGGATGGAGGAGAGTTGGCAGAGGCGGTCATCGATGCCGGCATCGCGGCGGATCGGATCGTTGGTCGGCTGGATGTCTCCGAGGACAGTCGGTACGCCTTTTCGTCCTATGATGAGGGGTTTTCTGCCTCGTTGCTGCATGTGTCTTCCTGGGATGTGTCGTTTGTGGTGTCCGCGGTGAATGCGTCTGGGAGGATTTTCGTGGTGCGTCTCATGGGTCCTGGCGATGTGGATGGGGTGAGTGTGGTGGTTGATGGGGTGAGTGTCCAGCAGGTGGGCATCGGTGAGCTTATGGCCGTGGATGATGGGTCGGCCCAGTTTGGGAGGATAAGTGATGTGGTGGGTGGTCAGTCCGTGGTCTATTGTCTGGTGTCTTTGCCTCATTTCAGTAGTCATGTGGTTGAGGTGCGTGGTGTGGTTCAGGTGGTTTCCATGCAGGGTCTTCTCTTGGTGTATTTGGGTATTGCTACCTGCGGCGTGGTCTGTGTGATTCTTCCTATTGTTGCGATTGAGCGGAAGCGTCGGTGAAAATGGTTATAAAATCTGGTGTGTTACGAGGTATCCGGTGAGCATTGATGTTTGAGGGGGCTGTGGTGTTCTCGGTGATGACGGTGTTGTCGCTTGCGTTGTTGGTGATTTCGCTGTTGAGTTTTTTTCGGTATCGGTCGATGAGGATGCTGTTGATCAGTTTTATGTTGTGCCTGTTTTTTGTTCGGAGCGTGGTGTTGAGTCTTGGGTTGTTTTTCCCGAGTGTTGCGGCGTTTTCGGGGAGTGTGTATGTGTGGGTGTTTGATGTGGTGATTTTGGGTGTGCTATATGTGGCTGCGTTGAAGCCGTAGGGATGGTCTGGATGGGCGAGCTCTTTGACCTTGAGACGCGGAAGAGGATTTATCAGGTCATTGAGGACAATCCCGGGTTGAATCTGAGTACGATTGCGCAGCTGCTTGGGATGAATGTGCCGTTGGTGGATTATCATACGCGGTATTTTGAGAAGCATGGGTTGATTTCGGTGGCGAAGGAGGATGGGTTCAAGCGGTATTATGTGAAGGGGGCGGTGGGGGTGGTGCATCGGCGTCTGTTTGGGGTGTTGCGGCAGGAGACGCCGTTGCGGATCGTGTTGTTTTTGTTGAAGAATCCGGGGGCGCGGTATCCGCAGATCTGTGCGTGTTTTTCGTTTTCGAAGTCGACGGTGTCGTATCATCTGCAGAAGTTGATTCGGTGTGGGGTGGTGAGTGTGTCGGTGGTGGGGGAGGGGTGGGCGTATTCGGTGTTGGATGAGGAGGTGGTGGTGGGGTTTCTGATGCAGTATAAGCAGAGTGGGGTGTTGCAGCGTTTTAAGGAGACGTGGGAGGAGTTCGGGCTGCCGTAATGAGAGGACTGGGTTCTGCAACTTCTCGGGTGATTTTCTGCAGATAGAAAAACGATGTAAAAAATCTTGTTATGGAAATAATCGGTGCTTATAAATGCACTAAAAAGATTTATTAAAGCGAATCTCATTCTTTCCTAGGGAGGAGTTATCCCGATGATGAAAAGATGGATTGTAATTGGTACTATTTTTATCCTGATCTGTTCGAGCATCCCGGTTTTTACTTCAATTCCTACTCGAGCAAATATTTGGATTGTCCCTAGTGCTCCAATCATTAAAGGCCAAACTATTGGTGTAGTTGGAATAGAATATACATTTACATTTTGCTCTTTTGATAATGATAGTCCTTGGCTTTTATATTTTATTGATTGGGGCGATGGCACGTATATATATGAAGCGGGGCCATATTCCAGTGGAACAGAAGTTGCGTTTAATCATACTTGGTCAGAACGAGGAAGCTATATTATCCGTGCCTCCGTTTCAGATTATTGGTTTCCTAGTGATTATAGTTTCCACACAATTGTTGTATTAAATCACCCTCATCCAGTTTTACAAAAGCTAATAGAAAAATATCCAAAATTACTTCCTATATTACAATTCTTGTTAAGACTAAAATAATAGGAGTTAGCTATACTATCAATGTATATAGATTGCTATAAAATGATTAATTTTTTTAAGATTAATTCGAATTACTTTTACCCTGTTTGACATCAAAGAAAAAGCCATCACCCGAAACGTTACAAGGGCATTCTAACCAATGATTTCACCCTTCAACGTTACCCAACCGGAGGACCGGAACATTAATAATGGTTGGGAAATAATTATATAGTGGCCCTGGGTTTGTTTCCCTGGAGGTTGTTTGTATGGTGCGCGTAAGTATTCTCTTGCGTCGAATGAGTGTTGTTGGTGTGTTAGTTTTGACTGTGAGTGGCGTGTGGCTGGGCGTGGGCGCATCGGTGTCTGCGGGCGCACCGGTTGAGGTTCAAAGCGTGGTGCCGGTTGCTGGGAATCGGACGTTGGTGGATACGCGGGGGGCGTTGACGCCGCTGCGGCCGCATGATTATACGAGTATGACGTTCCTTGGGGGTGGCCCCGCGATGCGGTGGCTGCGGCTGTTGTTCAATAGTTCGTTGCTGCAGTTGCTGTGTCCGATGGCGCTGTATGTGCCGGTGAAGAATCTGAGTTTCCGGGTATCGTATTCCCGCATCCCCTTGTTGCCGCGGGAGCGGATCCGGTACGGGTGCATGACGATCCTGGTGAACGGGTCTGGGCTGGGGTTCGTTCGGAACAAGATCCATACCCTTGAGGTGCATGGGTTCACGGGCGTGTTTGAGTTTACGCGGGCGAAGATGTTGCGGTCGTTTGCGGCGCGGTTCGAGTTCATTGGTATTGCGGATAGCGTGTCGTTGCAGATCGGGTAAGGCCTTCGTGGACCTTGAGGCATCAGGTTCTTCTCACCCTTTCGGTGAAAGAGGGGAAAAAAGAGGGCGGGGAGAAGGTTTTGATTTAGGAGATTTTTTTGTAGGCTGAGGGGTCGAGGAGTCCGGTGAGCTCGGCGGGGTTTTTGACCTCGATTTCGGCGATCCAGCCGTCGGCGTACGGGCTTTTGTTGATGAGCTCGGGGGTGTCGTCGAGTTTTTTGTTGACGGCGGTGATTGTGCCGGTGACGGGTGCATAGACCTCGGAGACGGATTTGACGGATTCGACGACGCAGAGTTCCTCGCCCTTCTTGACTTCTTTGCCGACGCTGGGGAGTTCGACGAAGACGATGTCGGTGAGCTCGGATTGGGCGTGGTCCGTGATACCGATGGTGGCCTGTTTTCCTTTGACGCGGACCCATTCGTGGGACTTGGTGTACTTCAAATCGTCGCGGACTTCGTTGGACATAAGGCGTTCCCGTCTGGGGGTAAACCCGGAAGGGCTTTTAATGCTTTCTTCCCCTGGGAGCTCTCCGAGAGAATCGACGGCGTTTCCACAAGTGCATTGGAAGAAGGTAGTGAAGAGGAACAAAAAGAGGTGATCTGTGGGCCCTTACACGGCTTCCACGTGCGTCTGCGCCCACTCTTTGGGGACGAACGGCGGCTTGACGACCTTCGCAGCGACCGGCTTGTCCCGCACCATGATCGACAACTGCGTTCTCGGCTCGCGCAGGTCCTGACGCACGTAGCCCATGGCGATCCCCGAGTTCAGACAGGGGGACAGCGTCCCGCTCGTGACGGCGCCGACCTTCGTGCCTCCTGAATGGATCTCGCAGCCATGCCGCGGGATGCCCTTCTCAGTGCACTCCAGGCATGTCATCCGGTCGAAGGTATTTTTCGCTTTCTGCGCAAGCAGTGCTTCTTTGCCGATGAACGGATGCTCCCAGAACACGGTCCAGGCCAGCGTCGCCTCCAACGGCGTGCGGCCGCCGGCGAACTCGTTGCCCGCCAGCATGAACGCCTTCTCCAGCCGCAGCGTATCCCGCGCGCCGAGACCGACGGGGACGATGCCATACTCCTTGCCCGCATCCAGGATCGCGGTGAACACCCGCTCCGCACTGGAATTCGGCGTGATCTGCAACTCAAAGCCAAGCTCACCCGTGTACCCGGTGTGCGACACGATGCACTCGACGCCCGCGACCTTCGTGACCATGCAGCCGAAGAACTTCACCGACGCCAGGTTCGCGTCCGTCACCTTCTGCAGCGTCTCCTGCGACCGTGGTCCCTGGACCGCGAGGATCACATACTCCCGCGAGACGTCCTTGACCTCAGCCTTCAAATGATGCGCCTTGGCCTGCTTCGTCAACCACTCGGTGACAATCGTATTCATCCCCGCATTCGGGATCATCATGAACCGGTCCCCGAGATGCATGAAAATCGTGTCATCAATGATCGTCCCGTCCTCCCTCAGGATCTCCGTGTACTGGCTGCGGCCCTCAGCGATCCGCGCCGCATCCTCCACCGTCGTCAGCGAAATCAACCGCTCCGCATCCTTCCCCGTGATCCAGACATTGCTCATGTGCGAGACATCAAAAAGCCCGACACGACGACGCACCACCAGATGCTCATCAATGATCGACGAATACTGAATCGGCATCTCGAAACCGGCGAACTCCGTGAACCGCGCCCCGAGACGAACCTGGACCGGATACAAAGGCGATCGAATAGCCATAGAGGAGACGCTCCCGAGCCCATGAATACCGGATACCCTAGTTAACCATTTCGACAAACATTTAATGAAACTCACCTTATCCCACCGCCGCATGCAGCCGACGGCCTACCCCGGAGTCTACCGCCGCAGCGACAAGCTCTTCACCATCAACCCCCCCGCCTGCCACGGCACCACCGTCTACACCGAACACCTCGTCACCGAAGACGACACCGAATACCGCTCCTGGAACCCGTACCGCAGCAAGCTCGCGGCCGCCCTTCTCAAAAACCTTCCTGTTACAATCCCCACAAACAATCCGATCCTCTACCTCGGGGCCGCGACCGGCACCACCGTCAGCCACATCGCCGACATCAACGCGGGCGGCACGGTGTACGCCGTCGAAAACGCACCGCTGACCATGGCCAAACTCCTCGAAGTCGCCAGAAAACGCGTCAACATCATCCCGATCCTCGCGGACGCCAACCACCCGGACCGCTACGCCGCCATCGTCCCCAGAGTCGGCCTCGTCTACCAGGACATCGCCCAGCGCAACCAAGCCGAGATCTTCCTCGCCAACCTCGAACGCTACCTCACGGCGGCCGGCGTCGGCATCCTCATGGTCAAGGCGCGCTGCATCGACGTCGCGCTGCCCCCCAAAGAGGCATACCAGCGGGTCAGTCAA
>Ga0315282_10009396_pt1 | contig 15548 bp, 15 predicted proteins | sample YL17G07_20_MG_FD_203693 | JGI IMG/M metagenome (GOLD analysis project Ga0315282, IMG submission 203693) | Sediment microbial communities from Yellowstone Lake, YNP, Wyoming, USA - YL17G07_20 | ecosystem: Environmental > Aquatic > Freshwater > Lake > Sediment | place: USA: Wyoming | collected...
GGAATCTTTCATGATTGATCCCATTCCACGACTAGGCGATACCATTGACGACTATTGTCCTCGCTGCCGCCTGCTCCTGAACCACGCGGTGGCAAGCCTGGTGGATAACAAGGTGGTGAAAGTTATTTGCCAGACTTGCCACAGTGAGCACCCCTACCGTAATGCGGAATTGCCTCCCAAAAAGAAACCCGGCTCCCGTGCGGCCCTATTTGAGCAGGTATTGGTGAAGACGACATCCACCCCCAAAGCTGAGACCCCAGCGGCGGTTGAGGAGTCTGCTCAGGTTGAGCCCGAGCCGCCAAAGAGAAAAAGGGTCGCAACTCCGGCACGGTACATCACCAGGCACAGGAGCAAGCCTCCCCGGGCGTAGGCGGGCGCCACGTTTCAGGCACGCAGCGCGAGTGCAATTAAGAATAGTGAATAGTAAATTATGAATTGCTGAGGGGGAGTTTGCTAAACGCGCCGAGGCTCCTCCACCGCGTCGCTTCATCAATTTACTATTCATAATTTACCATTCACTATTGGTAATGACACCTTACAGGTTATGATATTTTGGTTACTGGCTTTTGTGGCCGTTCTTTGGTGTGGCATGGGCATCCACACCTTCTGGAGTCTTCGTGGCGCCACTATCCTGCGTGCGAATCAACCCGCCTCCTCTCCTGCATCCTTTCCGAAGGTGTCGATTATCGTAGCAGCCCGGAACGAGGAAGAGGCGCTTCCGGCAGCGGTCGAATCCATGCTGGCGCTCGAATACCCCGACTACGAGATTGTTCTGGTGGACGACGACTCTCGGGATCGCACTGGGGCCATCGCAGACGAGTGGGCCGGCAAGCCAGCGGCGAGAGGCCGCCTTAAGGTTCTTCACAACAAGCAACTGCCACCGGATTGGCACGGCAAAGTGCATGCCCTGCATCTGGCAGCCAACGCCGCCAGCGGCGAATGGATTCTGGCTACGGATGCGGACGTGGTTTTTCATCCCTCGATTCTGCGCGTGGCCATGTCCTGTGCCCTCGAACGGGGTGTGCAACTTCTCTCGATTATCCCGGAATTAGAGTTCGGTTCTTTCTGGGAAAGAGTTGTGCTTCCCGCATTCGCCTTTCTCATCTCATCCCTTTTTCCCCTTCACCGGGTAAATGATCCAAGATCTTCCCGAGCCCTTGCTGCCGGGGCCTTCATCCTGATGAAGCGTGAAGACTTCAATGCCTTGGGCGGCTACGCGCGATTGCGGAAAGTGCTAATCGAGGACCTCCGGCTGGCCGAACTTTTCAAACGCCATGGGCGTCGCATCTATTTGGCGGCCAGCCGCGGGCTTTATCATACCCGCATGTACAGCAGTTGTGGGGAGATGTTCGAGGGGCTCAGCCGCAGCGCTTTTGAAGGGTCCGGGTTCTCGGTCTCGAAGACCCTGGGGGCGGTGTTCTTGGCCAACCTGCTGGCGGTTTTTCCCTGGGTGGCTCCGATGGCCCGGATTCTGCGCGATTTGAGGTCTGGCGAGGCTGCGGTGCATGATCCGGCGCTCTTCGTTGCTTTACTGACTTGCGCACTAGCTTCTCTGGTCTACATGCCTTTCATTCGCTTTTTGCGTGCGCCGGCTCAGTACGTTTTCGCGCTGCCGCTGGCGACATTGTTCTATTCCTGTGTGGCGATCAGTTCGGCGTTTGCCGGTGTCATAGGAGGAGGTGTCCCGTGGAAGGGCAGGCACTACCGAGCGCCAGTTGAATAGCTGCGTACGGCCGAGATATTGCCTTTTTCAAGGTGGCGAGCGACAATAGTCAAGCGGTTGGGGCCGGTATCTAAACTTGAAATCCTGATGGGGAGAGCGGGCCATGGAGACAGCCACTTTTGGCGCGGGGTGCTTCTGGGGAGTCGAGGCCACCTTTCGGCAGGTGCCGGGAGTCGTCTCGACCGCCGTCGGCTATATGGGAGGAACACTCGCCAGCCCGACCTATCAGGACGTCTGCACCGACAAGACCGGACACGCCGAGGCCGTGCAAATCACTTATGACCCCTTAAAGATGTCTTACGATGACCTCTTAAGAGTCTTTTGGCAGAATCACGATCCGACGACGTTGAATCGCCAAGGCCCCGACGTCGGAACTCAATACCGATCGGTGATTTTCTATCACACGCCAGAGCAGGAGGCAGCCGCCAGAGCATCCAAGGAAAGTCTGGAGCGCGCTGGAGCATTCAAAAGACCCATCGTGACGGAGATTGCTCCCGTTTCTACCTTCTGGCGTGCAGAGGAGTACCACCAGCAATATCTGGAAAAGCGCGGCCTCGCCCAATGCCACACCAAGTAGGAGCAGGGTACTGCCTCGCTTCTCAACAGGCCCCCGTCGGCCTGTGCACCTGCGATCACAAAGGAGGAACATATGGCGGCGATTCGTAGCCTCGAGCCATGGGCGCGCTCCTTGCTCCGCATCGTGGCGGGATTCACCCTCTCTTTACACGGAATGCAAAAACTGCTCGGCGCTTTTGGCGGGGTGGATGGAAAAGGCGCGACGGTTCGCTACGTCTCACTATTCGGGTTAGCCGGCGGCCTGGAATTGATCGGGGGGCTGCTGCTCATCCTGGGGCTCTTCACCTCTCCAGTGTCGCTCATCTTGTGCGGCGAGATGGCCGTGGCCTACTTCAAGGCGCATTATCCTCACGGGTTCTTCCCTCTCGTTAACCACGGGGAGTTGGCTGTGCTTTATTGCTTCATCTTTCTCTACCTATGCGTTGCTGGGGCTGGGCCCCTCAGCTTGGATTCCCTGGTTCGGAAAAAATCCAGTTAGGCCGTCTTCGGGTAGTGTCCTAATTTGGTTCTTTGGCAGTGGAAAGACAAGAATTGGAGATTGAATTGCGCAGAACGGAGATTTCACACGAACTGCCTGAGCGCTCGCGTGAGTTCCGACAGGCTGCGACCCGGTCGAATGGTGCGTCCCGCACGCATTAGGTTGAGCTTGGCGTGTCCGTAGCCGGACGCGGAGGTCCGAAGGCGACGATCAATTTCGCGTTCGATGAACAGGAGCCGTTCAATCTCACTTGAGCGGACGTCGGCAGCCCATGTTTCCGGAATGCTTGCGTTCTGCTCCCAGGTCGCGACGCGGTGTGGGGACCTCAGATTGAAGTTGCTGTGCGCTGCATCGAAGAGCACGTAGGGCGCTTTGGCACGAAGCCTCCAATCGTCGTGGTAGTCATGGAACGTTTCGCTCTGGACCAGACGGCTGCCGTCGAGCCGTGCGAGCACGTTGCAGAACTTGCAATACGACGCATACGCCGGGTCCGTCCACAAGGCTTTACGTTTGACAAGCGCCCGAACCGTTCCAAAGCCCACGAAGTGGTAGTGCCAGGCGCGTTCATCCTGACGTCCACAGAAGAAGACGACAACGTCGCGCTCTCCGAGCGAGTTTCGGACATCCCGGCGGCACACGCCCCAGCTCGCCTTGCGGACATCTCCCAATAGGTGCTGCGCCGCGAAGAAGGAGGGATCGTCGCCCCAGTCGTAATAGCTCTCGTAGTAGCCTTCGAGAAAGGCGCGGAGTAGCGGGTCCTGTTTTGCGGCCTCGCGCGTCTGCCGCAGCGCTTTCGGCGACGGCTTCATCCTCCGATAGGTACAGACATAGGCGTTCACCCCTCGATGATACACCATTTCTGTGACATCAAGACGGCCACCACCAACCCCATTCCTAACACGTGGAATTTCAAATTAGGACACTATCCGTCTTCGGGTACTGGTGTCATTTGGAGCGCAGTCATTCGCGTCCCGCCATGGCAGGAGAAATCTAGTCCGCAAACCTTTGGAAATGTGCTGTCGTCGGACTGGATTCCCGCTTTCGCGGGAATGACCGGCGGCTCGAGTGGATCCCCATTCCAAATGTCACCAGCAGGCCAATCAGCCGGCGCGGGACAGAGCGTGGTATAATAGTGTTTTGGCGCTTGCTGGAAAACCGCGATCGCTTTCTTCAGGAACCTGTTAAGACTGCCTGTTCTGGCCAGTGTGCCCCAAGAATTCCTTCGGCTTCCACCAACCCATTCCAAACCCAGTCTGGTTGAAGCGGCGTCGAGCGGAAAAGGAACGCGGGCGCAGGGGAATGGGAGAGGGGTTTAGACTCTTGACCCAACAGATTCGCAACATCGCCATCATTGCCCACGTTGACCATGGGAAGACCACGCTCGTCGACACCATGCTCCACCAGAGTGGTATCTTCCGCCCCAACGAGGCCGTGGTGGAGCGCGTCATGGACTCGAACGATCTCGAGCGCGAGCGCGGCATTACGATTCTTGCCAAGAACACGGCGCTCTTTTTCCAAGGCGTCAAGATCAACATTGTGGATACGCCGGGCCACAGCGACTTCGGGGGCGAAGTAGAGCGGGCGCTCAGGATGGTGGATGGCGTACTCCTTCTGGTGGACGCGAGCGAAGGCCCACTGCCACAGACCCGCTATGTTCTCCAGAAAGCTCTCGCGGCCAAGCTGCCACCAATTGTGGTCCTGAACAAGATTGACCGGCAGGATGCGCGGCCCGCCGAGGTGCTGAACGAGATCTACGACCTCTTTATCGACCTCGACGCCACGGAGGACCAACTCGAATTCCCGGTCATTTACACCAACGCCAAGAAAGGTGTCGCCCACCGTCAAATCGGCGACGGCTCGCAAGACCTTTTACCACTGTTTGAAGCGATTGTGAACTCCATCCCCGCCCCCGCTGGCGATCCGGAGGCTACACTGCAACTCCAGGTGGCGAACCTCGACTACAGCGACTACCTGGGCCGCATCGCTATCGGCCGGGTGTTCAACGGCGCGGTTCACTTTGGGGACGATGTGGCTATCGCCAAGCTCTCGGGCGATTTGGTCCGGACTCGAATCACCAAGCTCTACACCTTTCTTGGCCTGGAACGGGAAGAGGTGCAGGAAGTGCCCGCCGGCGACATCGTCGCCCTCGCCGGAGTCGAGGGCATCCAGATTGGCGAAACCATCACCGACCCCGAGCGGCCCGCTCCGCTCGAGCGCATCGTGATCGACGAGCCGACAATAGCCATCGTCTTGACGGTGAACACCTCGCCACTCGCGGGCCGCGAAGGCCAATACGTGACTTCTCGCCACTTGCGCGAGCGGTTGGAAAGAGAGCTGCTCACCAACGTTTCGATCGCCGTGGACTGGCAGGACTCAACGGACACTTTCCGGGTGCTCGGGCGCGGCGAGCTTCAGCTTGCCATCCTGATCGAGACTTTGCGCCGCGAGGGCTATGAGCTGGTGGCAGGCAAACCGCAGATCGTGGTCCGCAGGGAGAAGGGCAAGCTCCTGGAACCCGTGGAACTCCTTGTGGTCGATTGCCCGGAGTCGTTTACCGGACTGGTGATTGAGACCCTGGGGAGCCGCCGCGGGCAAATGACCAAGATGGTGAATCACGGGTCCGGCCGCGTCCGCCTGGAACTCCGCATTCCCTCACGCCGGCTCATTGGGTTGCGCAGCCAGTTGCTCACGGAGACGCGCGGCACGGCGCTGCTTCACTCCCTTTTTGATGGCTGGACGGAATACCAGGGAGAAATGGCCACGCGCCCCACCGGAGTTCTGGTAGCTGACCGTGCCGGCATCACCACCGCCTATGCCCTCAACAACCTTCAGTCGCGCGGCGAGCTTTTCTATGGGCCTGGCACGGAGGTCTATGAGGGCATGATCGTGGGTGAGAATTCCCGCGCCGACGATATCGACGTCAACGTCACGAAGGAAAAGAAGCAGACCAACATGCGTGCCTCGGTGGCCGACGAGGCCATCCGCCTTATTCCTTATCGCCCGCTCAGCCTCGAGCAAGCTCTCGACTTCATCGCCGACGATGAATACGTCGAAGTCACACCGAAGTCCATCCGGCTGCGGAAGAAAATCCTTGCCGCCAACCGTCGCCCCAAACCCTGGGAGAAGAAGCAGCTCGCGCCGACGGTTTAGCTTGCAGCGCGCGTCTATGACGGGCGATCTTCCAAAATGCCGCGCCTGGAGCGGAGCCCTGGTAAATGGCGTGCCAACCTCTGAGCGCCGCGAACGGGCTCAGCATGACGGCCTCTTGATACGGATTTAGGTTGTCTTTTTGGTGGTGGACCGTGCGGCTGACTCTGCCGCCTCGTAACCCCGGCAGGAGAGCACAGGAAGGCGTGGATATTGCGGGTAAGTGGGATCCGTGGAGTTCCGGCGGCACATGTAGAAAACCGAACCGCGATCGGACCGGACGGTCCGAGCGTGCCTGCAACTGGCGCATAGCCCAGCTTCGTTTGAGTCCTGGGAAGGGTGTTCCGTCATCAATAGTCGCCTCGACTTACCATACGCCCGAGTAAAGGTAGGATAGCACGAATGCAAAGAGGTGGACTGGCCCGAAGACCTAGCGCTACTCTGTAACACAAGATCGTAATTTGTTGCTTTCTTGGCAAACATTTTCGGAAACTAAGGTCTTGAATTTTGAATCTGGAATTTTCCATTGCGGCTCTACCGCGCTGTGAGATTGAGTCAAATCATGCCCTTTGAATCCCAATCTCGCGCAGATCTTTCGTTTGAGGGCGGCCTAACGCCGCGCCGGCCGGCGGGGAAGAGCGGGCTTGGTTCACCGCGAAACACTCTCATCGCCCTCGTTCCGCTTCTGGTGGTCCTCATCACTTTTCTTTTCTGGTATCAGACGTGGTTTGGAAGGCCCCTGAGCGACCGGGAGATGGGCCAGTACCTGTCGGACACCTCCGTGCCCCACAAAACCCAGCATGCATTGGCGCAGCTTTCGAGCCGAATGGCGCGCGGCGATGCGACAGTGCGACGCTGGTATCCCCAGATCGTCACCTTGGCGCAGAATAAGGAACCCCAATTGCGCTCCATGGCAGCTTGGGTAATGGGTCAGGACAATCATTGCGAGGATTTTCACCACACCTTGCGCAGGCTTCTCGACGACCCTGCGCCGCTGGTGCGGTGGAACGCCGCGCTGGGGTTGGCGCGTTTCAACGATGCGGCGGGAGAGCCGCAGTTGCGGGCAATGCTGCAACCCTTTACGCTGACCGCCCCGCAGGCCGGGACGCTCAAATTCCGCCGCAAAGAACAGGACACGGTTCAAAGCGGGGGTATCGTGGCGCGCATCCGATCCGGGGGCGGCCTCAACTCAGTGGATGTTGTCTCACCCGTGGCTGGAAAAGTTGCGCGGCTGGCAGCAAAAGACGGGGCGCAGATCGGTGCCGGCGATGCGGTAGCCGTCATTGACCCCGGGGAAGCGCAAGTGTTTGAAGCCTTGCGAGCCCTGCTGTTGATTGGTCACCCTGAATCTTTGCCCGAAGTGGAGCGTTTCGCCGGCGGAGTTATGGGAATGCCTGAGCGAGTCCGCGCGCAGGCGATACTGACCGCGCAGGCCATTCGCCAGAAAGTCATGCAGAGCAAGACGGTGAAATGAGGAGGCAGGCAAGATGCGGAACGAACCCGTGTAACCTGTCATTCCGATCCGTCAGCGGACGGAGAGGAATCTCGCCCGGATCAGATCGGGGTTTCCAGAGCGAGATTCCTCGCTTCGCTCGGAATGACAATGGTCGAAAGGGTTTCTTGGATGAGGCTAATACGTGAACTTGGTCCCCAGGCGGGCTTCCAGTTCTTCGGTGGGGGCCATCTCGATGGCGTCCCACGGGCAGCCATCCAGGAAGCATCCGTCGGGCCCTTTACTCGTGCACTTCTTACAGCCAATGCAGAGTTGAGGATCAACTTCGATACGGCCAAAGGGAGGGTTCTCTTCGTCCATCACCCAATACATGCAGTCTGCGACGGGGCAGTAAGGAACGCAGGCCGGAGAACCGGCGCAACCGGTGCAACACTCGGTGATAACGGCTATTTCCTTGGGTTTTTTCTTGCGCGGAGTGTCAATGCCTTCCGACTTCGGCTCCCGCTTAACCACTTCCCCCACCGGAATGTATAACTGCCCCACAGCCTCTCTCCTTCATCACGAATCTCTTTCTATTGTCCCAAATTCATCGTGACCGCGTCAATGATAATGCCCCCCTGGTCCGCTGAGTGGTGGTGTCATTTGGAACGGGACCCCTTTCCACACGCCGGTCATTCCCGCGTAAGCGATAGTCTATTCCGCAATGGGGAATGCGCTTTCCAAGTACTGGATTCCCGCTTACGCGGGAATGACCGGCGTGTGGTACAGCGTGATAACCCGCTCCATGCCGAAGAAGTCATTCGGTTCCCAGGGCAATGACAAAGTATTGCGCGTGAGTGGAACCGGCGTTTCTGATGCCGTGTTCCTCATTCGAGGCCACATAGGCCACGGAGCCCGGACCCAGGCGGGAGGAGCGGCCGGCGATGGTAACCTCCACCGTGCCTTCGCGGATCAGGAAGATTTCTTCATGTGCATGGTGATGCGCCGGGTGAGGCATGGCGCCGGGGGCAAGGTCGGTCTCGTGCATCTCGATTTCGTAGCCACTGTGAGTCTTTCCTTGCAGGATGCGGCGAAGCGCATTTCGACCACCGGATTCGACGTGTAGATCCTCGAATCGGATGGCCTTCGAGGGGATTGAGGCCTCTGCCGCCAAGCCGCGCGAGGCCATCAGCGCAGGGATCCAAAACCAGACTTCCCGCCTCGAACATTTCATTGCCATGCTCCTCCTGGTTATGACCGAGTGAAGTTGATCGAGCGTAATCCAGCACCTTTGGCTACCGCCGATCAGAGGGCTGTACCGGCAAGGGAACTTGGGCGCTCGGTTGTGGGGAGGCGCCTTTAAGCGGTGTTTTCACGATTTGCTTGTAAAGGGTCTCCAACTCTTCGGGAAACAACTCCGGTGCGTGCCATTTATAATTCTCCAGCAGGGGGCTGACTTCGCGCTTCACTTCGCTTATGGATTTTCCTTCCCGGATACGTGTCGCAACTTCTTTTTCGAACCATTCGAGGAACTGCCGGAACTCCGCCAGCTCTTTTTTCCCGCCTGGCGCGCCATGACCGGGGACATAAACCTCCACATCCCATCCCTCGACTCGTCGCAGGGCGTCAATCCAATCACGAATGTTCCTTGAATCAATGTGAGGAAAGTAGCTGTTCTGAAATAGCTCGCCGAGGAACAAGACCTTTGCCGCGGGTAGATAAACAACCGCGTCGTCTCCGGACCCGTTTCTGAGCAGGGTGAGCAGCTTAATCTCCTGCCCCCCCAGCCGCAGCGCCATTTTACTGCTGAAAGTCTGGGTGGGTAGGGCGATGTGGAAGCCGCGCATGCGGCTTTGTAGTTTTCCGTCGCCCTCCTCTTGGACAAGACGCCGGGCTAGTAGTTGACGGTACTGGAGAATCGCTTCCTGGGTCTTCACTGATGAAATCAGGGTGGCTTGCAGCTCCGTGAAGACTTCATTCCCCAGCATCTGCTCGCCGCTGGAATTGGTGTCTATTACATACCTCACCGGCAGCTCGGAGTGATGCCGGATCTCATAGAGCAATTCGCGGCCGTGGAAGGGTGTATTGGTGGTATTCACCACCACCACCCCCTCCGAGGTAATGATGAATCCCGCCGTCCCCGCGCGGTCACACTGCGGGTCTCCGTCCAGGTCCAGTACATCATCCGAAACCCATACGAACACATTCGGCTTCACTTCCTGGATCTTGTAGAGCCAGCCCGCGGCGAGTCCATACGTAGAATGCAGAAAACAGAAGGCAGAAAGCAGAAGGCGGGCACCACCCCCTAACCCCCTCCTCAGCCGAGAAGGGGGACTTATTTTCAAGGCCGCGCAGGCACTGTCAACTCTCGACTCCTCGACCGTCGGCTCCCGACTTTTCCTAAATGTCCACATACACCTGCGCGCGCCATCCCTGCGCTGTTTCCCTCAAATCAAGCTGATGATAAGTTACCGCCTTCACCAGCAATTTGACTTGATGCCTCTTCCGGTCGAACTTTTCACCTTGCGCCAGGGCCGCCAGTGAGTGATCCGTGAGCTCCTCAAACTCAAAGTCGCGAAACAGCCAACCCTCCGCGTCGAACAGATACAGGATTTCACTCAACCAGTTTACCAGCAGGCTGGGCATATCGGAAGCTTCTGCGCGCAGCGAGAATTCTTCCTGGGGCGCAATCGCTTCCAGATCCACCATCAAGTGCATGAGGGCGCGAGCCGCATTCGCAAACACTTCCTTGCGCGTGGCCCCAAACACCTCGAAGCCGATGTCTGCCGTGTGCTCGAGTATGCGAAAGGGCTGCATCGTTAGTCGCTCTGTGATTCCGATCCGCCAGTCCGTCAACTGACGGACTGACGGATCGGAATGACACGCGAATCTGCCGGGCGGCTCTTCTCCAGATCAAAGCTGAAACCGGCTGGGAAACAGGTTCATATCATACTCAACCTTTGCCCTTTAAGATAGATCGGAGGCAGCGCGGGCGTCTCACCACCCGCGCCTGCGGAACGGGCATCCTGGTTGCGCCAGTTCCCATCTTCCTTTTCCCATGCCGCTAGGACTTCCTGCTAGACTTTTTCCGAACCCTTGAGTAGGATGGGCGAGAAAATGGCGGAGCCCTATGTCTTCTCACGGGTCGAATTTCGAGGTTGCGGTTGTGGTAGGGTTCGGCGCCGGTCTGTTCTGGTTCTTCAAGGGATTTCGCGTCTACCGAGAGTACCGAGTGCTGGCCGATACTCCTGAGATTCCGATCCGCAGCGTGGCGATGGGCTTGGTGGAGATTCATGGCAAGGCAAGGGGCCCGCAGACGGTTCTGAGCCCCGTTAGCAAGACGCCCTGCTTTTTCTATAAAGTTGACATCGAGAAGTGGGTGAGGGATAAGAATGGCGGGCACTGGTCCCATGCGGCGACCGACGCCGAAGGCGTCAGGTTCTACCTCGAGGATGCAACAGGCAAGATCCTGATGGATGCTCATGGGGCTGAGTACGATTTGATTCAGACCGCGAAGCGCGAGACGGGACGAAAGATTGGGGCTTCGTTGGGGCGCCTGTTCGGAGGGGATCGAAGCGCGAGTTTGGCCGCCGGCTCCTTGGTCCCTGAATCCGACCTGCTGAACTATGCGGAATCCGTGGTATCCCACGCTCGTGGCATTTTCTCGATCGGCGGAGAAAGTCTTCTCACCGGCCTGACGCGAGGTTCTCTCAGTGTGAATTTGGGTTCGGAACACCGTTATCGTTTGAGCGAGTATTGCATTCTTCCTGAACATTGGTACGACGTCACGGGGACTTGCGTCGAGAACCCCGCCCCCCAGGACGAACACGACCGGAACATGATCGTAAAGGGCCAGAACGAGCCCACCTTCTTGATTTCTTGGCGAGGTGAAAAGGGAATCGAGAGCAGGCTGCGAAACCGCGCCGCCCTTCATATTTTCGGCGGGGCAGCGCTCTCGGTGGCGTGTTTGGCCATTCTGCTCTTCAGGCTGGGCTGGCTGTGAAAAGCAGAGACAAGTGACGAGTAACAAGTGACGAGAAAACCAGGAAATACCGAGGTTGGGTCTTTCGTTTTGTGCTCGTCACTCGTCACTGGGCACTCGTCACTTCTTGGAAGGGAGCGGTAGGATGGGAGTGGCAATCCTGATCGGATTGGTTGTAGTCCTGTTTGTGGTGGGGGTTTTCGTCTATCTCATCACGATTTACAACAGCTTGGTGCGCCTGCGCAATGACATTGACAAGGCCTGGGCCAACATTGACGTCCTGCTCAAGCAACGGCACGACGAACTGCCCAAGCTTATCGAGACCTGCAAGGGCTACATGCAGTACGAGCAGAAAACTTTCCAGCTCATTACCGAAGCCCGCACCGCCTTCATGAGAGCCAACACGGTGGCGGAAAAGGCCCAGGCCGACAACTTTCTAACGGGTGCTTTGAAATCGCTGTTTGCGGTCGCGGAGAATTATCCCGAGCTGAAAGCCGACAACAATTTCATGCAGCTCCAGAACCGCATATCCGAACTGGAAGAGAAGATTGCCGACCGCCGAGAGTTCTTTAATGACGACGTGAACACCTACAACATCCGCATCCAGCAACTGCCGGATGTCTTTATTGCGAACATGATGGGCTTGCAACGCAAAGACCTGTTCAAGGTGACGGAGGAAGACCGTCGCGACGTAGAAGTGAAACTCAGTCAGTAGAAAGGAGTCCGCTATGGCGCTTGCATTGTTTACGGGGGGATTGATGGTTGGTCTCGCGGTGCTGGCGGTGCTGGCCATCATCGTCATCGCCGTCATCATGTATTTTGTGGGCCTTTACAACAGCCTCGTGACCTTCAAGAACAATATCGACCGCTCCTTTTCCAATATCGATGTCCTGCTCAAGCAGCGCCACGACGAGCTTCCCAAATTGATCGAGACGTGCAAGGGCTACATGCAGTACGAGCAGAAAACCTTGCAAGCCGTCACCGAAGCGCGCACAGCTTTTATGCGCGCCAGCACGCCGGCGGAGAAGGCCCAGGCGGATAACATGGTGAGCGGGGCGCTCAAGACTCTGTTTGCGGTGGCTGAGAAATACCCTGACTTGAAAGCCAACACCAACTTCATGCAGCTCCAAGGCCGCATCACGGAACTGGAAACCAAGATTGCCGCGCAACGCGGCTCTTACAACGAGGATGTGAACGCCTTCAACATCCGCATCGCCCAGATCCCTGCCAACTTGATTGCAGGGTTTATGGGCCTCCAGCCCCATGCTCTGTTCCAGGTGGCGGAAGCAGACCGGGAGGACGTCAAGGTCAGCTTCGCCTAGCGCCGCTGCGACGAAAATAGGGGACCATTTGCTACTGGTGCCGCCGTAGATGAGCCACTGGAGGATTGCATCGAGAGCGGCGATGTGGCTTTTTCCCGCTCAGCCTGGAACCTCATCCCCACATGCGAATTGGCAGGTGAGCATTTTCCTTCTTGCGGTCCGCCGGCATCTCGACTTTGAAAATGCCCGAGGGCCGCGAACCTACGTGGCCGAAAAAGAGATCGCCATTGTGATCCACTGCCCCGCGCGATACATACTGGGCAAGCTCTCTGGGGTGTACGAGACAGGTCACTTCCTCTTTTTCGAGCGTGGCCGGATTCAGCCGCCAGACCACCCCTTCCCGTTCTTTATGTTCGGGGCCCATGGGGTTGTAAACCGGATCGCGCCAGCGCGAGGCCACGTAATACAACTGGCCGTCGCCCGCGAAGGTCAGGCCTCCGCAATGGTCAACGAACGTGTCCACGGATACGGTTGGGTCTCGTTTTTGCGTGTTCGGCCCCAGGTCTTCGACGCGCGGCCAATCGCCCTCGTTGGGCCAAATGCGCATCATGTAGGAGTTAGCGATCCAGGTGGCCGCGTAAACGCATTCGCCGTCGGGCGAGGGCGCAACGTCGTAAAAGACGCTGTGCCAGCCGGTTTGGAATTCGGGATTGTGGGGCAGGACGAAGGGCGAAACCTCCAAGCGGTCCTTCTCCGGATCGTAGCGCACCAGATGGCCGTAATCGTTGGTAGTCCATACGCGGTGCTTCTTATCGAGGAAAAGCGCCTGCGAGTTTATGGAACCGAGGCGGCCCACGTCCCTCCGTGTGCGCCGCTTCAAATCGAAAATGTGTAAGTGATCCCGAGGATCGCTGATGGCATAAAGCAGACCTCGTTCTTCGTCGTGGAGCAGGCACCGGCAGCCCTCTTTAGGAATCATGGTCTGCCACCATTTCACCTGGTCGGTCTTGGTGTCGAAGGCCAGTAGGGCGCTGCCGCGGAAGCAGCGTTTCTCGTCGTGCCAGGAGAGCCAGGCGGAATAGGCCACCTGGTCAATGGGAGCGGCAGAGAGGTGGGTTGCCATGTAGAGAATACCGTCGTGCATGGAGGGCACGAAGCTGTAATGGATTTTGCATTGAGATGCCCGTCCAGAATCGCCTGGGTCATCCACCATCTTATCGATATCGAAAAGATAGTCAAGCGCGTCCTTCGCTTCGTTGTAGCGAACTACCTTGACTACTCCCCCGGGCGTTCCCTCGGCGCACGCGGCAGCATAAATACGCCCGTCCGGCCCCACGGAAAGAGACCAGCAACTGTCGGATTCTTTGGCCTCGGAGAATTCGTACCATTTACATTTGTAGTCGCCGGAAGGCTGGGGCTTTGCGGGGCTTCCCTCCGCCGCCGCCGATACGCCGTCTCGCGGGTAAAGGGCCGCCCCCGCGGTCAGCAAGCTTGCACCGCTGCTTCGAAAGAATTCGCGTCGGCCAATACCTTTTCCCATGGATAGGTTTAATCCGTCGGCTGACGGATTAATGATCTTGTTCCCCTTCTAGGCCCTGGCAAGCGGCGCTACGCGCTGGCCGCTTGAATTCTGGGGAAGTACAGCCACAGGTGCCCGCCGTCGTCATCTTCGCCGAAGACGATCTCGCCGTCACGACCCGTGACTGCATCGCCGAAGACGTATCCGTAACGGCGGCGCTCGAAGACGGACACCGCCACGCCGAGATTGGTGACCTCGCGCCGGCCAGGGTCATAGCAGAACATCTTGGCTATCCCGGACCCGCAGGATCCGAAGACTCGGCCGTCGAACGTGGCCGCCATGCAATAAACGGGGGCCAGCAGGGTCTTGCCGAGAGCGGCGCTGAAGCCGCGTTCCTCGTCGAACGAAAACAGTTGGCCGCCAGCGTCCGCCGTGTAGAGCAGACCGCTCTGGCCCGCCCTAGCCCAGACCAGGGGCGTCTTGTCCCACCGCCCCGCGGGCAGCTTGAAGGCTTCCCGTTCGAGTTTCTGTGTTTGCGGGTCAAAGCGCCAAAGGTGGCCCTTACCGTCGGGGCCAAGAATGCCGCCCTTCGAACCCACGGCGAGGCGGCCGGAGCCAGAAACCTCCGCAACGACTCGAATCTTCGGAGACGCGAAGTCCACGCTGAAAAGGTGATGCGTGGTCGCGCCCACCACGCGATCTCTCGAGGCATCGGCCACAGCATGCACGATGGGCTCGCCGGCCGCACACTCTCCCAGGTCATCGAACGCCGGGCGTTGAAAGCCCCATTCCTGGATCAGGTCAAAAGGCAAGCCATGCAGCCCGGTCGTGAGAATCCGGCCTCCGCCGCTCGGCCCGTTCACACATGCCAGAAGCTTGTTTTTTCCGCAACAGACCGCGGGGCAATGCGTGGCGCCTTCCACGGCCTTCATATCGAAAACCATGCCGGTAACGCCGTGAAACATGCCGACGATGATATGGGACCGCTTGCCACTGGTGCCGCCGTAGACAAGCCCTTGAGGGCTTACATCCAGAGCGGTGATATGGCTTTCATCGGGCAGGATGGAAATTGTCGCGCCGGGGAAACCGGTGGGAAAGGCGAGCATGGTCCCCTGCTTCACAAACGTCCCGTGGACGATTTCGTCAATCTGCGCCCGGACTTTCGGCGAATTGTAGTCGATTTTTGGCTTTTTCTCGCTCATTATGGAACCTCATCCCCACATGCGAATTGGCAGGTGAGCATTTTCCTTCTTGCGGTCCGCCGGCATCTCGACTTTGAAAATGCCCGAGGGCCGCGAACCAACGTGGCCGAAAAAGAGATCGCCATTGTGATCCACTGCCCCGCGCGATACATACTGGGCAAGCTCTCTGGGGTGTACGAGACAGGTCACTTCCTCTTTTTCGAGCGTGGCCGGATTCAGCCGCCAGA
>Ga0315282_10009397_pt1 | contig 15548 bp, 15 predicted proteins | sample YL17G07_20_MG_FD_203693 | JGI IMG/M metagenome (GOLD analysis project Ga0315282, IMG submission 203693) | Sediment microbial communities from Yellowstone Lake, YNP, Wyoming, USA - YL17G07_20 | ecosystem: Environmental > Aquatic > Freshwater > Lake > Sediment | place: USA: Wyoming | collected...
AACTCTATACGCGCCCCGCACGCTACGTGGAGAACGGCCAGGTGGTGGTCAAACCCGCGCTTTCCGATCCCGAGTTCGTGGAGTTCGATAAGGTCGGCACCCTCGAAGCGTTCAACACCGACGGCCTCCGGACGCTACTGGAGACGATGCGCGTGCCGAACATGAAGGAGAAGACACTACGATACCCCGGGCATATCGACCTCATTCGCGCACTGCGCGACGCTGGGTTTTTGGCGCAGACGCCCCTCGACGTAAACGGGCAACGCGTCGTTCCCTTCGAGGTTACGGCCCGCCTGCTTATCAATAGTTGGAAGCTGCGCGAAGGGGAGGAGGAATTCACCGTCGGGCGCATCGTGATTGTGGGCGAGGAAAACGGCCGCCCGCGAAAAATCACCTATAACCTCTTCGACGTTTACGACCGAACCAACGGCTTCACCTCCATGGCGCGGACCACGGGTTACGTCTGCACTGCCGTGGCGCGCCTCGTGCTTGAAAAGCGCTTTGTCCGGAAAGGCATCTCCCCGCCGGAATATGTCGGCAAAGAAGAAGGGTGCCTCGCCGCCGTATTCGAGTACCTGCAACAGCGGAACGTCGTCTACGAAATGCGTGAGGAGTGACAAATCTTGAGGCACTTGTCCTGAGCCGCTCATTCGCACACATCGCAAAGTACGCGATGTACCTGTCCCGACCTGTCGGGATGCGCCACCCGCGGGTAGCGCATCTATAGGGTTGTCGGCTCCATCAAACGGAATTTGCTGATCGGTCCTGCCGGTGCTTAGGGCGGGTGGCGCAGACATCGTGGTGTGATGTCTGCGAAAGGCCCCCGCTTGCCACTCTGAGCGCCCCAAACCTGTCACCCTGAGCCCGCTTGCAGCAGGCAGGCGCAGCGAAGGGTCTCGGCATTTCATTCTCTCAATACGGGGATTCTTCGCGGAGTTTACCCTGAGCGAAATGAAAAGGATCCTTCGCTACGCTCAGGATGACAAGCGAATGGACTCAGAATGACAACGTTGCGCGGGTGGGGCAGGCACGAGGCAGGTGGTTCAGCGGGCTTCCGGTCTGGAAGGCAATAAGTAGGTTAAGCCAGCCTCCCGCACGCTCTCAGGCGCGTGGGAGCTCAATTCCGAGGTACTCCTGGATGGTCAGGCCCACTTTCTGCCGAAACCGGTCGGAGAGCGAAGGCAGGGTGCCGCTCGGTTCGTCCAAAGCAATCCGCTCCACGCGGTGCACCGGGTAGAAGACCGTCGTCATCCCGACGGTGGCCTCTTCCTGATGCATAATCTGCCGCAGGAAATCGTCAAAAGAGTTGAGGTCAATCCCCCGCACGGTAACCCCGGCGGCGCCGAGGGAGAGCAGTTGCCCCCAGATCTTCTCCTTGGGCGCAGTCAGACTCACAATCACGACGCTGTTGATCTCCACGTTCCACCTTGCGTTTCCATGGCACCGTTTCGGACGGGGCAGCACGAAACAGTCTGCCACACGGGCGAAACTATCGTTCGACGACCATGGCAATGCCCTGCCCGCCGCCGATGCATAGGGCTGCCAGACCCAAGTGAAGACTACGCCGGCGCATCTCATAAAGCAACGTTACCAGGATGCGCGCCCCGCTTGCGCCAATGGGATGGCCTAAAGCAATAGCGCCGCCGTTCACGTTGGTCCGGGCGGGGTCGAGACCGAGTTCCCGAACCACGGCGAGCGACTGCGCGGCAAAGGCTTCGTTAAGTTCGATCAACTCTATCTCGTCGAGCTTCCGGTTGGCCCTCGCGAGCGCCTTCTGAATCGCCGGCACAGGGCCTAAGCCCATCACCCGCGGCTCGACGCCCGCCCAGGCGTACGCCCGAATGCGCGCCAGTGGTTCCAGCCCCTTGGCCCGCGACCGCGACTCGGACATCACCACCAGCGCCGCGGCGCCGTCGTTGATGCCGCTGGCATTGCCCGCCGTCACCGTGCCGTCTTTCTTGAACGCGGGCTTGAGCTTCGCCAACGCCTCGTAAGTAGTCCCGAAGCGCGGAAACTCGTCTTGGGCAAACATCACCGGTTCGCCTTTCTTCTGCGGCACGGGAAAGGGAACGATCTCGTCCTGGAACCTGCCCGCCTTGATTGCGGCCTCGGTGCGCTGCTGGCTTGCGAGCGCGAAGTGGTCCTGGTCTTCGCGGCTGATGTGATAGCGCTCGACAATGTTCTCCGCCGTCAGTCCCATGTGGATACCGTCGCTCAACACGCAACTGAGCCCGTCGGAGATCATCACGTCGAGCAGTTCCGCATGGCCCAGCCGGCAGCCCCAGCGCGCGCCCTTCAGCACGTACGGCGCTTGGCTCATCGACTCCGTGCCCCCGGCCACGATGACTTCCGCATCGCCGCAAGCGACAGCTTGGGCCGCCAGCGCTACGGCCTTCAAACCTGACCCGCAGACCTTGTTAGCCGTATGCGCGGGAACCGTGGCGGGGATTCCGGCGTGCATGGCTGCCTGGCGCGCCGGGTTCTGCCCCAGGCCCGCCTGCAGGATGTTGCCGAAAATCACTTCCTCGACCTCGTTCTTCTCCACGCCCGCCCGGCGCATCGCCTCCGCGATGACGTGGCTGCCCAGGGCGATCGGCGAGACGTCCTTGAGCGCCCCGCCGAAACTGCCGATTGCTGTGCGCGCTCCGCTTACGATAACTGCGGATTCCATGAAGCCTCCCTGGGAACAAGGTCTGAAACCGGCGGGCCAGAAAGGGCTCGGGTGGGCATGTCGTCAAACCTGATAAACGCGGAGGTGCGGATCGATGAGAAGCCTCGGCTCGGTGACTTTCTGCACGGTCTCGACGGTAGCGCCGGGGCCGAGTTCCTTCAGTAGCAGTCCTTGCGGCGCCACATCCATGACGGCCAGCTCGGTGATAATCGTATCCACCACTCCCACCCCGGTGAGCGGGAGCGTGCATTTCTTCAGAATCTTCGGCTTACCCTCGCGCGTGGTGTGTTCCATGGCCACGATAACGCGCTTGGCGCTCGCCACCAGGTCCATCGCGCCGCCGATCCCTTTCACCATCTTGCCCGGAATCATCCAGTTGGCCAGACTCCCTTGCTCATCCACCTCCATGGCGCCGAGCACGGTGAGGTCGATGTGTCCGCCGCGGATCATGGCGAAGGATTCGGCGCTGGAGAAATAGGCGCAGCCGGGAAGTTCCGTCACCGTCTCCTTGCCCGCGTTGACGAGGTCGGCGTCTTCCTCGCCCTCGAGGGGATACGGCCCCACGCCCAGCATGCCGTTTTCCGATTGCAGCACCACCTCCATGCCCGGCGGGATATGGTTCGCCACCAGCGTGGGCATGCCGATGCCGAGGTTCACGTAGTAGCCGTCTTTCAGCTCTTGCGCCACCCGGCGCACGATTTGCTCTCGCTTGTCCATCAGGCTCGCTTCCTCACCGTTCTTCTCTCAATGCGCTTCGGGTAGCCACTGGCCTGAACCACGCGCTGCACGTAGATGCCCGGGGTGACGATGCCGTTCGGGTCCAGCGCCCCCAGCTCGACCACCTCTTCCACCTCGGCGATGGTGACCCGCGCGGCGGTGGCCATCATGGGATTAAAGTTTCGCGCCGTCTTGCGGTAGACAAGATTCCCCCAGCGGTCGCCTTTCCAGGCCTTCACGAAGGCGAAATCCGCTTTCAGGTCGCGTTCGAGAAGGTAGGCTCGCCCGTTGAATTCGCGGACTTCCTTGCCCTGGGCGATGACGGTTCCCGCGCCCGTGGGCGTGTAGAAAGCGGGGATGCCAGCCCCGCCCGCGCGAATGCGCTCCGCAAAGGTTCCCTGCGGGATCAGTTCAGCTTCAAGTTCGCCCCTGAGTACCAAATCCTCGTATAGCTTGTTGTCGCCGATGTAGGTGCCGATGATTTTCCTGATCTGGCGGTTCTCCAGCCAGCGGCCCACGCCGAAGCCTTCCACGCCCGCATTGTTGCTGATGACGGTGAGGTTCTTGACGCCCTTCGCCCGCACCGCCTCAATCAGGTCTTCCGGGATGCCGCACAGGCCGAAGCCGCCCACCATGATGGTGGCGCCATCCGCCACATCGAAGATGGCAGCTTCAGCACCAGGAAAAATCTTGTTCACGCCTTCACCGGATGAGAAGGATGGCCAGCCTCGCGGGTTCATCCCGCTAACAGATGGCCGCGCAAATCGGAACCGATATTGCCGAAAAGCATTTCGCCCGTGTTGATGCCGACGCCAATCTGAAGCGTCGGCCGACCCTCACTTTGCCACTTTTGATTCAGTTTTTCCAGTCCCTCGATCATGTCGAGCGCCGCGCGCGCAGCAAGTTCCGCATGATTGGGCTGCGGCAATGGGGCTCCCCAGAAGGCCATCACGCAATCCCCGACAAATTTGTCGAGCGTGCCCTGGTGTTTGAAGATGACGGATACCATCATGTTCAAATGCTCGTTCAGAGTGGCGACGACCCTCTCCGGCGGCAATTTCTCTGAGATAGTGGTGAACCCGCATTATTGGCTGCTTTTGGCGGAGAGTCATCTGACACGACGGCTCTTTGGGGCCATGCTGTTCAGGATAGCGGCGCTACCATCGCCATCGGGGTAGGCGAAAGTGCTGGCCGGAGGCGGAACTCGGCGGCGAGGTAGGCCTGGTCAGACAGGTGTCGGAGTTATGGGTTGGAAAGGCGGCAGTTTAGGGCTTTGGAACCGTCCGAAGAGGGAGGACGAGAGCCTTGTGTGGTTGCTGAGGCGCTCGACACCGAAAACCCGCCCGTACGATTGCATCCAGAGGCAGTCAGGCGTATGTTATCGGTCGGTCGAGATCTGAAAACGGAAATGTTGGCTTACACCCTCCTCCCTTTTACACACGAAAACTTACATCACCCCGCGGCTTGTTCGGGTTGACTCTCATCAAGCGTCGTGCTATATGGTCTTTCGAAATCAAAATCTACCTTTGTTCCCACTACGATCGTCCATGCCGGCTCGCCGGCGGGAACGGAAAGCGAGAGTCGAACGTGGGAGCTCGAACACTTCGGCAAGGAAAGAGATTCCATCGGGCCTTTTATTTGGCAATTCTTACCTTCCTTTATCTGATTGCCGCGACCGTGCTGGCCGCAGCCCCTGCGGAAAAGAAGAAACTCACGGTTGAAAACATCATGGACCTGCTTTCCGGCGGTGTGGCGGTTCCCAGGGTCACCTACCTGGTTCTCGACCACGGCGTGGACTTCAAACTGACTCCCCGCTTGGAGAAGGCCTTCCAGGATGCCGGCGCGGACCCGACGCTCATTGTCGCCATTCGGAAGGGGCAAGCCCCGGCGCCCTCCGGGACTTCCCTGATGGCCGCCACGAACGCTCCAGAAAACCAAAAAGGGCAGGAAGCGGCGGCAGCACAGGCTGAGGAGACCCCACCTGCCGTCTCGCCGACGCCCTCCAAGCCACCGGCGGCCTCAGGACAAGCGCTAACAGGGCTGAGAATTCAATCCCGCCCCCGCGGCGTGGCGATTTACGTGGATGGCGAGCTCAAAGGCGAAACGGACGCGCAGGATGGGCTCCTCGACATCGCGCCGCTCAAGCCGGGCAAGCATCGCCTGCGCGCCACGCGGCAGGGTTACGAGAACCTGGAGGGGCCGGCGGAAGTCGTCGCCGGAGGGCTTGCGGAGACCCCGGTATGGCTCGCTCAAACGCAAGCGCCCGCGGCGCCCGCTCTCACCGCCGCTTCCCTTCCCGCCGGCAAGAAATTCCTGGTGCGGCATGTTCACCGCGCCGTGGAGGGCGTCTCAGGTCCCGGCTACTGCCGGGGCTGGATGATCGTCAACGTCGGGTATGTTCGCTTCATCAGCACCGACAGCCCGCACCAATACTTGATGAACACCAGCGAAATCCGCGATGCCAAAGCGGGTTCGGGAATGGGGGAATTTGTGATCAAGCTGGATTTCGGCCGCAAGTACGATTTCGTGGCCGTAGACGACAAAGGCCACGAAATCAGCCGGGGGCAAGTCTTGACCGAGATCCGGTACAGCATGGGGCTGTAAATTTCCGGGCGCCATACGGATTAAACGGGAGGTGGCATTATGGAGCGGTGGATTCGTCGTCTCTGGGTATGTGCTGCCGTGTTTCTTTTCGCCGTGAGCGCCGCATGGGGTGCTGACGAGGCGAAGAAGCGCGTGGCGATTTTCGACTTCGATTTCGGCTCCGTGCACCACTGGTGGACCGGCGAATGGGACATCGGCAAAGGTATTTCAGACATGATCGTGACCAACCTGGTGCGCGATGGGACGTATTCCGTTATAGAGCGCAAACAGCTCGACAGAATTCTCCAAGAGCAAAACTTCTCGAATAGTGACCGCGCCAATCCGGCCACGGCGGCCAAGATCGGGAAAGTTCTGGGCGTCAATGCCATCATCATCGGCACAATTACCCAGTTTGGCGCCGAGACCAGGAAGACGGATGTCGGCGGCGTCACCAGCAGAATAGGCCTGGGTGCCTTGGGCGGAGTCGGGACCTCGAAGAGCAAAGCGAGTGTGGTGCTCGATGCCCGCATGGTGAATACCGAAACGGCCGAGATCATGGCGGTGGCCTCCGGCAAGGGCGAGTCGAAACGCGGTGGAATGAACCTGCTGGGCGCGGGCGCGGGCAGCGCGGGCGGCATTGATATGAACAGCAGCGACTTCCGCGAAACCATCATCGGTGAGGCCACACGCCAGGCCGTCGATGAGCTCACCCGCCAATTGGCCGCGCAGGCGGAAAAGGTCGAGGCCACGAAGATTGAAATCAATGGTCTGGTCGCCGATGTCACCGACAACGTTCTGGTGTTGAACGTAGGTAAGAATCAGGGTCTGAATGTCGGCGACGTGGTGGCGATCGAGCGCGTCCAGAAAGTCGTCAAAGACCCGTCCACCGGCCAAGTCCTCCGGACCATCACCGAGCGTATCGGAACAGCGAAGCTCACCTCGGTGGACGCTGGTTCCTCAATGGCCGATTTCTCCGGAGTGGGCAAGCCTAAGGTCGGCGACGCGGTCAAGGCTAAGTAGAGACGGCCCGGTGGACCGTCTGCTGTCCCCACGCGATGCCATCTCGTAGAGACGCCCCGGCGGGGCGTCTCTACATGCGCAGGAAGTGGCATCCTACTTCCCACTGACTGTTCCCTCCCGTCCACTTATACTTGGCGTGGGCGATCATGAAAAAAGCCAATTGAAGACCTTCCAAACCGAGTAATGCCTGTAAGTAGTGTAAGTCGGACCATACCACCGGACGAGCAGCCGGCCCTGCTCGTCAAGCGGTGCCTTCCGGCCCGCAAAGTCCAGCGCGGGCCCGGGCGTCACGCTCAGCGCGGGTTTCTGCCCCAAGGAGAGCGCGGCGAGGGCCAAGGGGAAAGAGGGATAGTACTCATCGCGGAACCGAAACAGCGGCATGACCGTGCGCACCGGGCCGTCTGGGTCGGGCTCGACCGTGATGCAACCCATATGAGGCGCCGCTCTCAAGAACTCATCCTGGGAGAGATCAATGCCCGAATAGGGCTTGAGCGCTAGCGGCACTTGCGGGCTGAAATGCAGCGCGAAGGGCGCAAGCCGTTTCTCCTGCGCAGCGGGGTCTGTCTCGCGGAAGGTCCCCATGTTGAGGGTAAACGCGAGGACAGCGCTGGGGCGCTCAGCGAGCGCCTGGGCAAGCAGCGCGTCATCGCCCGCGTGGGGGTCGGCGCCCTGGAAAACCAGGTCCAACCCGATCACTCGCGCCCCGCACTCGTTCAAGTAATGCACCAAACCGGCGTAGAGCTTCCGGCGGGGAGGCCAGCGACCGAAGTTGTCGAGAAAGTCTTGCGAACCGAAGCTGTTGTCGTCGAGCTCGATGATGACAATGTCGGGACTGGCGTGGCCCTTCTGCGTGAACACGCTGAAGCGCCAATCCAGCGATTTGTGCTCCAGGGTGTCAAGCCAGCCCAGGCGCTCCGCTGCCAGAACCAGCAGGCCACTCGCCAGGCCCAGCGCTACGGCCTGCACCGGTTTCGATTTCCCCCATCGCCGCCGGAAGTTCATAATCCTCTTGCCTGACCCGCAGAGGCCAGCGCGCAGCATCCCCTAAACGCTCGCCCAGGCAAATCCTGCCGGTACGCCCAGGTCCAGCGCGGCCCCTGCCATATCAACGCGCCCGCTCGGCCAGCATCCGGCGCGTCAGGTCATCGACGGGCGCGTGGTCGTCCGTGAAGACCGGTGTGCCGGCTGGAGGAACAAGCTCCCTGATATCGGGCGCGGCTTGCCGGGCAAGGTCCAAGACGCGTTCGTCCGTGCGCGCGTGGAGCTGGGCACGAATCGACTCCGCCGACCGCTCCCGCGGAAAGGCGAACAAGATGTGGTTGCCATCGGCCCGCGAGCGCACCGCCACCGACGGGAAGACGCGCCGCAGCGTGGCCCCCGTGGCCAGCAAGATTTCGCGATTCTTGCCCAGGTCGTAAACGTTCATCATCAGCAGCCCGTCTGGCGCGAGGCGGGCGCGTACCAGGCGGAAGAACTCTTCGGTGACCAGGTAGAACGGGACGTAAGGTCCGCCGTGGTAAAGGTCCACGTGCACCAGCTCATAGGTTGCCCCATCGCGGGCCAACCAGGGGCGCGCGTCGGCCACGTGGATGCGCAGCCAGGCCGGGTCGGCACGCAAGCCGAAGAAGCGCGCGGCCGCCTCAACCACCTTGGGGTCGATCTCCACGGCATCCACCTGGACGTCAGGCGCAGCGAGGCGCGTCGCGCGGATGGACCCTCCCGCCCCCATACCCAGCACCAGGAGCCGGCGGGCGCGAACCAGCAAAGGTCCCAGGGCGAAGTCGTCCTGGTAGGAGCCCGACCAGAGGGCACCTTCCTTGCGCGTGGTGTGAGAGTAGTTCGCCTGATTCAGCGCCAACCACATGAAACCCCCGGTGCGGATCACGCGCACCAGGTTATAGGGCGACTCGGCCCGCCAGATTTCGTATGCAGACAGCTTCGGCCCGGGCGCGAAAAGCAGCGCCCCCAGGGGCAGGAACGCTAGCACTGCCTTGCGCCTCCGCACGGCAAGTCCCCCGGCGCCAACCACGACAGACACGGCGCAGAGAATTTCAAGCGTTGCCTGCGTGCCGAAACGCGGGACCAGGAAGAAAGTGGTCAGCAGGACTCCGGCGATGCTGCCCACGGTAGAGAGCGCATAAACCTTGCCTGCCGTCACGCCCACATGCCCCGCGCGTGCCAGCAGGCGAATGACGAAGGGCGAAGTAATGGCCAGCGCGGTCATGGGCGGCGCAAAGATGATCAGGGTGGCGATAACCGTCCCCGTGAATTCCCCCCGCGGCCAGAGCGCGCCGAGCAGCGCGCGCACCACGAACACAATGACGAGCTGATAGATCCCGCTGGCCAGAACCGTGAGGTAAAGCGGCCCATCGCTGCGGCTGCGGTCCGCCAGCCAGCCGCCCAGGGCATAGCCGCCCGCCAGCGCCGCCATCACCACCGAGATCATGCTGCCCCAGACGTATATCGTGTAGCCGAAGTACGGCGCGTAAAGCCGGAACGACACGAGCTCCAGCCCCATGATGACCGCGCCCGTCAGGGTAGCCGTCAACAGCCAGAAGGCAACCGTCGTGCGCCGCGCCGATTCCTGCCCGGCTGTGCCTGCGGTGTCCTGCGAAGCGTTGACTTCCGGCGCCATCCTGAACCCTACCTGCGTTGTCGGCGGGATTTTACCACTTTAGAGGGCTGGGGTCGGCAGTGAGAGGATATTTGCGAAAAGGTGCGCAGGACTCCGGGCCATTTCCGGCCGGTCAGCCGATCTTGCGCAGCCGCTCGCGGAGTCTCAGGGCTTGCTGAAATTCGCGCTCCAGCTCGCGATCGCTCAGGTGCAACTTCATCGCTTCCAGCTTCTCAATCAAGGCCTCGAGCGCCGCTTGGATGTTTTCAATGTTCGTCAGACAAATGTCACGCCAGAGGCTGTAAGGGCTTTCCGCCAGACGCGTCACGTCGCGGAAGCCCGCGGCGGCCAGTTCCAGAGGCAGAAACTCTTCGCCACCCTGCTCGGCGATCATGCTGGCCACCCCAGAGGAGACGAGTTGGGGCAAGTGGGAGAGGAAAGCGACCGCGCGGTCGTGCGTCGAAGCCTCCGTGACGAACGGCCGCGCGCCCAGCGTCGTAAGCAAGGAGCAGAAGGCTTTGACCCGCTCGTCGATCAGATGATCCGGGGAAAGCGGCGTCAAGACGTACCGCGCGTTCTCGAGCAACGCGGCGTCGGCGTTTTCCAGTCCGGACCGCTCCTTTCCCGCCAAGGGATGTCCACCCAGGAAAAGCGGCTCCTCGCCAAAGAGCTCTCGGGCCCGTTGGCAGATCAGGCGCTTGGTGCTGCCCACGTCGGTGACCAGCGCGCCGGGCGGAGCGGCCGCCTTCACCTGGGGCAACAGGTCGAGGATGACGCCGACAGGCGTCGCCAGGATGATGAGTTCGGCATCGCGCACCGCCTCCGCCGGAGCTGGGCTGCCTTCATCAACGGCACCAGAAGCGAGGGCGCGATGCAGCACTTCCGGGCGGTCGCAACCCACCCGGCGGCCGGGAAAGCCGCACCGCTTGAGCGCCAGTCCCCAGGACCCGCCCATCAGGCCCAAGCCGATGATCGCCACGCGATGGAAGTAGTCGGAAGTATTCACGGAGTTCACAGTCCGCAGTTGACAGTCGACAGTCAAAGCTTAGCCATTTTCTCGAACCCAGCCCATGTTCCAGGGTTCTTGCCTGTTGACTGTCGACTTGTCCTAGATCGTCCTTCCCACTGCCGGGGCAATCATCCGCAACTCCTTCATCAACTGCTCGAACTGTTCCGGATAAAGCGATTGCGCGCCATCGCTCAAGGCCTTGTCGGGATTGTGGTGGACTTCGATCAGCAGCCCATCGGCTCCCGCCGCCACGGCGGCGCGTGCCATGGGCGCTACCTTGTCGCGCCGCCCCGTTCCGTGCGAGGGGTCCACGATGATCGGCAAGTGCGAGAGCTTCTTGACGACGGGAATCGCGCAAACATCCAGCGTGTTCCGCGTGTAACTCTCGAACGTACGGATGCCGCGCTCGCACAGGATAACGTTGTAGTTGCCTCCGGCCATGACGTATTCGGCCGAAAGGAGTAGTTCTTCGACGGTGGCGGCGATCCCGCGCTTCAGCAGAATCGGCTTGGCCACCTTGCCCAGCTCCTTCAGCAGGTTGTAATTCTGCATGTTGCGCGCGCCCACCTGGAGCACGTCCACATACTCGAGCAGAAGCGGGATTTGCGTCTGGTCCATGAGCTCGGACACCACCAGCAGGTTGTGCTTGTCCGCGGCGCGCCGCATGAACTCCAACCCCTTCGGCCCCAGACCCTGGAAGCTGTAAGGCGAGCTGCGGGGCTTGAAAGCTCCGCCGCGCAGGACGCGCGCGCCGAACTTCGCGACTTGCTCGGCAATTGCTTCGATCTGCTCGGCGCTCTCCACACCGCACGGGCCCGCCATCACGACCACTTGCTCGCCGCCCACCGTGACGCCTCGGCCAAGTTTGATCACCGACCCCTCAGGGCGGAAATGGCGGCTGGCCAGCTTGTAAGGCGCCGAGATGCGCAGGACCTCCGCGACGCCCTCCAGCAGCTCGATGTCGCGGGTGTCGAAATCCACTTTCGCGCCCACGGCCCCGAGCACCGTGTGCCGCGCGCCTGTCGAGCGATGGATGTCGAATCCCATCTCCATCAGTTTATTGATAACGCGTTGGATCCGGTCTTCCGTCGCGCCCTCTTGCATCACGACGACCATATTCGATTACTCCTTCCCCGAAACACTCCCGCCTTCCATGGCATGGCGTTCCAGCGCCCGGGCCTCGTCAACAATCCGTTCAAAGAGGCGGCGGATGGCCGCATCGTCGAGCGGGCCGTGGTTGGACTTCACCACGTTGCGCAGGATTTCCGCCTCGCGCTCCGGCTGCCACGCGGGCATTCCCAGTTGCTTCTTGAGATGGCCAATCTCCACCGCGCAGCGCGAACGCTCGTTGAGCAGCTTCACCAACTCCTGGTCAATCTCGTCAATGCGCTTGCGCCATCCGTCGACGTCGCTCATGCGGGACTGCATCCTTCCTGGAGCGCGCGGATGAACTGCTCGATCGCCGCCGCGCCTCCAGAATGATAACGTTCTTCGATGGCATGCACCACCGCGCTGCCGACCACGGCCGCCTCGGCCAGCGCCTGGACTTCGCGCACCTGGGCGGGGTTGGAAATGCCGAATCCCACCGCCAGCGGCAATTGGGTGAACCTCCGCGCCCGCTCCACCAGCGCTCGGACGCTGCCGGAAAGCTCGCTGCGCTCACCCGTGGTTCCCGTGCGCGAAATCAAATATAGAAACCCAGAGGAGATCTCGGCCACACGCTGCAAACGTTCGTCGGTGGAAGTAGGAGACGCCAGGAACACCGTGTCGAGGTTTTGCGCCCGCAGCGCGCTGACGTAAGGCTCCGCTTCCTCAGGCGTCAGATCGACAATCAGCGCGCCGTCGGCACCGCCGCGCCTGGCTTCCCGGGCGAAATCGTCCAGCCCGTATTGCAGCACCGGGTTGTAATAGCTGAACAAAATCATCGGCGCCCGTAGGGCCGCGCGCCAGCGCGGCAGCCATTCCAGGATGCGACGAAGCGTGGCGCCCGCTTTGAGCGCGCGCTCCGAGGCCCGCTGGATGACAGGGCCATCGGCCAGCGGGTCCGAAAACGGCACGCCCAACTCGATGACGTCCGCCCCGCCGCGCTCGACCGCCGCCAGAATCCGCCCGGTGTCCTCCAGCGTGGGATCGCCGGCCGTCAGGTACACGATCAGCCCCTTTTGGCTCCGCGCGCGCAGTTCGCGAAAGCGTGCGTCAATCCGAGATGTAGAGACGGCAGGCACGATAAGATTGATGATTGACGATTGTCGATTGAGCGAAATCCGTACGGCACGCCCTTCAATCGTCAATCGACAATCTTCAACCGACAATTCTCAGAGAATTCCGGCAGCTTGAAAGATCCCCAGGTCTTTGTCGCCGCGGCCGGAGAGATTGACCACAACAATCTGTTCGCGGCTCATCGTCGGCGCGCGTTTGATGACCTCAGCCAGCGCGTGGGCCGGCTCGAGCGCGGGAATAATGCCTTCCGTGCGCGCCAGCACGCGCGCCGCCTCGAGCGCCTCGGCGTCACTCACCTGAGTGTACTCCACCCGACCTTGCCGATATAGCGCCGCGTGCTCCGGCCCCACCGCGGGGTAATCCAGTCCGGCGGATACCGAGTGCGTGTTGGCGATCAACCCATCCTCGGTCTGAAGCACGTAGGTGTAAGTGCCATGAAGAACGCCGGGCTTCCCGCCGGCGAACCGCGCCGCATGATCACCCAGCCGGAGCGAGCGTCCTCCGGCTTCCACGCCCACCATCTTCACCTCGCGGTCCGCGAGGAAATCGTAGAACAGCCCAATGGAATTGCTTCCGCCGCCCACACAGGCGACCAGCATGTCAGGTAGACGCCCGAGCCCGGCTAGGGCCTGCTGGCGAGTCTCCTGGCCGATGACGCGCTGGAAGTCCCGCACCATCATGGGGTACGGGTGCGGGCCCAGAACCGAGCCCATCAGGTAGTGGGTGTTCGCGACATTCGTCACCCAGTCGCGCATGGCCTCGTTGATGGCATCCTTCAGCGTCTTCGCGCCGGAAGCTACCGGCACCACCGCGGCGCCGAGCAGACGCATGCGGAAAACATTGGGCGCCTGGCGAGCCATGTCCTCCTCGCCCATGTAAACAACGCATTCCATGCCCAGCAGCGCCGCCACCGTGGCCGTTGCTACGCCATGCTGGCCCGCGCCCGTCTCCGCGATCACGCGGGCCTTCCCCATCCGCTGGGCCAGCAAGCCTTGACCCAGACAGTTGTTGATCTTGTGCGCACCTGTGTGCAGCAGGTCTTCGCGCTTGAGATAGATCTCGGCCCCGCCCAGGTGCTCCGTCAGCCGGCGCGCATGGTAGAGCGGTGTGGGTCGGCCGGCAAAATGCTTCAACAGACGGTTGAGCTCAGCCTGGAACTTCGCGTCGCACTGCGCCGCCTGGTAGGCCTCACCGAGTTCCTCGACCGGGTGCATCAGGGTCTCGGGCACAAAGCGGCCGCCGAATTCCCCGAAGCGCCCGCGGGCATCGGGCCAAGCCGACCGTTCTGGTGCGGCATTTCCCATTTTCGAACCCCTATTCAATCGCTCATTCATTGAGTCATTGACGCACTGAAGCGGTCCGGATTGTAGCGCACCCAACTCTCTCAGTGGCCAAGCGGCGTGGTATTTCGATGGAACAACGGTTGAATCACCCAATGATTCAATGACTCAATGATCCGATCACCCGATGGCTCGATGGCCCGATCGCTCAATCCTCCCTGTCTGCTTCCGCCACCGCCGCGAAGAACGCCCGCAACTTTTCTGGGTCTTTCACGCCCGGCGCGAGTTCCACGCCGCTCGCCACATCGACGGCGAACGGCCGAACCTGGCGAATCGCCTCGGCGACGTTTTCGGGTGTCAGGCCGCCCGCCAGAATGATGGGGCCGTAGCGCTTTGCTTCCCGCGCCAAGCTCCAGTCAAAAGTTTTTCCCGTGCCGCCGCGCAGGTTCGGGTCAAACGTATCCAGCAAGAATGCGCTGGCTTTCACACCACCAAGTTCTTCCGGTTTGAAGCCCTCGCGCACGGCCACGGCGCGGATCAGCCGCAAGCCCCCTAGCGCGCGCAGGGACTGGGGGAAACGCGGCCCGTGCACCTGAACTGCACTCAGGCTCGCCTCTCGCGCCACCGCAGCGATGTGCTCGCCGTCGGTCTCGTCGGCGAATACTCCCACAGCCGTCACCAACGGCGGGAGGCGCCGGATAATCTCCGCCGCAGCTCGCGGCTCGAGGTGGCGTGGCGAGGGCAGGTAGAAATTGAAGCCTAGCGCCGCCGCGCCCAGTTCGACCGCCAGACGAGCGTCCTCCAGTCGCGTGATCCCACAGATTTTGACTCGCGTGGGCATGGTGATTTTTGATTTCAGGCTCGTGATTCGAGATTCATTCAATCTATGTCAATCACAAATGTCTTACGCGGATGCTGCCGCCACCAGATCAGCAGGCCGGCGTAGTGGGGTCGCTCTCTTTCGCTGCCTGCTGCTTTCTGCCTTCTGCCTTCTGCCTTCTGCCTTCCGCCTACTGCCTTCTCATCGGTTCGATACGGCCAGCCCCTTCGCGGCCGCGAACAACTGCGCCAGTTCGCGGCCCGGATCCGGCGCCGCCATCAACCGTTCGCCAATCAGCACCGCGTTGAACCCCGTCGCGGCGAGGCGCCCCAAATCCGCCGCCGTGCGGATGCCACTTTCGCTGACGGCCAAGCAGGTCGGGGGAATCTTTGCGCGCAGGCGCAAGGAGGTTTCAAGGTCCACCTCCATGGTCTTCAGGTTGCGGTTGTTAACACCCACAATGCGCGCGCCAGCGGCCAGCGCCCGATCAATTTCTTTCTCGGTGTGAACCTCCACCAGCGCGGCAAGCCCTACTCGGTCGCAAAGCTCAAGCAAGTTTCGCAGGTCCTGGTCAGCGAGCGCGGCGACAATCAGCAGCAGGGCATCGGCGCCGG
>Ga0315282_10009398_pt1 | contig 15546 bp, 22 predicted proteins | sample YL17G07_20_MG_FD_203693 | JGI IMG/M metagenome (GOLD analysis project Ga0315282, IMG submission 203693) | Sediment microbial communities from Yellowstone Lake, YNP, Wyoming, USA - YL17G07_20 | ecosystem: Environmental > Aquatic > Freshwater > Lake > Sediment | place: USA: Wyoming | collected...
AGCATCTTAAAACGCTGGATTGGTCAGATATAGAAGTCGAGTTCATTTGAGGAGGCAGCGCGGCATCGGCGATAAGGAGGCGGAAACATGAAGAAAAAGATCCAAATGTACAGACTGACATCTGAGTGCGGCGCAAAGATAGAGACTCGATACCTCAGCATGTCCGAGCGGAAACATGGGTATGTTTTCTGTCCTATTGTCTATGTTGAACCAAGATTGAATGGACCGACTACGATTACGGGGCCAAGGATGTCTCGAAAGAGGAGGCTGAGCCGAAAGGAGCTGGAAAAAGCGAAACCGAAACCATAACCCGCGGAGGAAACCTGCTGTTCACGGAATATTGACACTCCAACGATTGAAATCGTTGGATTCTTGCTTCCTCATGCTGCGTGTTCCAGCTCGGAAGCAAAGGCCATGCCATTGGCCTGCTACCGCTACCTGCGGCTACTTTTGACTCTTCTTCTCGAACCCCGCCCCTATTTGCTCAGATGGGCGGCCTATTCGAGTTTTCAGCATTCCATCCTCATGTGGAGCCTACTGGCCCTTGCGGGCTTATGATTTGGCTCCAATAGGATTTGCCCGCGAGTGCTTAAAAGGGTCCTGCCCAAGCTCGCTATCCCCCGAATAAAGTTCGGGGGTTTGCGCTCGCCTCATTTCTATCAGAACTTACGGATCGACTCGAGCACATATTCTTGGGCCGAGATGAAATGGTTTATCATAGTCTTTGCTTCTTCTACCCCATGCTCAGTTAGCGCATAGACTTTCGAGCGTGGGTTGCTCCCCTCCCCTACGCGTAGAAGCCCACGCCTTTGTAGGTTGTACAAAATCGGGTAGACCGTGCCCTGACTGAGGAAGCTGTGATACCTGTGATAGATCGTCCGGATCAGATCGTAGCCGCACATCGGGCTTCGCAACATCAGGGAGAGGATGATGATCTCGAGGTGCTTCTTGACGAACCTTTCCAAATCCTTCCGGGAGACTGTCCCGACTGGGGAAGGGCTTGGCAACCCAGGTGAGCGGTAGTTGACCAGGAACATTCGGTGCTCGTTGTGCATCGAGGTCATGACGTTTTCGTGAAGTTCCATCAACCTTCCAACCGCATCGTCCGTCAGGAAGTCGGCATTGAATGCCGTGATCACCCGGAGCGGAATCTTCTCGTCCTTCTTCTTCAGGATTCCCATCACGCAATCGATGATGCTGCCGAAATTGCACGGGGTCGGCAAAGAACCGAAGTCTATGGCCACCCTCACGGCTTCGCCCTTCAGAAGTGACCCGTCGGACCTGACACGCTCGCATAATCCCTCAACCTTGGAATTGAGCCCTTCGATCCCCTGCAAAAGCCCTCCATTCTCCAGCGGGAAGTGATACAGGTCACCGGCTTCGACATACGCCTTTAGAACGCGCTCCGGATGTCGCTTGCCGTCTGTGTTGTCGTATGCGAAAACGCAAAGCTCACCGTTCTTCAAACCGCTCTCGATGAAAGAACAAAGTGTGCGATAGACCTCTACGCCATTCTCGTACAGAAGGAGCGAAGAACCATTCTGCTTAAGAAGAATGACCCTATCGCTAATCGGGACCCACATTTCTTGACTAACGGCTACCATGGCCCTCCCAGCAGAAACGAAGTGCCCGGAATGACCTGAGCAACGTCCCGTCTTCGTAGATCAAGCAGTCTGGGGGTAAATGTCTTTCGGAAATCATATCGAATTTCGACACCAAAAAAGAAATATAACCGCGAGGGGCTTGAGGGCTACCGGAGGTGGCCAAGTGGTGGCAAAACCCTGGAAGAGTTCACACCCAAGAGAAGTGAGAGGGGCATCCATTCACGAAACCGCTGCGGAGAGAATGGAAAGGATGGCAGTAGAACGCGGAGAGGAAGACACGGGACTCCCTGAATTCATGACGCGAACGATTGGAATGGTTGAAAAGGAGAAAACCCCTGAGCTTACTCCAGAAACCATTAGAGAGAGATACGTAACACCAAAGATTGATCATTACGTGGAGACCGAGCAGGTGAAAAAGGTCAAGGAGAAGATGAAGCTCTGGCTCAACGCGGGCTATCCGGTCCACATCATCGGCCCCACGGGCTGCGGGAAGTCGACGCTGGCGAGGCACGTGGCGGAGGAACTCGGAAAACCAATGGTATGGGTGAACGGCGACGAGACTATGACGACTGCTGATTTAGTCGGGGGGTACTCCAAGATCGAGACCGAGAGCTTGAGGGATCGGTACATCCACACGGTTCTCAAGACGAGAGATGTGATGCGAGCTGGCTGGGTGGACAACCCGCTGACGATCGCGTGCAAGTACGGCGCGATCTTTGTCTACAACGATTTCTCGCGGGCCAAGCCCGATGCGAATAACGTTCTGCTTTCGGTCTTCCAGGAGGGTGTACTCGAGCTCCCCACGCGATTCGGCGAGGAGCGCTACATGAATGTCCATCCCGAGTTCAGGGCGGTCCTGACGAGCAACTCCGTAGATTACGCGGGCGTTCACCGACCGCAGGATGCCTTGCTAGACCGAATGGTCGGAGTCTACATGGATTTCTATGACTTCGATACGGAGGCGGCAATCGTCCGGGAGCATTCGGGAGTGTCCGAGGACAAAGCGCGGCGGATAGTGGGAACCATCCGAAGGCTCAGGGAAAAACTACCTGATGCAGAGAAACCGGGGACGCGTGCGTGCATAATGATTGCCCAAGGATTGGTAACGAGCGGCGGCCGTCTAGACGACCTGCTCGAGGAGTTCTGTGTCGACATCCTAGCGACGAAGGTCAAGGGGCCAGTCGATTTGGCTAAGAAACAGCAACTCGTCAAAGAGGCGCTGAGTATGCATCGTGGGGAGTAGCTGATGGAGCGAGTCGGTGCGAAGATCGAGGACGCGAAAGTCTGCAAGATAAGCGAGCTGTGGCGGAAGAAGCCCCCAGGTGTTGCATTTTCGGATACCGAAGCGGTGATAGTGACCGCGAAGACCGCCGACGGCAAGACGATAAGGGAGACATTCTACGTGCGCCTGAAGGCAGATGGGACCATGAGCACAGCTGCGCTGAGCAAGATCAGCCGAGGGAAGCAGCTGCGGTTCGCCAGATTCCTCGAGCGCTACATAGCCGAGGTAGAGGGATACAACGTGAAGGAGCGAGTCGGCGAGTGGAAGGGTAAGAGCGTCGAGGTAGTGCCCTACAAGGGGACCGGCTTCATCTACGTGTAGAGGTGAAAAATATGCCTGAAAAAGCGGAGATTCTCGACATCAACAAGCGATGTCTTGCCGCGGCCCAGACTGCCTTGAACAAAAGAGCAGAGACAGTTGTGAGCATGTCAAAAGAGGAGAAGGGATGGAAGGCAGTCGTCGAGGTGCTTGAAAGGAGAGCTGTGCCCGACGCGCAAGATCTGCTGGGGAGATACGAGCTGACGCTTAACGAAGCTGGCGAACTTCTGGAGTACAAACAGGTGCTCGTGAGGCGAAGGCAGGATAGGTTCGGGATAGACTTCGCAGAAGCTGAGCGCTAGCTTCTTGCGCCGAGCATTGCCCAAATAGAATCCGCCATGCAATAATTCTGTGGTAGCATGTCGATGACTCTGCTCGTAGCCGAGGCGAAGCACCGCGATGCAGGTAGGGGTATCGTGAGGGTTGAGTCAGAAGTAATGCAGAAGCTAGGGCTCGTCAGCGGCGATATCATAGCAATCAAGGGAAAAGAGACTGCAAACGCGATAGCATGGCCCGGCTATCCGGAGGATGCAGGCAAAGGGCTCATCCGGATCGATGGGAACATTCGGAGCAACGCTGGTGTCGGCATCGATGAGCGAGTCCAGATCGAAAAGATCGACGCGAAAAACGCGAAGCGAATCAGCTTGGCGCCAGCTCAACCAGTTAGGATCGTGCGGGGAGCAGAATATCTACGCGGGGTCTTGGAGGGACAACCGATCGCGAAAGGGCAAAAGATTCGCATCGATGCCCTCGGTACCCCTCTTACTTTTATCGTCACCGCAACGCAGCCATCGGGCGCCGTGATCGTGACATCCCAGACGATAATCAGTCTCGCCGAGAAGCCAATCGAGGCGTCGCGGACCTATGTCACCTATGAGGACATAGGGGGGCTGACGCGGGAGCTCGAGTTGGTCAGGGAGATGATAGAACTTCCCTTGAAGCATCCGGAGCTTTTTCAGAAGATAGGCATAGAATCCCCCAAGGGCGTGCTGCTACACGGTCCACCGGGCACTGGCAAGACCCTTATCTCCAAGGCGGTTGCAAACGAGACAGACGCGAACTTCTACTTCATTTCGGGCCCAGAGATTATGGGCAAGTACTACGGGGAGTCCGAGGCCCGACTTCGAGCGATATTCGACGAGGCTGAAGCAAATACCCCCGCGATCGTGCTTATCGACGAGCTGGACTCGATCGCTCCGAAGCGGTCAGAGATGACCGGTGAGCGGATGGTCGAGCGCCGGGTCGTGGCCCAACTGCTCGCGCTGATGGATGGGTTGAGGTCGAGGGGCAAAGTAATCGTAATCGGGGGCACAAATCAGCCGGATCTCCTGGATCCCGCCCTAAGGCGTGGGGGCAGATTCGATAGAGAAATCGAAATCGGGATTCCGGACAGGAACGGTCGCTATGAGATCCTGCAGATTCACACGCGGGGGATGCCGTTGGCAAAGGATGTCGACCTAGAGCGCCTAGGGGACATCACCCATGGGTTCGTTGGCGCCGATTTGGCCGCGTTATGCAAGGAGGCGGCGATGCACGCGTTGCGTAGGATTCTGCCAAGAATCGAGATCGAGGAAGAAATACCCACGGAGATCTTGGATGCATTGGAAATAAAGAACGAGGACTTCTACGAGGCTCTCAAAATGACCAGGCCGAGTGTGATGAGGGAGGTCTTCGTCGAGGCACCCAAAGTCAAGTGGGAGGACATCGGCGGCCTCGAGCAGGCTAAGCGGGAGCTAATCGAGGCAGTCGAATGGCCGTTAAGGTACCCTGAAGCGTTTGCAACGTTTAAGACGGAACCACCCAAGGGAATCCTGCTCCTTGGGCCACCCGGTACCGGGAAGACTATGCTTGCGAAAGCCGTCGCGACGGAGACCGAGGCGAACTTCATCTCGATCAAGGGGCCAGAACTGCTAAGCAAGTTCGTTGGGGAGAGCGAGCGAGGCGTGCGGGAGATGTTCAGAAAAGCGAGACAGGCAAGCCCCTGCATCATCTTTTTTGATGAGATCGACGCGATGTGCCCGACGCGCGCGGTGAGCTTCGACTCACACGTTACAGAGCGTGTCGTTAGTCAGATGCTGACGGAGCTCGATGGGCTTGAGGAGCTGAAGGATGTAGTTGTAATATGTGCGACAAATAGGCCGGACATGATTGACCGAGCACTGCTCCGCCCAGGACGAATTGACAGGCTAGTTTACGTCTCCCCGCCCAGCAAGGAGGAGAGGGTCAAGATATTCAAAGTCCACCTGAAGGACAAGCCTTTGGCGGATAGTGTTAGCATCGACGTGCTAGCAGCGGGCACGGAGAATTACGTCGGAGCCGACATCGCCGCAATATGCCGGGAGGCAACGATGCTCGCGCTACGTGAGATCGTCGGAAAGGGAATGGATGAAGAGGCCTTGAAAAACGCGCTGAAGAGCAAAAAGATCGAGAAACGGCATTTCGACGAGGCAATCAAAAAGGTGAGACCCACCATGACGAGCGAAACCCGCGAATCATGGCAGCCATACGCCTAACCAAAGATGTAGGAGGTGATATCGTGGCTGAGATAAGACCGATCGGCAGGGCAAAAATCGTTGGCAAGCGAGAGACCGAGCAACCATTCCCATTGACACTCCGATTGAAATCGTTGGATTCTTGCTTCTTCATGCTGCGGACACTTCCCATTCCTAGGTGTTCCATTTCAGAAGCAGAGGCCATGCCAGTGGCCTGCTACCGCTCACCGCGGCTACTTCACGCCCATACAGGATGTTGTATGCACCGTTCACATCCGCGTTCACCGTGTGGCCTGTCCTAGCGCACCTGTAGAGTCCTCGATGGATTCTACCGTTCACATGTCTTCGACCGCACATGGCGCAGCGCTTCGATGTCCCGCGCTCGGACTTGAAGCGAACCCGGATGCCATACTCTTCTCCGAGTTCACGGATGCGCTGGCGGATCTGCATGAAAGGCCAGAAGTCATGCGGTTTCTGGTTGCCCACACAGCCGTGATCGGTGTTGTCACGGATATGCTTCAAGTCGCGGTTTATCCCCCGAATAAAGTTCGGGGGTTTGCGCTCGCCGTGTTTCTATCAACGAGGCAAAGGCACCATTTGCCCCATTGCCTCTATCATCCTGCCGAGTCTCTGTTCATTGCCACCGAATAATGCGGCCCCACCATCACATGTTATCGTAAGAACTTTCTCCCCCGTATTCATGCCGGGTTTCTTTCCGTTGGGGCCGACGGTCGCGTTGGCAATCTCGTCGAGGGGCACCTCAAACATTTTTTGGTTGTCCACCCGGTATACCCAAAAGAGCCTCTTCTTCGTGAGGTAGAGGCGCCCCGGCTTCCAAGTCTTACCCAAGATACCCATCGCCGGAAACAGATACCACAGCTTTTCCGCCCGAACGATTTTCTCATCTTCAGGCAAGGGGTATTCGGAATTCTCATATGGGATGGGTATCTCCCGCGCAAGTTGTTTTCCGACGGATTTCTCGATCACATCTTTCAGCTCCGCGACGCTTGAGGCATGAATTCGGGCTATCTCGCCGCAGTCGTATTGGATGTAGAGTTCTTCTCGTTCCTTCTTGTAGTGCATTTCCTTGTCGATCACAAGGCCCTCCAGCTTGTCAAGCGGAACTTCGAACAACACCTCGGCGGGCTCCTTCCTCCATAGGAAAAGCCTCTTGTTTGTAAGGTAGAAAAAGCCCGGCCTCCACGTTGGAGAAACCCATCGCTTGTCCAAGAAGGATCCGAACGTCCTGAGGGCTATCTCCTCGCCCTCTGCGAGCGGCACGGCCCCCTTCTTTGCGTATTCCTTTGCATACCACTCTCTCGTGCGTAGGTCCCACGCTTCCATCATGCCGTACTCAAGCATGGTCTCTATTCCTGCAAGCGCCGCCTTGAGGTTTACTCCTATCAAGGGCAAGCCAGCTACAGATATTATCAGGTCAGCATTCAATACGAGCCCTCTGTCCAATAGTTTGTCAAGCAAGTCGACGAACTCGCATTCCCGCGCGGGCTTCATTTTAAACCTCCTTTTGCTTCATCCACTTCAAAAATTCCGTTCGGTAATCAACTCCCTCATGCCCTCTTGAAGCGTGAGCATATGACTGAATTCTGTCAAACTAGCTATCCCCTGTATTTCACGCGGAAAAAGGGGCATCTCGCCCATAGCAAGGTTTGGGAATTCGTCGTGGATCCTCTTAATGTTTTTGAGTTCTATCCTCCGCCAAAGTCGGCAAAAATCACATCCTGAGCTAAGGTGTAACTTATTGATCAACACTCTTCCAACAGAGATCCCTAGCTTCTGAAGGCGTGCGATGAGGCGTCTCGTTTCAGCGACATTCACTTCCGACGGCACCGTGACGACGACAAACTCGGTTTGGTTTTTGTCCTCGAGCAGCTCAATCAACGCCTTCAACTCTTTCATCTTCTCCAAGATGAGTATGGTAGTTTTATGAAGAGAAACCACACCACTGTACTTTTGAATAACTTTAACCAAGCTTCTAAACCAGTCCATCATCAATTCGGGCAACTCTAGCAAGCGTAGCGCGTGACCCGATGGCGCGGTATCCAAGATGAAGATGTCGTATTCACCCTTTTTTATAAGGTCCGAAATTTCGGCCAACGCCATGAGTTCATCCAGTCCTGGCGGAGAGAGTTCGATCGCGGTTTTATAGATTTCTTCATCAAATGGCATATCCAATCCGCCCGATCCGCTTGAGAATGCGTTGAACACTTCATCTATCTCCCTCTTGTACTTGTCTTTGAATTCCTTGAGTTCTTCATCCGCATTCATAGCTACGGCGAAAAGATTCTTTTTGATTTGGATGGGCTCCTTCCCAACACGTAGACCAAAGCTTCTACCAAGCGCCTGGGCGGGATCGGTTGAGAATATTAAAACCTTTTTATCCAAGAAGGTCTCGGCCAATCTTAAGGCAGTCGCTGCGGCTACCGTCGTCTTACCCAATCCACCCTTGCCGCCGAAGAGGAGCAATTTCCGCTTCCCGAGTTCTTCGATATTTAATCCAATTCTGTTCGGCGATTCCATTTCTAATCCTTCCGCGCGCTCAGTCGGTTCGTGTCTAGGGCTTTTTCCCGAGAAGGTTTCCCAAAACTCGGTCAGGCTTTTTAACCCTTTTACCTCACCAGGAAACATGGGGATACGTACGACATTATATCCCGAAAATAGATCGGTCATTTGCTTGACGTATTTTTCCTGATCTTTTTTCCTAGATGCGCAGAAGTCACACCCATGAGACCCTAAGACCATGTTGAGAACGATGTTTTTTACCCTGATTCCATATTGTTGTATAGCTTCGAGCAGGACTTTCGTTTCTTCAACAGCCATCGATTCAGGAATCGTTACCGGGACGAATTCCGTATGGGAACTTGAGAGGAGCGAAATAACATTTTCGACATCTTTCACCTGCGCATCGAGGAACTCGTCGAACTCGTCTCTAAACTTCATTCTCATTAAAGTTTGCTTAATGTACTTATATTTCCCCTGCATCCTACGCAAGATATCGATGGTTAATTTCATGAGTGCGGGAAGAGATAGGAAACGAATTATGTGACCAGTCGCCGCCATATCCACAACAAATAGGTCATGTCTCCCTTCTTTTGCAAAATCCATAAGTTTCAACATCGCCATGACTTCATCGATGCCGGGCAAGGATAGATCCCAAAAGTATTTCAAATCCTCTGGATCAGCCGGTGTACCCCTATCGATTACGGTTTTGATTTGTCTCTCGTATTGCTTTTTGTATTCCTCAAGAAGCTTTTCGCAATTAATCTCTACAGCATACAGACACTCATCAACGCGAGTGGGCTCGTCGCCTATCTCGAGTTCAAAAATGTCCGAGAGCGAATGTGCCGGATTTATGGACATCAATAGAGTTTTTCTGCCACTTTTTCCGCTTTGGATAGCTGTTGCGGCAGCACATGTTGTTTTACCTACGCCGCCCTTACCACCGAAGAGTACTAGCTGGAGTTCTTCATCTGCCAGAAAACTAGGCAATTTCGGCGAATCCACATTTGCCATCCTCACACCTCCTTGAGCTTAACAAAACTGAAAGGTGCCCAGGGGCCGGTGAAGCGGACAGCATACCCTTCGCGATTGTTTATCTTCCCAAGTACCTTACCGAGTCCCTCGGCCTTATCCTTGGAAGCCAAGCATGAAAGCGTCACGATCAGTTTCTTGTTTTTATATTTTTGTGGCACTTGCGAGGTTTCTTCAACCTTCATTTCCTCGACATGCTCCTTTATCTTTGAGCCGAACTCTCCAGCGAGCTTGGATATCCCGGCTGAAATTGTATCTTTTATCTTTAGCTCAAACTTTCGCTGGAGCAAATAGGCAGCCCTCCTTGGGTTTCTTTCGATCTTCTCTTTCAGCGCCCTCAGCTCCTGGTCCTCGCTCAAGATCTTCTCCGTGAGCTTGTCTTGATCGCAGAATATCTGCACCGTGTACTCCGCTTTTCCCTTAACCCTCTCCAACTCCCCTTTGAACTTCTCGTACCCCTTGCTCAACGCATCCTTGACAGTATTGTCGTCGCCTTTGACGACAGCATCGAAAGAGAGGGGTAAGACCGTGCCGAACCGCTCCGTGGCTTTATCGATCACGTAATTGTGGGTGAAGACCCAACGCTTCGCTTTCTCGTCGTTCTTCGTTTCGTAGGGCTTGGCTTGGCAAGCGTGAACGACAGCGGCGATGTCTTTGTGAGGGACTGTGTAAACCTTGGCGTCGTCTATCCCTATCTCGCCCAAGCTCAACCCGCCGCCGCTGTTGACGATGCAGTAGAGATACCTGCCTGCATCGACTTCAGTTTTCTGGGCCTCTTGTGCTTCATTCATACCTCTCCGGGCTCCTCAGGCCACCTGCGGGGGTTCAGGAACTTGTCTATCACTTCATCCGATATTTGATCAAGGCCCTCCCGAACTGATGCCACAGCGTCCTCGATATCATTGTCTTTCTTTATGTTCTCAAGGGCCTCGTCTAGATCGGCCAATGCTTCACTGAGCCTCTCGGCCTCTTCATCGTTCAATCTTCCGCTCTCAATTCGTCGGAGGGCCTGCCTCTCGAGCGCTTCCTTGATGATCTCGACGACCGCGACAACAACGCCCAACAGCCCCTGCTTGAGGTTATCCTCGTCGATCTCAATTGGCATGTTTTTTCACCCTTACCTCCAGCGTGCCGTGTTTGAAGGAGATGACTGGCTCACCAGTTACGGAACAGGGGAGATCGATTTCCCTGTGATAACTCCTACTCGGTGCCGAAACAACGAGCTTTCGGCTTTCCGGATCGATCTCTGCTCCAATATCGCCCTCTGCAACATTGGGGGCATCCATCACAACTTCGATATAGCTTGGCCGGTCGAAGACATCCACAAGCGCTTTTCTTTCAGCGGGCCTCTGCACCATTATCTCCTTCTCCACGCGTTTTTTCTCGATCTTTGGCCCAGGGAACCATCCGCAGATGAGACAACCGTTTTCCGTCAGTTCCTTTTCCTCCCGCTCATTGCCACAGCTTAGACAACTCCTCTTCTTCTTTCCCAACTCCCTCCACCCCGGGGCGTTCAGATCCGTTCCAGAAGGCAACATATCTGCCATGGTTCCCAAGGAAGGGGGGATTTCCTCGGCAACCCTCTTGGATTTTAGCGGACTCGTCCAACCACAAAGAGGACAACCTTCTCCAAAGAGCTGCTCCTTTTCCACAATATGGTGGCATTCCGGACATCGGTAACGAAAGACATGCCTATCCATGAGACCATCCCGCTAGGTTAGGATTGGTTTAGGCTTTAGTGGACTAGTCCATCCGCAGAGCGGGCATCCTTTCTCGATCAGTTCTTTTTCTGGGCGCCCGTTTCCGCAGCTAGGGCACCTTACTTTCTTTGTCTCAACTTCTCTCCACCCGGGGGCGTTGAGGTTCGTTCCAGATGGAAACTCCAAGCCATATTTTGCAGCGGTTTCGAAGGATGCAAGCGCTGCTCTGATTTTGATGCCGAGCAGTTCGGTGCCCGCGACGGAGACTGCAATATCGGCATTGATTACGAGCCCTTTGTCTAGGATTTTCCCTATTGTTTGTGCGAGGTCACCCTCCCCTTCCTTTGAGGGGGTTAAACCAGCCATTCAGCTCACCTTATGTCCAACTACGTATCGAACTTCGATATTTGAGGATTTAGGTGTTTCGTTTTGCTGCTGGGCGGATACTTCAGCCACTGGTCGAGGAAGCCTCCAAGAAAGGTGGTAAGATCGCCAAGACGATTGGGGATGGTGCATATGACGCGAAAAGCAACTTCCGCTATCTAGCCTCGAAGAAGATCGAGGCAGTCATCAAGGTACGGAAGAGCTCATCCAGCAGGGCAGGAGGATGCATACCCCGGAAGCTTGTAGCTCAGGAATACCTTCGCGACCCTGAAGCCTGGAAGCGCAGCCACGGCTACGGGCAACGCTGGATAGCCGAGTCCGCCTTCTCATCGCTGAAACGAACCTTCGGAGAATACGTCTCAACCAAAACGATGCAGAACATGGCGAACGAGATCATGCTCAAAGCATCCCTATACAAGCTATTCATAGGACTAACCGCAAACCCATAACGCGAGCCAACAAGTCACCTAGCCAGAGAACCAGTCAAGAAACAGTCATGCAACACAGCAGTTTTGCCCGCGAGTGCTCAAAAGGGGCTCTGCCCAAGCTCGCTATTCCCCCGAATGAAGTTCGGGAGTTTGCGCTCGCCTAGTTATCGTCACCTAGATCCATCTTTTGGCGAGCATCCTTTTGTCCCAAACCACATTTTTACAGCTCGGGCAGTAATTTATGTCTGGATTTTCTACATTTGTGTCACAGTAGGCGCATGTCCTAACTACTCTTTTCGGTTCCTTTTTCTCCATGAGTCGACCACTAAATTCAGGCGTTCTCCGCGGCCACGGCTCTTTCCTCTATTTTTGCTTTGGCCCGTTCAGCTATGTGCTTTCGGAGTCCAGCAACGCTCTCGGCCATCTTCTGGGCCGCTTCTTGGTATACCTCGGGTATTCGCCCCGCTCTGCCTTGCTCAAGTTTTTTCTCCCAGATTTCGAACCTCTTCCCGTAGATCCTCTCTGGGGACCGAGCCCCACTGTACTTCGGCTTTCTAGGCACAGCCGACCAGTTGACAGGGTTTCTGATCAATTTTGCCCAATCGCGTGACGGCATGGTTTGATGTACGATCGGATTTAAGCTCTTCTCGCGTTCTGCCTTTCTGGTGTCCATCTCTGCTTCGTTTCGTCTTACCTTCAGCCTATACCGCTGCCTGATCTCCCACAATCGAATCCTAGCTTCATCTCTAGCCAGTTCGGCCTGTCTACGAGTTTTTGTTCTCGCTTCTCGTATCTTCCCCCGTCGTCTGGACGTCCCGTGGCCTAGTGGCATCATTTCCCGTACCCTCCAGCACTTCTCCCTTTTTCTTTCGATATTCGAGGCGGTTCTATCCCGCGACATCCTCCGTATGCTCGCCGTGATATGCTCTTCGCTTATCCCCCGAATGAAGTTGCGCTCACCGTGCGTTGTATCAAGAAAAATTAGGGAGCGATCCCTACCGGGCTTACCCGTAGTAGAAATCGCGCGCGTAGGTCCTAGTCTTGTCCTGTACCTCTCTCATCTTGTCCTGTAGCTCTCTCGTCTTGCCCTGTATTCTAGCCAGGAAGGCTTCATTCTCCTTCCCTTGAGCTTGGATTGCCCCTCGAAACCGTTTAACAGCGGGTTCGAACTGCTCTTTCCGCCACGCTTCCCAGTCCTTTGTCTTCGCCATGACGCCTCTCTTCCCGAGAGCGACAGGCGCCTTTCTCTGGGCTACGCGCTCTAGGAGAGATAGAGGCTTTTCATGTTTTTCTGCCTTTTCTTCTGCTCTTTCGTGTGCCATTTTCATACCCGCTCCTTCATTGAAGGGGCCTGCGTTATGCAGCCGGTGCTGCGATCGCAGCCGCTTCGATCTTCGTTACCTCTTCAGCGTAGTGGAGGAATGTGTCAACCGACGCCACGACCACTCGAGCCTCGACCGTCAAGATCTCGATACCGACGAGCGAGACGCGCACCCAAAGGTCGATGACGATTCCCTTGTCCAGAATTCGGTCAAGCACTTCAGCCAAGCTGGAGATACTTGGAGATTGTCCTACCATTTTCATAACACCTCGCGATATTGATAAATATTGCAGGTTATATATACAGATTCCTTCTAAATTCAATCGAAAACCGAAGGGGTCTCCAGGTGACAAGGATCTGCCTAAGCGGCAATACTTCGAGGAGGATGCGCGAAAAGTTAGTCAAAGACTCGCTTGAAATCATTCTGTTGACCCTTCTGGAGGAGCAGCCTAGAACAGGCTATGACCTTATCGCATCGATATTTTCATCGTCCGATGTGCTTCTCAGTCCTGGCACGGTGTATCCGCTTGTGAAGTCTCTCGAGAAGCATGCTTTCATAGAGAGTGCAAGCGTTGGGAAGGCGAGGACATTTACACTCACGAGGAGCGGAAAAAGTTTCCTAACGCGGGTTTCCGGTGAGTACAATGAAGCGCAGCGACTTGTCTCGAGGATAGTTGGATCAAAGCTTAAGGAGAAGGCCGTTGATTTTCGACGAGGCTATCGTTGCGCTAGCATACCAGGCGGAGCCGAGAAGACCGAAGCGACATCGCGACCGATGTAAGTTGGCTTCTTACTAGAGCTGGACCGAATTTTGAACAAAATGGTAGTGTATTCGCTTGAAATTCTTGGAGCTGGCTGCTTATATCTGACACATTGCACTACAATACCCGCGATAGTATCCGGGGAACAAGCTTGTCGATGGATGAGGGTCGACTTGGCAGCCTCTGCAATTCTCCCCCCCCCCCCCGCAATTCTCACCTACATACACGATTGTATTCCGAGCCCTTGCCGAATGTACTGTGACCGATTGTGACCTTTCGCACCTAAGTGACTACATAGGACAGTCGTTGCAAGATCTCTTTGATGAGACATCGTTCAAACTTGGGGCGGTCACGGTCGAAGGGGTTCAGTGCCAAGAGGGGGGTCTGCAAGATAGGGTGGCGTTCATCATCCTATCATCCCAAGGCTCTGATGAGGCGCGCGAAGAGCTTCAATCTCTAGCTGAAGTCGCTCGGTCGTTATCACTGTGGAAGATGGATAGAGTAGTGATTTTAGATAGCGCTAGGCATGGTACCGAGGGCGAAATCGGAGATCGATTGGACGATGAAGCGCAAAGAAGCGAATCGAGAAGTCAGACAGGTCAGACAACCGTCATACAGGCCAAGAACCCGTGACGCATGCCACAGAACTTGCACTATGTGGCCATGAACATACTGCTGGAACCGCAACGCGTACGGCTACGGCAGTCAACCCTAGGAGCGCTTACCTTCACCGATCCTAACTACGGCGACACTCTCAGATTCCGTCAACAAGTCCGTAGGCGCACCTGTCAAGACTTCCAGGCATGCCCTCAGGACCCGCGGTGGGAGGCCCGCGTCCGTGACAAAGACCTCGTCCTCCGCCAACTGGAAATGGCCCCAACCGTGCCTCTCCAGGAGTTCCAGTGTCGCTTTCCAGTTTTCTCTTTTGCTAGAATTGACGGCCCCATCTACCAGCAGAATATCTTTCAGAACTCGACCAAGTATTCGACCTGCATTGAGCTGGCCATCCTCATCCATTAATCCCAGTATTTGATTCAGGGCCGTTACTTCTACGAGAACGACTCTGGAGCGCCCGTGTGCCCTGTAGATAGGCGGATCCCACTGGTGCATGCGGAGGTTAGCGTAGTACGTCAGGGCTTCTAGAAATATCTCTCGTCTTGTCCTCTTCAGTCCCTTGCCGATGAGTTCGTCCATGAACTCTAAGAGCTTAGTCGGGATGTCCACCGATGTTAGCGTCATGAAGTTAACCAGCCGTGTATGTGCCTTGGATCGCATTGAGGTGCAATGAGTGACATTTAAGTTAAGTTCCTGAACAGGGGGCGGGTGCGGGAGTCAATGACATGCCGGACAGTTAGTTGAGGTATATTTGGGCTGGGGTTTTGTAGTTAAGGCTTCTGTGGGGTTTGTTGTTGTAGTATTCTCTGAATTGGTTCAGGTCGTTGAATCGTGGATAGTAGAGTTCGAATGTTTGCCAGAAACGTTCGATCTTGCCTTGTGTGATAGGTTTTCCAATGGAACCCGTGATGTGCTCTATGCCATGTGCTTCTAGGTATAGGGTGAACCTGCTCTTGCCGTTGTTGCTCCCGTGAAAATCGTTGACTGAAGACGATTCCGCTACCAGATGCATCCACTCTCCTTAGGTAAGCTTGCCCTCAAACTCTTGATTGAAGTCTACTGGATACCTCTCCAGAATAGTGACGTCTCCTA
>Ga0315282_10009399_pt1 | contig 15546 bp, 16 predicted proteins | sample YL17G07_20_MG_FD_203693 | JGI IMG/M metagenome (GOLD analysis project Ga0315282, IMG submission 203693) | Sediment microbial communities from Yellowstone Lake, YNP, Wyoming, USA - YL17G07_20 | ecosystem: Environmental > Aquatic > Freshwater > Lake > Sediment | place: USA: Wyoming | collected...
GCCGACCGGTCCGGCAGGTGGGGTCGCCTGCCCCACGTTTTGAGATCCATGACCCCATATCGACAATTTTTTGTCGATATCGATGCGCTAAGCGCCTAACGGGGTAAAATTCTTCGAGTACATTAAATATCAGGATAGGCCTTCTTAACCTTCCCGATGACTGGCGCGGCGAAGGCGGTCCATGATCGCGCGGCCCAATCCCACTTCAGGGACGGGTTCAGCCAGAATGAAGTCCAGGGTCAAAGCATCCAGCCGCCGGATCGCCGCAAAGAGATTTGCGGCCGCCTCCCGGAGATCCCCTTTCGGGGATAACAATTCCACCTGTTGAAAGGGTAAGGAAACATTGACTTCTCGAAAAGCAAGGAGGCCAACTTTTTTATTTCGATAGTTGTCGAGATCTTTCTCCCGCCAATCGACGACGACGGGTGTTTGGGGTGCATAATGTTTTGGGAGCCGGCCCGGAGAAGAGGGCCCGCTCTCTTCGATAAGGTTCATCTCCACTTTTCCGATGATGGGCTCAACCTCTTCGAGGGGTAACCCGCCGGGCCTTAACAATCTGGGCTTTTCTCCTATAAAGGAAATAATGGTTGATTCCAAGCCTACTTCGCAGGGCCCTCCATCGAGGATCAGGTCGACCTGATCACCCAGTTGTTCCCGCACATGCCCGGCAGTGGTGGGGCTCACATAGCCAAAGGGATTCGCGCTCGGCCCGGCGATCGGACAGCCTGCCTTTTGAATCAAATCGAGGGCAATCGGGTGTTGGGGCATCCGTACTGCCACGGTTGGAAGGCCGGCTGTGACGATATCAGGGACCTCGTCCTTTTTTGAAAGGACGAGGGTCAGCGGTCCGGGCCAAAACCTATGGATTAACCTCTCTGCATGAATAGGAATGTCCATGACCAGTTTTGACAGGTCATTGAAATCGGCGATATGAAGGATGAGGGGATCAAAAAAAGGTCTATTTTTGATTTCAAAAATTCGAGCTACGGCAAGAGGATTGAAAGCATCGGCTCCCAATCCATAGACGGTCTCCGTAGGGAAGGCAACAATTCCTCCTCCCCTGAGAATGGCTGCCGCACGACGAATTTCCTGATCATCGCTGATCAAGTTTTTCCATGCCTCAGGGCCTTTGATTTTTCCTCCAGCTCCTTTCTCGTTCTCTCTCGAAATGCCTCTAATTTGGGGGGGATCTCCGGGTACTTGATGGAGAGGATCTCGCAGGCAAGATAGGCTGCGTTCTTTGCGCCGTCAATTCCCACTGTGGCAACAGGAACTCCAGGCGGCATCTGAACTGTGGAATAAAGGGCATCTGCTCCATTCAGCGCTCCGGACGTAATGGGGACCCCGATCACAGGCAGGGTCGTATGGGCAGCGAGAACCCCTGCAAGATGGGCGGCCATCCCCGCTCCTGCAATCAGGACTTCCAGGCCGCGCTCCCGGGCTGTCTTTGCATAATTGGCCGTCTTCTCGGGCAGCCGGTGGGCTGAGCTGATATCCATTTCATAAGGAATACCTAACTCTTTTAGGACTTCCGCTGCCTTTTCCATGACCGGGAGATCGCTGTCGCTTCCCATGAGAATCCCAACCAGAGGCTTTTCCATCAAGACCCCCCTCGCAATCAAAATCCTAAATCCGAATATCGAAATGCGAAACGAATTCAAAATTCAAATTTCAAAATCCAAATGTCAAATCAATGACAAATGAATAATTTTTAAAAAATATTTTGGATATTTGGAATTTGGGCTTCAGTTGAACTTTGAGCTTTGACATTTGAAATGATCCAGTAACTATCTTAAAAAATTAGGCGGAAATTCACAAGAGAATAAAAAACCCGGGTTTATTGAAACCTGGGGCAGAAATTTTAAAGAATTCGATTCTAATGGATTTTTCGTCTTTATTTCTGGAATGGGAGCACCCAGATCAATATCGCTGGGATATAACAGAAAATGAGTGAAATAATGACATAAGGGATTGAATAGCTGAAGAATTCTCTCAATCCTACTTTCCTTTTGTCCTCTTTTTCGCCCAAATTCTTAGCCACAAATAACGCCGGAGCCCCTGCAATTGTAAGATTGCTTCCCAAGGTGCCCGCCCAGAGAAGACACCAGTAGAGAGGCCAAGGATTCAAACCGTGCTCCTCTCCGAGATCCCTGATCACATAGAGCATTGTGAGGATATAGGCATCATGTTCCACGATTCCAACGATCGGTGCGGTGACCCAATAGATCAGGGTGCTTGCTTCCGGCGAGGAGACTTTTTTGATTAAAAGGGGTCAACCCATCGGCAATGAGCTTGATCACCCCTGCATGCTCAAGCCCTCCCACTAATGCGAAGAGTGAGATATAGAAAAAGATCGCTCTCCAATCGAGTCCAGAGAGGACATTTTCAAGAGTTGGAATCTCGAAGTGAAAGGCCTTCCTAAAAAGTTCAAATATAAGGATCAAGGCAATCGCCCCACATAGAGCAATAAACCCCAGGTGAACACCAAACAATGGGCGATTAGCCATCGCAACGATGGTGAGAAGAAAAACTCCACAGACAATAATGGCAAAACGTTTATCGGTGATATGTTCAAAATATTTTTCTTCCTTTTTCATGCCAGAAAGATCCATTACTTTACCTCGATACATCCTTGAGAATTTCCAGTAGAAAAAGGCTGAGGTTATAACATAAGAGATTAAGAGAATGAAGAAAGAGGAAGGCCTTCCCAAATGCCATAGAAACCCTCCGAATTCGATCCCTGAAACGCTATGGAGCATTTGAGGAGGAAGATCTCCGAGGAGCATGGCTGTTCCCATGAAGTTGGCCGAGAGCCCAGTGAATAAAACAGGCCCGAAGGCAGAAAATTTAAACCGCCTACAGGCATGAAAAATGACAGGCGAAAACATCAGGACGACAACGACATTATCGATCACCATAGAGACCAAACCAGCCAATACTCCTACAAAGGTCACAAAAACCGCTATATTCCCTTTTGACATTTTCAGAGAAACAGCCGCTAAAAAATCCGGGACCCCTGTCTTTCCAAAATAACCTGCGATGATCCAGATGCTGAAAAGGATTAGGATCACATTCCAGTCCACATACTGAAATGCCTGAACCTCTGTCATGACACCTAAGAAAATCATCAAAAAGATCCCGATCATCGCTGCGATGACGCTATCGATCCAGCCGCTAATCACAAGCGCAATGCTACCGAGGAAAATGATACTGGAAATTATTTCAGGTAATTCCATGCTTGGCTCCCTCTGAATTCTCTAATCCATTCCGCTCAATATAAAGGGCAGGGATAACGCAAGCCTGTCCTAAAGAAGATTTTTAAGAAAACGTTGGATAAATAAACGACCCCCCAACCCCCAACCTTTTCGGCGGTCACCAAAAATTCTTTTGGATGCTCTACAATAAGCTATTAACAAAAAAATTTCAAAAAGATGAAAAGCCCTTCATGGGGAGACTCAGACCAAGATCGCTAGGGGAGAGAGAAGAAGACGAGAGATGATGGGGCTCGCCGTATCAGAAGGGTATCACAAACTCAACGCAGCAATCCCACGTAAATACCTGCGATGATGGCCGTAGTGATCACACCGGCCACACTAGGTCCCATGGCGAACGGCAGGATAATTGCCTGTTTGTTAACAGCCAAGGCACACTTCTGGGCTACTTTGGCCGTCGTCGGAACACATGAAACGCCTGCTATGCCAATCAGAGGATTAATTTTCCCTCCGGACAGCCGACAAGCGATCAAGCCAGCGATAAGGCCCCCGATCCCTGATAACAGGAGAGAAACCATTCCCAAGATCATTATGAGAACGATTCGGGGATCGGTGACAACCTGGACGCTAAGCAAGGCCCCCAGAACGAAGCCGAGGAAGAAACTTGATCCCGAGAGCACCACCTCGTCAAGGAACTTCCGATAGCGCGTGAGTTTGACATCCTTGACCATCGTCCCGATGAAGAAGGAAGCAAAAAGCGGAGCAGCCACCGGAAAGAGAAGCGACAATACCGCGCCTGCAACAGCAGCAAACACTATTTTTTGCCTTGGTGAAACTTTGCGAATGGATCTCAGATCCATTTTGATGCCTTGCATCCGCTTGGGTACCAGCAACTTGATCATATAGGGATAAACAGCGTACGTGATGCTCAGATAGACATAAGCTATAACTGAAATAGGGACAAAGAGGTGCTTGGCTAATTCCAGGGAAGTGAAAAGCACCATCGGGCCATCCGCCCCGCCGACAATGGCTATGGCAGCAGCTTCTTTATACGTAAACCCAAAAGCCACAGCCAGCGGAAAGGTGAGAATTGAACCCAGCTCTGCAGCCACCGCTATCAGAATACTGAAAAATGGTCGCGCAATGAGACAATCCAGGTCTGTAATGACTCCGATGCCCATGAATACCAGGCAGGCGATAAGCCCATTAGAGAACATTAGGTTGTATATTGGCTGCAGGAAGAAGATCTCCATGCCATTGACCACTTCCTCAGGCGTCGTCAACATTGGATTTACGAAGAGATTGGCCAGCTCATGATTAAGCGTTAGGATAGCTCCATTCACTAAAGTCATGGCTAAACCCATTGGCAGAAGGATCAAGGGGTCCAAGATATTTTTAACACTGAGATAAATGAGGAGAAAACCCACAGCCATGAGCCCGAGACGAATCAACACAGTCTGTGCATCCATCTGCCCAAAGGTAGAGATTCCTTCAAAAATATGTGCAAGTTGATCAATCATTCTTTTGTTTCCTTTCCCTCCGCACCCCTTTCCTGTTTCACTGCGCGCTCGATAGGATCTGCGGAAGCCCGGTCGATGATCACGATTATCGCACCGACAAACAGAGCAATGATAGTAGTGAGTAAATAAATGCCTGCGGCATAAATGAGTGCATTAACGGCTTGCAATATAGGTCCTCCTTTGCAACTCCTTAAGCTCTAATCGCTCCTAAGCGTCGTGGCGCTTATGATTTTTGCTTTATAAAGCCCATTCATAACTCAAATAACCCCCATCCCTTTCAGCACAGAAAGCATGACGGCTGCGGCCATCACCGAGCCAACCTGACCGCCGGTGTTGGCTCCCATCGCATGCATGAGGAGGTAATTTTTTGGATTATATTTTTGGCCTTCTTTTTGAACCACTCTTGCTGACATGGGATAGGCTGAGATCCCAGCGGCACCGATGAGAGGATTGACTTTACCGGCTGTCAGAACCTTCATTAATTTTCCGAACAGAACCCCGCAGGCGGTATCGAGGCAGATGGCCAGAAAGCCAAGCGCTAAGATGATAATCGTCTGAGGTGTCAAAAAAACTTTCCCATCCATGGTCGCTCCAATTGAAATCCCGAGAAGGAGGGTGACGATGTTGGCAATCTCGTTTTCCGAAGCCTTGGTCAGCCGGCTCACCACTCCACATTCCTTCATCAGGTTTCCCAACATGATCGTTCCCAACAGGGGCAATCCTCTGGGTGCAATAAGTCCCCCGATTATTGTAACGACTAAGGGAAAGACGATTTTGGTCGTCTTTGAAACCGATCTTTTCACCACCCCCATGTTAATCATCCTCTCTTTCCTAGAGGTAAGGAATTTCATAATCGGAGGCTGAAAGACAGGGACCAGAGACATATAGGAATAAGCGGCTACAGAGACAGCACCCAGCAAATGTGGGGCATACTGAGAAGTGACATAAATCGCCGTTGGTCCGTCACAGGCACCGATAATCCCGATCGAAACCGCTTCCAGTTTTGTAAACCCTAAGGCCAGTGCTAAGGCCAAGGTTAAAAAAATTCCGAACTGCCCTGCTGCTCCAAGGAGAAATATCTTCGGATTCTCAAGAAGGGGACCAAAATCGGTCATCGCACCGATCCCCACAAAGATGAGAAGGGGGAATAATTCGGTGATGACCCCTGCATCGTAGATGATCCTGAGAAACCCCCCTTCTTCCATAAGCCCCGTCAGCGGAATATTAACCAGGATACATCCAAATCCGATGGGCACGAGGAGCAGAGGTTCGAAGTCTTTTCTAATCCCCAAGTAAAGGAGAACGATTCCCACGACTATCATAACCGGATTTGACCAATGGAGATTGACAAATCCTGCAATGAGTCCGTTCAGCCCGCCTGCAATTGCCTGTGACATGTTCAATCCTCCCTTCGAAACTTAATTCGCCTCTTATTCTTCTTTTTTGTAGGGAAAAATCTTTTTTAGGGCACTCATAATGAGACTCAATATCCAGAGGGTTATAAGTGTCCCACCCATTCCCACAATGATCATCGTGATTCCAAATGTCCAATTATCCATCTTCATAGGTCTACCTCCTGAAAAAGATGTGGAGTGCTCATGGCCCTAAACGTTGTGACCCTGACGACTTAGAGGGATAACGAACACCCTGAAGTCGGCGGGGGCCTCCAGAGAAAAGAGAAGTCTTCTGAAAAGAGTCATATAACACCGATAAAGGATTCTTCAATTGGAAGATGGATCGAATTGCGGAAACAAAAAGAGGCGTTGTCTTTCTTGAATGAAACCAGAAACTGTTCGAAGGTGATCCACCGTACTCCGACTTTATGATGAGGGAGTTTTCGCGGATCAACCCGCCGCAGTCAACGGCCTGATCCCATTGAAACAGGGGAAACCCAAGGAGAACGAGCAGAATGAGTGGAAGCTTCATCCACTTCATGATCATAGACTTCAACAGAGGATTCTGAGTCGATTCCTCTTATACCACTCCCCTTTCTTAAAATCAAGGGAAAAATGTGATTTTTTTAACAAAGTTCCGGGTACATTTTTCCTCCTTTATTTTCAAGAAGTTACGCAAATCACCGGGTACCGAACTCGTCCACCTATACGCCACCCTGAAGCAACCCTTTCGATTGTGTACACCTCATGGCATCAAGGCCAAGGCAACATTCAAGGACGTTGTGGAAGGGTTAGGCTTTTGCTGTCGGTATCGGGATAGGAACCTCCACCGGAATGGCTTTAATCCTTTGAATCTTCTCATCCACAAAGGCCTGCATCCTTGCAATATGTTCTTCTTTCAGGTGCGAAAAGCGGCCCTGATATTTCATATATTCGCCCACGGGCTGATACTTCTTCGGGATATGGGAATATTTGTATTCGCCGTTCTCCCATTCGTAGAGGGTCCACATTCCGGTTTCAACCGCGAGGCGGCCCATCTCCAATGTCAGTTTCTCATCAAATTTCCACCCCTTCGGACAGGGGGCCAGCATGTGGAGGAAAGTCGGGCCATCATAATTAAGGGCCTTTCGCACCTTGTTCATCAAATCAAGAGGATAGGAGACACAGGTGGTGGCGACATATTTGACAGCCGGATGGCCTCCAATGACAAGCTGGGGCGGATCTTTGGGGAAGAGGGTTTTCCCCTCGGGTATGGCCTTGCCCGGAGGGGTAAAGGTCGTGTTGGCCCCATACGGAGTAGTGGGCGATGTCTGAATGCCCGTATTGGCATAGGACTCATTGTCGTAGCAGATGAAAAGGACGTCGTGTCCCCGGTACATCAATCCTGACAGGGCCTGCAGGCCAATGTCCACAGAGCCCCCATCCCCTGCCATGACGATGACATTGGGGAAGGGCCCATCATATTTGCCCCTGCGCTTCAACGCCTTATACGCAGCCTCGATCCCCGACGCCACGCCCCCCCCATTGGTGATCTGGGCGTGGATCCAGGAGACTGCATACGGAGTACAGAGGTAACTGGAATTAGCTACATACATGCAACCCGTGGGGCCGATGAAGATGGTATGCTGGCCTGCAGCCTTTGCGACGAGGCGGTAATTGAGCGCCGGGCCGCAACCCGCACAGGTCCGGTGACCCGGCACATACATCTCCTCCCTCGGTGCGCCCCGGAGAGACTTGATCGGTTCCAGGATCTGTTTCTTGTAATCGAATGCTTGCATGATGGGATACCTCCTTTAAATGGTCCTTGGGTGCTGAGAAATAAAGCTGTGCACGAAATGGCAATGAAAATGGTGCGTCATTTAAGGCATTTAAATCCGAAGCACGAAATCCGAAACTCGAAACAAATTCAAATGTTCCAAATACGAATTTCGAAATGTTTCTGTTTGGAACATTTGAGAACTTGAATTTTGAATTTGTTTCGGATTTCGACATTCGGATTTCGAATTTTTCGAGATCAGAGAACCTGCTTGATTCCGGCTATGCCGGGTCAGGGGTCTATTCTTCCTCAAAGCCTATCCAGTAGACATGCTGACGGGTCTTCTTATCCTTTACCATCTGCGTCAGAATCTTCGCCATGTAGTAGAAATCCTCAAGCAGAATAACATCCCCGCCCAATCCGGCCATGAAGGATGTGGTCAGAGGTCTATTCTCCATCTCATAGAGAGTGGATCGGAGTTCGTGGATCAGATTCCCACCTCGTGTCGCGCCGCCATAAGAAGTGCTGCTTTCCACGGTGCCTATTGCCTTCACCTCCGAGAAGGCTTCTGCGATCTCGGTTGTGGGCCATGGCCGGAGCCACCGGGGCCTTACCATTCCTGCCTTGACCCCCTGGTCCCGGAGGTGGCGAATCGCCGACTTACACGTGTTGGCATGGGCCCCCTGGATGAAGAATGCAATCTCTGCATCCTCCATCCTGTATTTTTCGAGAAAGGGGTCATAGCCGCGGCCCATGATTCGGTTGAAATCGTCTGTGGCCTCTTTGATTACCCCGGGGACATCGAGAAAAGTGATCGCCCTCTGGGCATCCATGGGCGCTCCCTGGTCAGGCCGGATTTGCGGGCCGTGGGAGACCGGACAGAGAGGACTCAAAGGATGAGGAGCCTTGTAGGGAGGCAAAAATTCCCTCACTTGAGCCATGTCCGGCAGAACAACCTTGTCCGAAATATGGGAAAGAAAATAACCATCCTGGCATACAAACTGTGGGAGCATGACACGGGGATCTTCTCCCACACGGTAATTGATCAACGTATTGTCAAATACCTCCTGGGGGGTTGCAGCCCAGCCCATGAGCCATCCCTGGTCCCTCGCAGACATTGCGTCGGTGTGTTCCGAACCGAAGTCTCCCGGGGGATCCAGTGTCCGATCAGCAATGGCCATTTGAAGGGGATAGCGGCCACCTGCTGCCGGGCTATAGACCTCAAAGGCATAGGTGACGCCCACCCCGGAGCTTCCTGTAAAGGCACGAGCACCAGCCGCTGAGGCGCCCAACGCTACGGAGAGCTGGGCGTGTTCCCCCTCGCCATGGACAAATTCCGCGTCCAGTTCTCCGTTGGCGACCATTCTGGCAAGCTCCATCATGATGGCTGTATAGGGGCGGATGGGGAATGAACAGATGACCTCCACCTCTGCAAATTTTGCTCCCTGGGCTGCTGCAGCGCAGCCGCTGAGCATCTTTTCTTGAGCCATGATCTTTCCTCCTTCTCAAAAAGGTTTTTCCAAACGAACCACCCCATCCTCAAAATCGAGCTCCGGCAGAGCAATCAGGGCGTCCGCAGGGCATTCGTGGATACAAATCTGACAACCCTTGCAAAACTTCCAATTCCATTCCATCCTCTCCTCTTTTTCATCGTAGGACCAGCAGGAATCAGGACAGGAGATATAGCAGGTAAAACAGCGCGTACACTTCTCGTGGTCGATCACGGGACGGACAATCCGCCAGTTCGAAGTGATGAAAAGCTCCTGCTGCCTGACCGGAGCAGGAGTAATTGCTCCAAAAGGGACTTCTCTGTCTTTGGGAACCTTGATGGCCATAACCTTCTCCTTTCTTTTGGATCCTCATAGTGATGAATCCTGGTGGGGAATCCGTCAAAGCTGATCGAGAAGATCAATGCGAACAAACGTGATTCGTGACTCGTGATTCGTCCCTCCTAAACCTTTTTACGACCCACGACCCACCATTCACGGTTCACGGTAAGTGGATCAGCCTCCCCAGAAATACTCGGCCCGGGGCCTGCGAAACTTCTGGATCTTGACCTCGTTGAAACCTCGCTCCATGGCTGCGACATCGGCGACAATCTTCGCTAGGCTCTCCTTTTTCACCATGCCGCTCGCCCTGGCCATCGCCCCAAGGATCGGAGAGGCAATGCCTGCCCCAATGCCCGCTGCGTCGACCCCGCCCTCTGAGCCGGAGAAGTCAACCGTGCGTATTCCGGAGATTCCATCGGCATCGACGGTAGCGATCGCGCCCAGAATATCGGCATTGGGAATGAACTTGAGCATATAGTCGATCGAACGATTCGTATTGATGACCAGGAGTCCTCCCTCGGGCATTCCCCGCAGCACGTTAATCCCTTTGACGATCGTCGGTTCAACGACCACAACCACATCGGGATGGTTATTGGTGTAGAGATACTTCATCTCGATCTCTTCATCGCTAATCCGGGTGTACTTTCTGGTGGTAACGAGCACGCGGTCGGGCAAATCTTCATAGTTATCGAAGGACTGGACAAATTTGCCCTCCCTCTTTGCAGCCTGGGCAAAGGCATTGGCGACATCGCGGGCTTCTTTGTCCATGACCACCCCACGGGTCCAAACGGTTATTTCGGTCACTTTAGCCATAAACGACTACCTCCTTCCAGCAATTTTAATCGACTCAACCCCTCAACAGATTTTGCTGTTGCGAGGTAAACGCGCCGCATCCATGGATCGTAAGTCTTCAAATCCCAAATCCATTAAGCTGTGCCCCGGATTTCGGGTTTGCACCCCTTTTCCACCTCCTTTCTTTTTCTTGAATACGGCACTCTCCACCTCCTCCAGATGGCGACGCATCGCCTGTCGGGCCGCCTTGCCGTTACCGTTCTTGACGGCTTCAAGGATATGGCGATGGCCCTGAAGGGATTTCTGTTTTCTCTCTTCTGTCTGAAGGTATTTTTCGCGGGTCTTAGCGAGAAGGCCGACCAGGGCGACAAGAAGACGTTCCAAGACCCTGTTCCTTGCTATTTTTGCCAGGAGGCGGTGGAAATTGGAATCCTTCTGGATGGGATTCTTCCCCCTGGAAACCTCCTGCTCCTGTTCCCTGAGGATTCTCTCCAGCGCTTCGATCTCTTCCGGGGTGCGGTTTTCTGAAGCCAGTTGGGCCACTTCAGGCTCGATGATCTTTCGCAGCGAGAAGACATCGATGATATCATCTCTCTCCTGGAAGAGGGAGTCTGCCAGGGGCTGGATCAGGGCTTCCTCGCTTGAAGCGATCACATACGTCCCGTCGCCCTGCCTCCGATCCACCAGGTTCATGGTTTCGAGGGAAAAGATGGCCTCCCGAACCGTGGCCCGGGATACCTTGAAGGTCTCCGATAGCTCTCTTTCGGTGGGAAGCCGGTCCCCCCGTTTCAATCTCCCCTTATCAATGAGGTTGCGGATCTGTTTGACGATGTCCTCATAGGCCCGTTTTTTTCTCACCGCTTTCAACATCAGGATGTTTCCCCCTTCCTCCGGAGACTCTCGATCGCCGATCGAAAGTGCGTGGCATGGATCGTCAACTCCGTCGAAGGTCCTTGTTCAGATGCCTGAACCAACTCCGAAATGGCCATCATCGTTGCGCTTCGACAGAGCTCGGCAATCTGGGCACCCACCATCCCTTCGGTCCGGCGGGCCAACTCCTCCAGGTCAACCTCCTTTCCCACGGGCCTTTCCCTGGTATGGATCTTAAGGATCTCCAGGCGGTCCTTTTCATCCGGGATGGGAAATCTCAGAACGGTGTCGAGTCGTCCGGCTCGGGTCAGGGTCGGATCAAGGAGATCCTCACGATTCGTCCCCCCGAGGACGATCACCTGGGAAAGATCGCTCAAATTATCCATCTCGTTAAAGAACTGGCTCACCACGCGGCCCACGGTGCCTCCTGAATCGACAAGACCGCGAGTCGCTACCAGGGCATCGATCTCGTCGAAAAAAAGAATACAAGGCGCGGACTGTTTTGCTTTTTTGAAGATCTGATGAAGCGCCCTTTCCGACTCTCCCAGCCATTTCGAGAAGAGGATCGGGCCGCTGATGGAGATGAAATTGAGCCCTGTCTCACCGGCCAGGGCTTTTGCCATCAGGGTCTTGCCCGTGCCCGAGGGGCCTGAAAAGAGGATGCCCCTCGGGGGGAAGACCCTGCCCTGAGCGAAGAGGGTGGGATATCTGGCCGGCCATTCGACCATTGAAATCAGGGTCTCCTTGATCCTGCTCAACCCGCCGACATGATGCCATCTTACCGTAGACCTCTCGGTATAGAATTCACGCGTGGCTGTTGGTTCGATCTCGCGGAGAGCGGCCAGGAAGTCTCCCATGGTGATCCGCAGTTGGTCAGGCGAGGCGAGGATGGCATCGAGATGATGCTCCCCCTCAAGGGAAAGGTATCTCCTTAAGGCCACCATTCCCGCCTCTTTGCATAGGGCCTCCAGGTCGGCCCCGACAAAGGCATGGGTGATCTGGGCAAGGCGGTCCAGGTCAACATCCTGAGCCAGGGGCATACGCCGGCTGTGAATCTTGAGGATGGCCAGGCGACCTTCCGCATTGGGGACCGGCAGAACGATCTCGCGGTCGAATCGGCCCGGCCTCCGCAGGGCAGCATCGATCATCTCGGGAATATTGGTTGCGCCGATCACAATCACATGGCCGCGCGAAACCATGCCATCCATCAGGGCGAGAAGCTGGGCGACCACCCTTTTTTCCACATCCCCGAGAACCTCGGCGCGCTTTGGGGCGATCGCATCGATCTCATCGATGAAGAGGATGCTGGGCGCTTTACGACTGGCCTCTTCAAAGATCTCCCGCAGTCGAGCCTCGCTTTCACCATAAAACTTGTGGATGATCTCGGGCCCGTTGACCCTCAGAAAATGGAGTTTGGTCTCGCTCGCAATGGCGCGGGCGATCAGCGTCTTGCCCGTTCCGGGAGGCCCATAAAGGAGCACCCCTTTGGGGGCCTCAATGCCCAGTCTTTCGAAGGCGTCCGAATAACGAAGGGGTAGCTCAACCATCTCCCGGACGAGCCTCAGTTCCTTTTCGAGTCCGCCCACGTCCTCATAAGAGACGTGGGAAGGCGCTTCCATGGAGAAATCGGGTCTCTTCAAAAGGAATCTGGTCCGTTGGTTAATAATCACCCCTCCGGAAGGGGAGGTCGCTTCGACTTGAAAGAGACGTTCTTTCCCGGCCAGAAAAGGGATATTGATCTTATCCCCGGTCATCACGGGCAGTCCCTGGAGGATTCTTGCAAAGGCCTCCAGCTCACCTTCTTCGGGCAATACGTTTGTAAAATCGAGGGGGGTGATGAGGACGGTTGTCGCTGTTTTGCGGGGAATTTTTTTTATTCGGACCACTTCCCCTAAATTCGCCCTGGCATTGCCACGGGTGATCCCGTCAATCTGAATCGCCTTTTTTCCGTAGAACTCCGGGAAGGTTCCCGTAATCCTCGCGACCGTCTTTTTTTCTCCGCTGATCTCAATCAGATCACCGAGGACGGCGTTCAGGGTCTTCATATCCTCTGGATCGAGACGGGCCAAACCTTTCCCCACATCTTCAGCCAGGGCTTCATTTACCTTTAACTCGAGACTCCCATCCATGGTGGAACCTTCAATCCGTCTCCCTTAAATTGGTATAAAGATCAGACCATTGGTCGGCTTAATAGTATAGGATTTCAGCCTTACTTGTCAAGAAAAATCCACTTCGCTTCAGGGTAACGTCGAAGCCAGCCTCACCTTGTTGAATTGATTTCGAAAATGCTTTTAATCGGAAAATCCCCCTTCATCCCCCTTTTTCAAAGGGGGAGATTGAAAGTCTCCCTTTGCAAAGGGAGATTTAGAGGGATTTTAAAACGCGCCTCACGCGACTTTGACGTGGCCCTGCACTTCCTTGGGTGCTCCCTCTCCTCGAAACCCCCAAGTGCCCAGAGCCCCTTTGCCCTTCCCAGGCGTTACCTGTTAAGGACCCTTCCGGCAGGGGCCGTTGAGATGGGCGTTATGCACACCGGGGCAGTATCCGGCTCAATCCCTTCCGTGTTGTTTACTGATCTCCCGTTCTATTACGAGGATCGCGCCCATTGGCATCGGGCGATCGATTCCAACGCGGGCAAGGTGCTCAAACACGACTTCGAAAAGAAAGACTGTCAGTTCCTTGTCCTTCTCTTCAGCGGCATTCCGGTTTCCTTCGCTCTCGGACTCTTTGGGGTCTTCGGTTTTTACTTGCGTTTCAGCGGCACTGTTTCCGAAACGCCGCAGACCAGGTTCGGAGAACCACTACCCAGAAACAGAAACCTTGCCGAGTTATCGGGACGGTCACAGAGAGGACGTAACACTTCGAAAAGCGACGGCAATCGCTGGACTTCATCGATCACCACCAACCCGAGACATTCGCCCAGCGTCAATTCAGGTGTGGAGAGCGCTTCCCGGGTTGCGGCCCGCTCAAGATCGAAGAAGTGGACCTTTCGGTATTTCTTAGAGATCATCCGTGCCAGTGTCGTTTTACCGGTCTGCCGCCCCCCCAAAAGAACTGTCACGGGAGACTCCTTCAGGCGACGCAGCACCTATTGCTCAAACCTGGGTCGTGGTATCAAATGTTCCATATTCCTGTTCTATATGAGAATATTCAACATTGTCAAGCGTTTAAAAACCTGCCTTTCTCGTCCTGGCACAGAACACTTAACGTTCCCTTGACACAAGAAAAAATTTGAGACGTTGGCGAGGGTATGTCCTTAGGACTGCTTACCAATGATCCCCCTTATCCCTCGTTGGATATTAAAAAGACAAAAGGGGAGGTTCTTAGAGGATACCATAATGTCTTCGAGGGAGGATTCAGTAAAAGCTACGGTTTTCTATTTCTAATCGACGGGGATACCTACGTCCTTTTGCGCTGAAAATGGAAAAATCCCGAAAACCTCGCAACCTGAAGGTTGCGGCTACATTTCAAAAAAGACACCGCTCAACTTAGATTTCTGTTAATCGAAGTCTGAAGGCTTGACCCCACTGAATATGAAATAATAAAAGTCCCTAGAATCTAATGCCGGTTGCTCATTGATGGCTTTCTTGTCGTTGTTATTGATTTATCTTGGAATCTGCCCGCCAGAGAATTAAGCGTGTCTCTTCACCTTTTATTTCAACCTTAGGATCTCGCCCTGTTGCTGTCTTAATCTCTTTATAAATCATTTCTAACCCTCTGCCAAGCATATCTACATAGTTCATATTTTTTAGATTCTGGAAAAGAAAATAATTTCGTGGAACAGAGATTCCTCCCCTCTGCATGTTTTCTTCTGTCACACCATTTGGAGGTGCGCCTGGACTAATTACTTCAAGTCTGTCTGAGAAAAGCAGTAACCTTACAGGGCCAGTAATGGCGTATTGCCGGTGGCAAACTGCATTGACCAGAGCTTCGCGCAAGACCTTACGGGCAATAGCAGGTCTTTCCTTACGCTTAAGACCAACTATATCAGATACAACAGGGAGTGCAGCTTCAAGAACGGTTGTAGCATTCTCCACAATCTCAACTAACGTGCCCTTAAAGATTTTTTGATCAAGAAGTCGAGATCCAACATCGCTACCTGGGTAATGAGCATATACAACTTCTGAATGAGGAACATGTTCCTGCGGATTTTTCCCAAAGAGGAGGAGCGCC
>Ga0315282_10009400_pt1 | contig 15545 bp, 13 predicted proteins | sample YL17G07_20_MG_FD_203693 | JGI IMG/M metagenome (GOLD analysis project Ga0315282, IMG submission 203693) | Sediment microbial communities from Yellowstone Lake, YNP, Wyoming, USA - YL17G07_20 | ecosystem: Environmental > Aquatic > Freshwater > Lake > Sediment | place: USA: Wyoming | collected...
GGGTTCTTCAGCTTGTTGGCGTCGGGGTTGGCGTTCCACGGTTCGCTGCCGCCTTTATTCGGCGATGCCTGCCGGTACTGGGCGTGGAAATAGGCGGTGCCCGGGGGCAGCGATTTCAGCTTGCGCAGGTCGAAGTTGTAATAGAACGCACCGACCGGCTGCAAGCCCTCGTGCGTCATCGTAATCTTCGCTGAGCGGGCGAAGGGCATGTACCAGTAACTGTTCAGCGAGCGCAGCGGCGCGACGTTCAGCGGCATCGACTGGTATTCGATGTACTCGCCCAGCCCCATGCCAAAGAAATCGCCGACGGGCGTTTCCACGCTGGGCGTTGTTTCCCCGTCCCAGTAGATCCGCAGCACCAGCTTCTTCAGGTGGTAGGGCTCGCCGGAGGCGATGGTGATCCACATGTGGGTGATGGCGCCGGGGCCCGGCTCGTCGGCCAGCGTCACGGTTTCTCCCGGCTGGATCTGGAGGCGGTCGGCGTTGCCGCCGGTGCGGTCCCAACTGCCGGCCCGCGCCGCCGAATAGTCTTTCAACCGGCTCAACTCTTCCAGCGGGGCTTGCGAATAGAGAAGCGGGGCGGCCGCCAGAAAAAGGCACAGCGAGGCCGCAATCTTCAGGCGAGTCATATCCATGCACTCCTTTCCGGAGCCGCAGTATAGCGCATTCTGGGCTGTGGGCTGTAGGCCGTAGGCCATCCTGCGATCGGCGTTGCCCCCCAGCCTTGCAGCCCACAGCCTGCAGCCGAAGCCGTCAGGTTCTGACTTTCAGCAGCAGGTAGACGCCGGTCAGCCCGAACAGCACGTCCGGCGCCCAGGCGGCCATGGCCGGCGGCAGTTGGCTGATGTTCCCCATGTTTTCGAACAGGTTGGCGACGGTCCAGTAGATGATGGCGATGCCGATGCTCACGGCGATGCCGGCCAGCGCCCCGCGCTGCCCCACCGTGAAGGCGAAGGGGACGGCGATCAGGGCCATGATCAGCGCGAACAGCGGAAAGGAAAACTTCTTGTGGAACTGGACGGAAAGCTTGACGATGTCGAAGCCGCTCTGATGCAGGTCGTCTATGTAGCGCTGCAGTTCCTGGTAATTCATCTCGATGGACTGCTTCACCTCTTTCTTGAAGTAAGCGGGCCTTTCCTCAAGATACGGAAAGGCTTCGATGGCGAAGCGGCGGAAGCCGGTCACCTGGATGCCGTTCACCTCCCGCACCCAGCCGTTCTCCAGCACCCAACTGTTGACGCGCGGCTCCCAGCGGGCCCGGTCGGCCGAGATGCGCCGGCGCAATTGAAAGGTGTGCGGGTCCAGATCGAACACGCTCACCTGGCCCATCACGTTTTCCGAGGGCTCAAAGAAGTTGTAGTAGTAGATCCGTGAGTGCTGGCCGAAAATCCACTGCCGTTCGGGGCGCAGATAAGTCTGCGGCGGGCGGCCCTTGATCTGGCTGCGCAGCGCCTCCTGTTTCTTGTTGGCGGCCGGCAGATAGAAATGGTCGAAGGCAAACAGGGCCCCGCTCAGGGCCGCCGCCGCCACAAACACCGGCAGGCTGACCCGGTACAGGCTTACGCCGCTGGCCTTCATGGCCGTGAACTCGTTGCGCTTGGTGAGCATGCCGAAGTCGGCCAGCACCGCCACCAGCACGCTGATCGGCACCACCACGTAAATCAACTGGGGCGCCAGGAACAGGAAGTAGGTGGCGATGGTGCTCCAGGGAGCGCGATTCCGGTAGATGTCGTTCAGCAGATCGAAGAAGGTGATGATCTCGGCCATCATCACGAAAGCCGCCAGCACCACCAGGAAGTAAAAGATGAAGCCGCGAAGCACGTAGCCGTCCAGCAGTTGCGGAGAAGGGAAGTGGAATCGGCCGGAGGCGATAGCGCCGGCCACCCGCGCTTCCCAACGCTGAAAGCGGGTGATGCGCGACTGCAGGTAGGCCCGGGCGCGGAACAGCCAGGTGGCCACGGTGTGTCCCCGATCGACGCGCAACAGCAGCAAAATGCCGAACACGAAAAAGCAGCCATCGGCCAACCACACGGCGCGGCCGGGACTGAGCCGCCCCTGGCGCGCCATGCTGATGCCGGCCACAAACAGCATGTAATAGGCAAACACCAGCAGGACGGTGAGCACGACGCCGGCCGACTTGCCGCCCCGCCGCGACGACAGCCCCAGCGGGATCCCCACCAGCGCCAGCACCAGGCAGGCGGCGGGCAGCGCCAGCCGGCGGTGCAGCTCGATCCGCCCCGGCTGGCGGTCCGGGTGTCCGAAGGGCAGCGCCAGCAGCTCGCTGGTATAGCGCTCGGTGAAGGGCTTGGCGCGCGTTTCAGGCGGGGCCGGCAGCGACACCGGCACGTCGCTCTCGCTGAACCGCGAGATCAGGTACTCGTCCGGGTTGGGGCGCACTTCGTGGCTGCTGCCGTTCACCAGATGCAATTGCAGCCGGTTGCCCGCCGGGTCGGGAAGAACGGTGGCGCGCTCCGCGAAGGTCACCTTGGGCCCCTCGCTTGCCGACAAATCGGCCAGGAAGACGCCGCGCCAGTCGTTGCCTTCGCCCCGCACGTCGTTCACGTAAAGAACCAGGTTGGTGAAACTCTCTTCGAAGACGCGCGGCTGGATTTCGGCGGAAATTTGCGAGGCCGCCAGTTGGTTTTGAATGCGGACCATCTCCCGCACGGCGCGGGGCGCCGCCCACACCGAAGTGAACCCGGCCAGGGCCGTTCCGAACAGGGCGAAGCCGGCCACCGGCACCACGAACTGCCGGACGCTCAGCCCGGCCGCGCGCACCGCCGTCACTTCGCCGTCGCTGGCCATGCGGCTCAGCCCGATCAGGATCCCGATCAGCACGGCCATGGGGATGGTGAGCGAAAATGTGGCCGGCAGCGTCAGCAGGAACAGCCAGAAAACCAGCCCGCCGGAAGCGGACTTGCGCACCAGTAGCTCCAGCAGGCGCCCCACGTCCCGCGCAAACAGCACGAAGGTAAACAGCACCAGCCCCAGCAGCGCGTGCTTCAGGATCTCCCTCAGGATGTAGCGGGTCAGGATGCGCATCGGCGAAACGGCATTCTACCACGCGGGGGCCGGCAGCTGCGGGTTGGGCCCTATCCACCGTGCTCGGAAACAGGCTAACGGCCCTTGGAAACTGCCTGGATTTCCGGTACAGACAGAAACATCGCCGTGGGCTGCGGTCTGGCCTGCGAGTGACCCTCCAAAACCTCGAGAGGCACGAACCCAAACTGCCGGTAGAACGCCACGCCCTCTGGCTTTGCATCCACGACAACGCCGATGCAGCCAAAGTCCCCGGCCGTCTGAAGCGCCAGATTCAGCACAAACCGCAGCAACTGCCTGCCCAGACCTCGCCCCTGGAAGGATTCGTGAACCGCAAGCCGGGCGAGCCGGAGAATCGGCAGAGGGTACCTTGGCAACCTCCTTCGCCCGCTCACCGAGAGGTCCTCGATCACGACGTGTCCCGGAGCCACCGTGACATAGCCCAGAACACGGCCACCTTCGAACGCGACATACGTGGTTCCGATGTGATGCCGGAACTGGTTTTGGCCGGCGTATTTCTGGAGAAACCGGTCCACGTCGGGATCGCCGGAGCGAAACCCGGACCGGTCGTCGGACTCGCGAAGCGCTCTAATCTCCATTTCCGCTCATCAAGGCACGAAGCTGCCTGGCGGGCCGCGGCCGCGCCGTCATGCGTTTCGTGATCTCCTGGCCCGATCGGCGCGACACGACAATTCGCGGATACACGATGATGTCGGTTGGCAGCGCGTGGAGCGCGCGCAGATGATGAAGGATGGCCTCCTCGATCAGATGGCCTTTCTTCACTCCCGTGACGCGCGCGTGTTTCTCCAAGAGTGTCCGGGTCGTCGGAGAGACGATGGCCGAAATTTGCGAGTCCTGTTGCGTTCCCATAATTGTAGTTAATTCTACATTTTCGTAGAAATGACGTCAAGCGCCCGCCGGGTCCTTGAGCCTATTCAAAAGCGCCCCGGCGGACGGATTTCCGGCCTACGGTCCAGGGGAGGGATAGCGATGGCAGTGGGGTAGGGAATTGCACTCGGCGAAAAAGACAGAGCCGCGACCACGGGCAAGAGCCCGCCGGTCGCGGCTCCTTCCGCGGTTGAAAAACTCAGGAGGCGCGGCGGTGACCGGCCTGTTGCTCCTTGACCGCCACCGCCGCCGTGCCCGCCGGCGGCACGCTCTCCGGGTACACCTGGCTGGCCATGGCGTAAATCGGCAGGCCTTCCGCTTCCTTGCAGAAGATGAGTTTGTCGATCCCGGAATCCAGGTCCACCCGCAGCATGTCGCCGGCGTGGACCTGCTCGGTGGCGATCAGGTTCGAGAGCGGATACACCAGGTGGCGCTCGACGGCGCGCTTCAAGTGCCGCGCGCCGTACTTCATGTCCGTGCCCTCGCGCAGCAGGTAGCTCTTGGCCTCGTCCGTCAATTGGAACACAAACTGCACGCCCTGGGCGGAGGCAAAGATGCGCTGCTGCACATAGCCCAGCTCCAGATCCAGAATTTTCCTGAGCTGTTCGTCGCCCAGCGGCTTGAACACCACGGCCTTGTCGATGCGGTTCAGGAATTCGGGCGTGAATTTCTTGCGGGCCGCGTCCACGCCGGCGCGCGCAATCTTGTCCCACAGGCGGCTGTCGGCGGCCGGCGCCGCCTCCACGAAGCCCATGCCCGGAGAAATGATGTTGCTCATCTCCGCCGAGCCCAGGTTGCTGGTCATGAAGATCAGGGAACGGGTGAAGTCCACACGGCGGTTGTCGCCCAGCGTCAGCGTCGCTTTATCGAGAATGCCCAGCAGCAGGTTCCACAAAGCGTCGGAGGCCTTCTCGATTTCGTCGAACAGCACGAAGCTGAGCTTGCACTGCTCGGTGTGGTATTGATTCAGCGTCTCCTGGCTGAGCAGCGGGTGCGTTTCGCGGTGGCCCAGGTAGCCGGGCGGGGAGCCGATCAGCTTGGCAATCTCGTGGCTGTGCTGGAACTCGGCGCAGTCGATCTTGATGACCGCCCGGGCGTCGCCCACCAGTGATTCGGCCAGGGCCTCCACCATGCGGGTCTTGCCGGACCCGGTGGGCCCCATGAACAGGAAGGTGCCGATCGGCCGGCCGAGGTTGTTCATGCCCGCCAGGTAGGTCTGATAGACCTTCACCACCTGGTCCACCGCCTCTTCCTGGCCCACGATGCGCTTGTGGAGATTGCGGTCTAGTTTCTCCGCCTGTCTGCCCACCAGGTTGGCATTCAAGACTTTCTGCACGCGGGTCATCATCTTCACGCCTTCGCTCCCTTGCACACCCGACTCACGAGCAAGTGCCTTGCCACACTCAAGTTGCCTTTTGCCTCCTACTTTCATAGACGTACAGAGCGCGTGAACGCTTGGCCGGAGCGCGGGAAGGGAATCCCGGTTCCACTTTCTCGCCCCTTCCGCTCCTCATTCCGCAATTCACTTGCGGGGAGGCAGGAGCGGGCGCATTTCCACCCGGCTGGCCAGAGCTCGCTGCGGCAAGCGAAGCAGGGCCAGCACCTGCTCGGCCACGTCAACGGACTGGAGCTTCCAGTCGCTGGCCGAGGCCTTGGCCCCCATCCCGAATTCCGTTTCGACGCTTCCGGGCATGACGTAGCTGACGCGAATCTTGTCGTAGCGCACGTCCAGCATGAGCGCCTCGCTGAAGCCATTCAGTCCGAATTTCGAGGCGTTATAAGCGGCGCCGCCGGCGAAAGCGTTCTTGCCCGCCAGGCTGCTGATATTAATAATGTAGCCGCCGCCGCGCTTCTTCATCAGGGGGATGGCCAGGCGGCTGCAATAGAACGGCCCGCACAGGTTGGTCTCGATGACTGTGCGCCACTGTTCCGGCGTGGTGTCGGCAACGGCGGCCGAAAGCCCGACGCCGGCGTTGTTGACCAGTATGTCGAGGCCGCCAAAGCGCCGCGCAAGCTGGTCGAACATGGCGGCGACCTGCTCGTCGCGCGCCACGTCGCAGGCAAAAGTAAGCGCCCGCGCCCCGAGCAGAGAAGCGCTGCGCCGGAGTTGCCCCGGGTCGCGGCCGCAGATGGCGACTTCGGCCCCTTCCGTGATCAGCGCGGAGGCGATAGCCAAGCCGATGCCGCGCGACCCGCCGGTTACCAGAGCTTGTTTACCGTCCAGGAAGCCCATCGTCGTACCTCCTATGAGATGTGTCGCAGCAGAGCAAAGATTTATTTTGTCGCGCGGCGAACCAGGGCAGGGCGCTTGGCGACCAGGAGCATGGCGGGAAGGGCGCGAAGGAGTTGGAAGGAACGGGAGTTGGGAGCAGGAGTTGAAGTGGTGCCTCATAGTTTACATAATATCTCTTATCAGACGCGAGATCCCGCCCCCTCACGCCAGCCATAATCGATTGGGCTATAGAACGGCGCGAAGGCGTTCAGCAGCGCGCGCTGGAATACGGCCTCGCGCGTGATCCGCCCGCCGGTCAGAATGCCCCAGGTGCCTTCGCTGCTGCGCACGTCCCGCTTGCCGGAGAGCTGGTCGATCACCTCGGCCAGGCTCCGGCCGCGCTCGACCACTTCGCGAATGATGGCCTCGGGCAGCGGTATGGATCCCCCGCAACCGAAGTAGGTCCGCCTGCCGTCACTGACACACGCCCAGTTCTCCAACCACCCGAGGCTGGAGGCCGGAGACTGGAGGCTAGAGGAAAAGGCTCCTCCAGCCTGCAGCCTACAGTCTCCAGTCTCAATGTGCAGTCCACCTTCCATGCCCGCCCAGAAATCGGCGTCGGGCAGGAGCGCCTGAACGGCCTGTACGCGATTCCAGGCGCCGCGCATGATCTCGGCGCGGTCGAGCGGCGTCTCGCGCACGCCGCTGGGCACGTCGTGCGCCCGAATTTCGGCGCGCCCCAGTTCCCTTCCCAATTCGCCCAGCACCGCTTCCAGGGCCCGCAGCTTGGGCCCGCGTTTTGATCCGAGCACAACCAGCATAGGTTGCAGGTTACAGGTTGCAGGCCCACCCGGGCAACAGGCGATGGCTCCTGTCACCTGCGACCTGCCACCTGCAGCCTTCCAAGCACGATGGCCATGCTACGATAACTGCGAATGCCAACGAGCGACCCGGCCAGCGTGGACATTTCCAAGAGCAAGGGCGTCACCATCGTGTGGACGGACGGGCACCGCAGCGAATACGCGCTCGAATACCTGCGCGACCATTGCCCCTGCGCCACCTGCACGACCAAGGCGGGGGCGCCGCCACCACCCGGCCCGGCGAATCCCCTGCCCCTCTACAAGCCGCCGCTCCGCATTCTGGACGTCGAAAGCACCGGGCGCTACGGCATCCGTTTCTATTGGAACGACGGCCACAGCACCGGCATTTTCTCCTTCGACCACCTGCGCGAGCTGTGCCCCTGCCCGGAGTGCAAGAATCACGAGTGAGGAGCTTTCTTTTTGTCCTTCTTTTCTTTGGGCGCTTTCTTCTGCAGGTCCATTCCCTGCGGCTCCTCGACAATGGCCACGTAGCGCTCGGTGCCGTAACGCGAGAGCCAGAAGCCGGTGGTCTTGCCTAGGATTTCCTCCAGGCGGCTGAAGTGGATCACCGGCGGGCCGTTGCGTTTCCACACCGTGGGCTCTCCCACCACAAAATCCTTTTCGTCGCCGCTGATCTGCAGGGTCATGGTTCGCTGTTCGTCGGCTTCCTCGGTCAGCTTGTAGACGCGCCCCTCGACGTAGCTCATTTTCTCGAGGCGCTGGTTGCCGCTGCCGTCGCGGCCCGCGTAGCTGATGCGCAGGGTGTTGAGGTTGATGTCGTACTGGTTGCCGCCCGAGGTGAAGACGACGTGGTCGGCGGTGGCATTGCCGGAATCGATGGGATAGAAATCGTTGCGCTGTATCCAGCCGCGGACCGGCCACGATCCATCGGCACCAGCTTTTTCGCCGATTTCCAGCATGATGCTGGTGCCGATGGTCTTTCCCTCCAGCGCAACCACGCCCTCGTAGACGGCCCGTTTTATGTCGGCGGCGGAGGCCTGCGGAGCGGAGCCAGGAGGCTGGGCAACCTGGGCGGCCAGCGAGGCCGCCAGCAGTAAAACGAAAAGCGTTCCACGCACCATATCTATCCATCGTACAACAAGAGTCGGCCCCCGGGCCCGCTTTGCCGGGCGGCCAAGCAGGCGGTATACTCTTGCTTCGGGCGCCCAGAAAACAGTGATCGGCGGTATCGTTTGGGGGAACCAGCCCCCGGAAACGAAGCAAACGCTGGCAATAACGAACCTTTTGGCCGCCGGCGCGATCAAATAGAGCTTAGCGAGGCATCGGTTTTCTGACCGGGATCTTGGGCTCACCCACGGGTACAGCGGGAGGCGCGGATCGCCCCCTGTTATGGCTCAAATCTTTCACAAGGCAGCCAACACGCTCGCCTATGTCACGTTCTACGGCGCGGTGTTGTTCATCGGGCTGGGCGTGTGGCTGATCCTGGAGCTGGACCGCTCCGCGTACGTCACGCAGGTGGCGGCGGCGCGCGAGCAGCCGGTGCCCTTCAGCCACAAGCATCACGTGGGCGGGCTGGGCATTGATTGCCGCTACTGCCATAGCTCGGTCGAGGAGTCATCGTTCGCCGACATCCCGCCGACCTACACCTGCATGAGCTGCCACTCGCAGATTTGGGCCGACAGCGCCATGCTGGAGCCGGTGCGGCGCAGTTTCGGAACGGGACGGTCGTTGCGCTGGCTGAAGATTCACGACCTGCCCGATTTCGTCTATTTCAACCACAGCATCCACGTGAACAAGGGAATCGGCTGCGCCACCTGCCATGGCCGCGTCGATCAGATGCCGCTGACCTGGCTGGCCAATCCGCTGAAAATGGAGTGGTGCCTGGGCTGCCACCGGCAGCCGGAATTGTACGTGCGTCCGCGCAACCAGGTTTTCAACATGGAATACCAGCCGCCGCCCGACCAGCTCGGGCTGGGGCGTAAGCTGGTGAAGGAATACAGGATCCAGAGCCTGACGGACTGCTACACCTGTCATCGATGAGAAAGTGACGAGTGATGAGTGACAAGTGGCACGTCCGTTTTCACTCATGACTCATCACTGAGTTTATGGATTCCAAGCACACGCCGCCGGCGCTGGCCGAAATTCGCGAGCGGCTCCGAAAGCTGCGGGGCCAGCAGTACTGGCGCGCCATCGAGGAACTGGCCGACTCCTCCCGCTTCCACCGCTTCCTGGAGGCCGAGTTTCCGCAGCAGGCGCGCGCGCTGTTGGGCGCCGTCAACCGCCGCCAGGCGCTGAAGGTGATGGCCGCCTCGCTGGCGCTGGGCGGCTTGACCGCCTGCACCCGGCAGCCCGATGAGCGCATGGTCCCCTGGGTGCTGCCGCCGGAAGAAGTGGTTCCGGGCGTGCCGCTGTTCTATGCCACGGCCATGCCGTTCAACGGTTACGGCAACGGCCTGCTGGTGGAGAGCCACATGGGCCGGCCCACCAAGGCGGAAGGCAACCCGCAACATCCGGCCAGCCTCGGCGCCACGGACGTGTTCGGGCAGGCCTCGGTGCTCACCCTATATGATCCGGACCGCTCACAAGTCATCACCCGCCAGGGACGCGTGCAGGGCTGGTACGGCTTTGTCGCCGCGCTGCGAGACGCGGCGTCCGCGCTGAGCCACGGCTCCGGCCTCCGTATTCTCACCGAGACGGTAACCTCGCCGACGCTGGCCGACCAGATCCAGCGATTATTGAAAAGGTATCCCGAAGCGAAGTGGCATCAATATCAGCCGCTCAACCGGGACAACGTCCGCGCCGGCGCGCAGTTGGCCTTCGGGCAGATTGTCAACCCCATTTACCGCTTGGACAAGGCCGACGTGATCTTGTCGCTGGATGCCGATTTCCTGTTCGCCCTGCCCGGCAGCCTGGCCTACGCGCGCCAGTTCGCCGCGCGGCGCGATCCGCTCACCTGGGGCCGGAGCATGAGCCGGCTCTACGCGGTCGAAACCATGCCTTCGATCACGGGGGCCATGGCCGACCATCGGCTGCCGGTGCGGCCGGACGAGATGGAAGGGTTCGCGGGCGCGGTGGCCGGTGAATTGCGGATTGCGGATTTCAAACAGCCGCAATCCGAAATCCGGAATTGGATCGGCGTGCTGGGCCGTGACCTGGAGCGCAGCCGCGGCCATTGCCTGGTGCTGGCCGGCGACCCGCAGCCGCCGGCCGTCCATGCCCTGGCCCATGCCCTCAACAAGCAGCTTGGCAATGTCGAGAACACGGTCCTGTACACCGATCCGGTCGAAGCCAGCCCGGTGATGGAAACCGAGTCGCTCGGCGAGCTGGTCGCCGACATGAACGCCGGCCGCGTGCAGGTCCTGCTGATTCTGGGCGCTAATCCCGTGCTGATGGCGCCCCACGACTTCGATTTCGCGGGCGCCATGCGCAACGTGAAACTCCGATTCCACCTGGGGCTGTACCAGGACGAGACCGGCGCGGCGTGCGACTGGCATATTCCCGAGTCGCACTTCCTGGAGGTCTGGGGCGACGTGCGTGCCTACGACGGCACGGCCACCATCATCCAGCCGCTGATCGCGCCGCTGTTCGACAGCAAGTCGGCGTACCAGTTGATTTCGGCGCTGCTCGGCAACGCCGACGAAAATACCTACGACGTGCTGCGCGCCTACTGGAAAGGCCGCAACCTCTCTCCGAATTTCGAGAAGTTCTGGCAGACCTCGGTGCACGACGGCGTGATTGCCGGAACGGCGTTGCCTCCGCTGGGAGCGCGGGCGTCTCGCCCGCTGCCGCCCGTGGCCAGCGGAATGGCGGGCGGGACGCCCGCGCTCCCAGCCCTGGAGGTCTGCTTCCGGCCCGATCCCACCATCTGGGACGGCCGCTTCTGCAACAACGGCTGGCTGCAGGAGATCGGCAAGCCGCTGAGCCGAATCACCTGGGACAACGCCGCCTACGTCAGTTGGAACACGGCCAAGCGGCTGGGCTTGAACGGCGAACAGGTGGTTGAGCTTCATTTGGGCGGCAGCTCGGTTATGGCCGCGGTTTGGATCATGCCGGGGCACGCCGACGACGCCGTCACCGTCACGCTGGGATACGGGCGCAGCCACCCCGGCCGGGTGGGCATGAACCACGGCTACAACCCCTACGCCATCCGCTTCGCCGACCGCCAGTGGTCCGCGCCCGGACTGGAGATCAGGAAGCGGCTTTTCCAGCACCAACTGGTGCGGATCCAGCTCGAACAGGATCAGCATGAGCGCGAGTTGGTGCGGCACGCGTCGCTGGGAAAATTCCAAAGGAACCCCGATTTCGTGCGCGAAACGCGGGAGCAGAAGCCGCCCGAGCATTCGCTTTACCCGGGCTATTCGTACGAAGGTTACGCCTGGGGCATGGCCATTGACCTGAACCGCTGCATCGGGTGCAACGCCTGCGTGGCCGCTTGCTACGCCGAGAACAACATCCCGGTGGTGGGGCAGTCGGAAACGCAGCGGGGCCGTTCCCTGCCCTGGCTGCGCCTCGACGCCTACTACGAAGGCAACCTGGGGAACCCGAAGATGTTCTTCCAGCCGGTGCCCTGCATGCAGTGCGAGAACGCGCCCTGCGAGCTGGTTTGCCCGGTCGGCGCCACGCTGCACGACAAAGAGGGCCTGAACCAGATGGTGTACAACCGCTGCGTGGGCACCCGCTACTGCTCGAACAACTGCCCCTACAAGGTGCGGCGGTTCAATTTCTTCCGGTACGCGGATTGGTACACGCCGACCCCGGCCATGCAGAAGAACCCCGACGTCACGGTGCGCAGCCGCGGCGTCATGGAGAAATGCACGTACTGCATCCAGCGCATCCAGGCGGCCAAGATCGAGGCGGAAAAACAGGACCGGAAAGTGCGCGACGGCGAGATCCGGACGGCCTGCCAGCAAGCCTGCCCTACCGAGGCCATCATTTTCGGCGACATCAACGACCCAAAAAGCCGGGTGGCGAAACTAAGGGCCCAATCGCGCAACTACGGCATGCTGGCCGAGCTCAATACCAGGCCGCGCACCACCTACCTGGGCAGGATCACGAACCCGAATCCGGAGATCGAGCGTGAGTAGCAACTACAACCAGGAGCGCCGCGGCCGTCCACCGGAGCCGGGGGGCGGTCCGGGAAACGCCGGAGGGCACACGGGGCCGGCGCATTCCGGGCCGGTGTCGGCCGAGGTGCTCGCTCCCGGCCACACCTTCGCCACCGTCACCGACAAGATCAGCTCCATCGTGCTGACGCGGCGCACGCCGCTGCACTGGCTGGTGGGGCTGGGCTTCGCTCTGCTGCTGGTGATGGTGTTGCTGACCGCAATCACTTACCTCCTGGCGGTGGGCGTGGGTATCTGGGGCGTAAAGATTCCGGTGGGCTGGGGTCTGGCCATCGTCAACTTCGTCTGGTGGATCGGAATCGGCCACGCCGGCACGCTGATCTCGGCCATCCTGCTGCTGCTGCGGCAGCAGTGGCGCACCTCGATCAACCGCTTTGCCGAAGCCATGACGCTGTTTGCGGTGGCCTGCGCGGGCATGTTCCCGCTGCTGCACATGGGCCGGCCGTGGCTGGGCTACTGGCTCCTTCCCTACCCCAACAGCATGCAGGTGTGGCCGCAGTTCCGCAGCCCACTGGTGTGGGACGTGTTCGCCGTCTCCACTTACGGCACGGTTTCCTTGATCTTCTGGTATGTCGGCCTGATGCCCGACGTAGCCACGCTGCGGGACAAGGCCGAGAACAAGATCGCCAAAGTCATTTACGGGATTATGGCCTTCGGCTGGCGCGGCTCGGCGCGCCACTGGCACCGCTACGAAACAGCCTACCTGCTGCTGGCCGGCCTGGCCACCCCGCTGGTGGTTTCCGTGCACACGGTGGTGAGTTTCGACTTCACCATCGGGCTCCCGGCCGGCTGGCATACCACCATCTTCCCGCCCTATTTCGTGGCCGGCGCCATCTACTCCGGGTTCGCCATGGTGCTGACGCTGGCCATCCCCATCCGGGCGTTCTACGGCCTGGAGGATTTCATTACCCACAAGCACCTGGAAAACGCGGCCAAGATCCTGCTGGCCACCGGCTTGATCGTCACTTACGGCTATGCGATGGAAGCCTTCATGGCCTGGTACAGCGGCGACAAGTTTGAGTGGTACATGACGTCGTGGCGGGCCACCGGCGGCTACCGGCTGCAATACTGGCTGCTGATTCTGTGCAACGTCGTCTCGGTGCAGTTTCTCTGGTTCAAGCGCCTGCGCCGGAACGTCCCGTTCCTGTTTTTGATTTCATTCATCATCAACCTGGGAATGTGGATGGAACGCTACGTCATCGTCGTCACCAGCCTCAGCCGGGACTTCGTGCCCTCGGCCTGGCGGCCGTACAGCGCCACCATCTGGGACTATGCGACTTTTATCGGGACCATCGGATTTTTCTTCGTTTGCTTCTTCCTGTTTCTGCGGCTGCTGCCCATGATTGCCATTTTCGAGATGCGGGAACTGGTGGCCAAGGCGGAAGGAGGCAAGCGGTAAATTGCGGATTGCGCGTTGGAGCTATGGAGAAAGACCCACTGTTATACGGAGTGCTGGCCGAATTCGACGGGGAGCATGAGCTCCTGGAGGCCGGGCGCCGCGCCTACCAGCACGGCTACCGGCAGATGGACGCCTATTCTCCTATGCCCATTCCGGGCATGTCCGCGGTGATCGGATTCCCGAAGACCCGGGTGCCGCTGGTGGTGTTGATCGGCGGCCTAGCGGGGTGTTTCGGCGGCTTCCTGATGCAGTACTGGATCTCGGTGATCGAGTACCCGCTCAACATCGGAGGCCGCCCGCTGAATAGCTGGCCGGCGTTCATCCCGGTGACCTTCGAGATGACCATTCTGTGCGCGGCGTTGGCCGCCGCCCTGGGCATGCTGGCGCTCAACGGCCTGCCCCGGCCGCATCACCCGCTGTTTAACGCGCCGAACTTCGCTGGCGTGACGCGCAACAAGTTTTTCCTGTGCATCGAGGCGACCGACCCGAAATTCGAGCGCGACCAGGTGCGGCGGTTCCTGGTCAGCCTGAACCCGCGAGAGGTGACCGACGTTGAACAGTAGACCGATTCACCACCAAGACACCAATACACCAAGCTTTGTGTCTTTGTGTCTTGGTGGTTCAAGAGCTCTGGCGGTCACCGTGCTACTGTTCATCCTGGCCGGATGCCGGCAGGACATGCACGACCAGCCGAAGTTCGTGCCCTACCGCGAAAATTTGTTCTATGGCGATCTGCGCTCGGAGCGGCCGCCGGTTCCGGGCACGGTGGCTCGCGGCCAACTGCGGACTGACGAGGTGTTCTATACCGGCAAAGACAAGGGCCAGTGGGTCGATTATTTTCCCTTCCCCGTCACCAAGGACGTGCTGAAGCGGGGAGAGGAGCGCTTCAACATTTATTGCACGCCCTGCCACGGGAGGCTGGGAAACGGCGAAGGCATGATCGTGCAGCGCGGGCTGCGCCCGGCCGCCAATTTCCATGGCGACGAGTTCCGCAAGGCGCCGGTGGGGCGGTTCTTTGACGCCATAACCAGCGGGAAGGGCGTGATGCCCAGCTACGCCTACCGGGTCAAACCGTCCGACCGCTGGGCCATCATCGCTTACATCCGAGCGCTACAGCTTAGCCAGCACGCGACGGCGGCGGAACTGGCGGAAGTCCGAGGTCCAAGGTCTAAGGTCCAAGGTCATTAGCTTTTGGATCCTTCGATTGTTTAGGAAGATGAAAGACGAGACGCAAATCATCCCGGTGGATCTCGACCGGCTCCAATCGCGGGCGTTGCTGGTGGGGATTGCGGGCCTGGCGGCCTGCGCCATCGCCGCCGTCTCCAATCACCAGCAGTTCCTCCGCTCCTACCTGGCCGGCTTCCTGTTCTGGCTGGCCATTGCCGTCGGCTGCCTGGCGCTGCTGATGCTGTACCACCTGGTGGGCGGCTCCTGGGGCTTCGTGATCCAGCGCATCCTGGAAGCGGGAAGCAGGACGCTTCCCCTGCTGGCGCTGCTGTTGGTCCCCATCCTGTTCGGCCTGCGCGTGCTTTACCTCTGGGCGCGCCCGGAGGACGTGGCCGCCGACACCCTCCTCCAGCACAAGAGCATCTATCTCAATCTTCCCTTCTTCCTGGCCCGGATGGTCTTGTACTTTGGCCTGTGGGTGGCGCTGGCGCTCCTGTACAACCGCTGGTCGCGGCAGCATGATGCGACCGGCGACGCGTCATGGATCGACAAGGCCGAGAGGCTGGCCGGCCCCGGCCTCATCATCTACGCCGTTACCATTTCGTTTGCGGCCGTCGATTTGATCATGTCGCTGGAGCCGGTGTGGTTCTCCACCGCCTTCGGGCTGATGGTGATTTGCGGGCAGGGAGTGGCCACGTTCTCGTTCGTGATCATCGCGTTGTCACTGGCATCCGGGCGCAAGCCGCTGGCCGGCTTTGTCACCGAGCAGCACTATCACGATCTGGGCAACCTGCTGCTGGCCTTCGTCATCCTTTGGACCTACATCGCTTTCGCCCAGTTTTTGATTATCTGGGCGGGGAATCTTCCGGACGAGATTTCGTGGTACCTGACGCGGC
>Ga0315282_10009401_pt1 | contig 15545 bp, 11 predicted proteins | sample YL17G07_20_MG_FD_203693 | JGI IMG/M metagenome (GOLD analysis project Ga0315282, IMG submission 203693) | Sediment microbial communities from Yellowstone Lake, YNP, Wyoming, USA - YL17G07_20 | ecosystem: Environmental > Aquatic > Freshwater > Lake > Sediment | place: USA: Wyoming | collected...
AAAACTGTAGGTTGGGTTGAGCAAAGCGAAACCCAACAATTTTGGTCGGCCCCGCGCGCACTTGTACGGGCGGGTTTCAAACCCGCCTCTACATGAGATTGCCACGTCGCTTCGCTCCTCGCAATGACAACGAAATATCGCCTTCCTCCGCAAACAAGCACTAGGGCAGGTTCGAAACAGAAATGGAATTATTCCGCCTCGACGCGGTAGTCCTCGATGTGCAGGGTGGGGTCTTCGTGGATGCTGACCCGCTTGCCCGTGCGCTGCTCGAGTTCGTTCAGGGAGTGCCGTTCCTCGTCCAGGAGCAGCTCTTTAAGGCGGGGATGCACGGTCAGGGAGATGCTGTCCGACAGGGTCTGGACGGCCTCCCGTTCCACGTTGCGGAAGGCCTCGTAGCAGATGGAGGAGCCGGACAGGAGGTGGCCCTCCCCCTGGCAGTAGAAGCAAGGCTCCCTGAGCACGCGGCTGATGTTGTCCCTGGTGCGCTGGCGGGTCATCTCGATCAGGCCGAGTTCGGACATTTTCAGGACGTTCGTCTTGGCCTTGTCCCGGGCCAGAGCCTCGATCAGGGCATTTCGCACCTTTTCCCGGTTGGCCTCCCGCTCCATGTCGATGAAGTCGATGACGATCAGGCCGCCGATGTTGCGCAGTCTGAGCTGGTAGGCGATCTCCTTGACCGCCTCGAGGTTCGTTTTAAGGATGGTCTCCTCGAGGTTGTGCTTGCCCACGTACCGGCCGGTGTTCACGTCGATGGACTGGAGGGCTTCGGTGCCTTCGATGACGATGTATCCGCCGGACTTGAGCCAGACCTTGCGGGCCATGGCCCGGCTGATCTCGGTTTCGATGTCGTAGAAATCGAAGATCGGCTCGGGCTCGCGGTACAGTTGCACGGCCGACTTGAGGTATGGGGAGAAGGTGTCGATGAAATTCAGGATTTTCAGGTGTTCGAGTTCCGAGTCCACGATGAGCCGGTCCACCTCGCGGGTGAACAGGTCCCGCACGGTGCGCAGGGTGGGGTCCAGGTCCTGGTGGAGCAGGCTGGGGACCGGGGCGTGTATGGCTTGGTGCTGGATGTTCTGCCAGAGCGTGACCAGGAAGGCTTTTTCGGATTCGAGCTTGTCGGCGGTCACGCCCTCGCTGGCGGTGCGGGCGATGTAGCCGTAATCCGGGGGGCGGAGGGTCTCGACCATGGCCCGCAGGCGCTGGCGTTCCGCTTCGTCTACGATCCGCCGGGAGATGCCGATGTGATCCACGGTGGGCATGAGCACCAGGTGTCGGCCCGGCAGGGTGACGTGGGAGGTGACCCGGGCGCCCTTGTTGCCCATGGGCTCCTTCGAGACCTGGACCAGAATCTCCTGTCCCTCGTGCAGCAGGTCTTCGATCTGGAAGGGGTCGCTGGGCGGAAAGCCCTCCATCAGCACCTCGGTGTCCAGGCCATCGTCCGGGGAGAAGGTTTCCATGCCCCCCGGGCCGTCGAGCATGCGCTCGAACTCGGTCGTCTGGCTGTCCACGTCGGCCACGTATAGGAAGGCGGCCCTGGGCTGACCGATATCGACGAAGGCGGCCTGCATACCAGGCAGGACGCGCACGACCTGCCCCTTGTAGATGTTCCCGGTGATGCCCTCGGTCGAGGATCGTTCCAGGTAAAACTCGACCACGGCCCCGTTCTCCACCAGGGCGATCCGGGTCTCATACACCCGCACGTTCAGGATGAGCTCGGTGTGCATCGGAGTTTCCTCACGAAAACAGGGTTTCCACCTTTAAAAACGTGACGTGCCCCATGGCTTCGTGGTCGAGGCCGAACAGAGCCTGGACGGCCGCCTCGACCCGAAGCGAGACCCCGTCGCCCAGGAGCAGGGTAATTTCCAGACGGCGCGGCGTCAAGCATTTCAGGTCGGCCAGCAGGGGCTTGAGGTCCACCTGCCGTTCCCCCTTTTTCCCCATTTTTTTAACCAGGAGCCGCGGCTGCCTCAAGGCGCCGGCTGCGACGCAGGGATCGAATAGGTCCTGGTCGGCCTCGACCTCAAACCGACTGCCGCGGGGCCTGAGCCTGGCCTGCGGGTGGGGAGCGGGGCGGACGCCGAGGAGACGAAAACCGCGGGGCAGGGCGTCAGCCACTTTGGCCAACACCTCGCCGGGAGAAGGCGGATCGACGAGGTCCACCTCGAGGTGTTCGTCCCGGCTGGCCAGCCCGACGGGCAGGGGCGTGGCAAAGGACAGTTTCGGCAGGGGGTGAAATCCCTGGCTCAGACGCGGCCTCAGCCCGGCCCGCCGGAGCCCCCGGGTGAACACGTCCACGGTCTCCAGATGGCTTAGATAACGCGCCGACCCCTCCTTGGCGTAAGTGAAAAACAGCCGCTTCACTTCCCCAGTCGCCGGATTCGGCGCCGGAGCTTCGGGAACCCTGCACTCGGCCCGGCACAACTTGGGCTCGAGACCTTCGAAGTCGCAGACGCCGCACTGCCCGCAGGCGTCCTCCCGGCAATCCGGCGTGGTCTCGTGGGCCAGAGCCCGCTCCCGTTCCTTGAGAAAGTACGACGTGGCGACGCGGCTGGACAGATGCGCCCAGGGCAGGACCTCGTCCACGGACCGTTCCCTGAGATATTCGGCCGGCTCCAGCCCGGCCTCGGCCAAGGCCTTCAGCCAGAGAGGCAGATCGAGCTGTTCGCTCCAACCCTCGAACCGGCCGCCCCGGACGTGAACGACGCGGAGCACCTCAGCCAGACGACGGTCCCCCCGAGCGAGAACCCCCTCGAGCAGGCTCGACGACGGCTGGTTCCACTTGGGCTTGAGTCCTCCCCCGCTAAGCCGCTCTCGGAGGAACCGGACCCGGTCCCGGCTTTCATCGAGGCTCAGCATGGGCTCCCATTGAAAAGGCGTGTGGGCCTTGGGCACGAACACGGCGAAGCTGACGTTCACCTGCCCCCGCGTCCCGGCCCGCACGCGGCGGGAGAGGTCGATAATGGCCTCGAGATCGGCCGGTGTCTCGGTGGGCAGCCCGACCATGAAATAGAGTTTTATCAAACGCCAGCCCAGGTCGAAGGCTGTCCGGGCGGCGAGGAGGAGGTCGTCGTCGCAGAGGTCCTTGTTGATCACGTCGCGCAGCCGCTGGGTGCCGGCCTCCGGCGCCAGGGTGAACCCGGTTTTTCTCACGCGCTTGATCTGACGCATGAGGGGTTCGGTCAGGGTCCTCACCCGAAGGCTGGGCAGGGAGAGGGCCACGGCGTCGGCCGCATGGGCGTCCATGAAGGCGGTCATGAGCTGCGGCAGGCAGGAGTAGTCCCCGGCCGAGAGGGACAGGAAGGAGACTTCTTCCCAGCCCGTGGCGGCCAGGCCGGTTCGGGCCAGATGAAGGATCGTCTCGGGCGAGCGTTCCCGCACCGGGCGGTACAGGAACCCGGCCTGGCAGAACCGGCAGCCGCGCGTGCATCCGCGGGAGATCTCGAGGGCCAGCCGGTCGTGCACCGGCTGGGTCAGAGGCACGACCGGCCGGGTCGGGAAGCAGACGCTTTCCAGGTCCGGCGCCACGGCCCTCTGGACCCGTTCATACCCCGCCCGCAGCGGCTCGATGGTGACGAGACGGCCCTTTTCATGGACCGGGCGGAAAAAGGACGGGATATACACGCCTTCGCGGGCGGCCAGCCGGGCGAAGAGTTCGGACCTGGTCCCACCGGCGGCCTTCCAGGCGGCGACCTCCTCGAGCACTTCGAGAAAACCCGCCTCGGCGTCGCCCAGAAAGAAGAAGTCGAAAAAATCGGCCAGCGGCTCCGGGTTCATGGCGCAGGGCCCGCCGCCCACGATCAGCGGCATCCCTTCCCCGCGTTCGCCGGCCAGCAACGGGATGCCGGCCAGGTCCAGCATGTTCAGGACATTGGTGTAGGTCAGCTCATATTGGAGCGAAAAGCCCACCAGGTCGAAACCGGCCAACGGCCGGGCGGACTCGAGGCTGGTCAGGGGCCGGTGCCCGGACCTGAGGCGGGCCTCGAGATCGGGCCAGGGGGCCATGACCCGCTCGGCCCAGAAGCGGGGCCTTTGGTTGATGAGATCGTAGAGGATTTTGAGCCCGAGATGGCTCATGCCGATCTCGTACACCTCGGGGAAGGCCAGCGCCACGTGAAGGTCCACCTCGGCGTCCTCTTTCAGGACGGCGTTCACCTCGCCCCCGATGTACCGGCCCGGCCGGACGATCCCTTCCAAGTCAAAGGCCATGCGTTCTATAAAATCCTTTCGCGCCCACCCGGTCCCCGGACAGGCGCCCGCGCCGCGGGCCCCAGGGTCTCCCAGGCTCCCCCCGCGGCTTGGGGCCGTCAGACGGCCAGGTCCCGGCTAAGGAACTTCCGGGTGTAATCGTCTCCTTGCGCGAGAAGGTCGGACCAGAGACCGTCGGCGTGCACCCGACCCTCCTGGAGCAGGACGAAGCGGTCCGAAAACTTCTTGGCCAGATGCACGCTGGTCGTGGCGGCCAGGACGGTCATATGGTGCTCGGCCAGCAGGGACCCCAGCATCTGGATGATGCGCACCGAGGTCACCGGGTCCAGGCCCGCGGCCGGTTCATCGAAGAGGGCCAGGCGGGGGAAGGTGCAGAGGGCCCGGGCCACGGCCGCCCGTTTCTGCATGCCGCCGGAGAGTTCATAGGGGTATTTATCCGCGGCAGCCCACAGGTTCACTCCCCGAAGGAGGTCCTCGATGATTTTTTCCTTTTCCGAGCGGGACCTGCCGCCGGCCTCGTCCAGCACGAAGCCGAGGTTTTCCTTGACGGTCATGGAGTCGAACAGGGCCCCGGACTGGAACTGCATTTCGACGTCCTTCAGCACCCGCCGTTTTTCGTTCTCGCCGATCCGGGCCATGTCCTGGCCGAAGACGAGCACTTCCCCGTCGTCCGGACGGATCAGGCCCACGATCACCTTGAACAGGACGGATTTGCCCGAGGTGGATTCGCCGATCAGGGACAGGTGCTCGCCCTCGCCCACTGTCAGCGACACCCCGTCCAGGACGCGGCGCTCGCCAAACGTCTTGACCACGTCCTTCAGGACCAGGATTTCCACGGGCATATCGCTTCCATTGCCTCGCTAAAAAGCCAGGGTCTCGGGCCGGACCCAACCCCCGGCATCCACTTCCACCGATCCCGAGGCCAGGTAGCCGAGCGGCTCCTGGCCGTGCATGACCAGACCCTCGAACTCGAACCAGACCTTGAGCCCCCCTTCGACCCTCTCCGAGGTGACGACCCGCAAGGTCTCCTGCCGCACCTCGTAGAAAAGGGTGGGCCGCTTCTCGTCGAGCGGCCGGTCGAGCCGGGCCGCGAGCTGGGCGGCCAGATGGGCCGGATCGATCATCGCCATCGAACGCTCCTCGTGGGCCGATCTCCGTTCTTGGGGTTTGGTCCGGAGACGCGGCCTGACGATTATGATAATCCTTTAAGGGGCTTCGGGCAAGCCCGGCACAGAGAAAGGGCCTTGAAAAAAGAGACCGATGCAAAACATAGGATTCCGAGACGAAATCGAGAAGGGCAAGGATCGAAGTCGTTCGACAGGCTCACGACCCCGAGCGAAGTCGAGGGGCCGCAGGAATAGGAATCCTATTTCGAGGACTTCGAGCTGAAGCCCGACAATGAGTTCGGCCGGAAGCCGAAGTTTTACATCGGTCTAAAAAAGGACGCCGGGAGTCTGCCCCCGGCGTCCGGCAGGATCGAAAAAATGGGTTAGTATTTTTCTCTCTCGATAATGGTGGCCACGCCCTGGCCGCCGCCGCAACAGGCGGTGGCGCAGCCGTACTGGCCGCCCTTGAGGTTCAGGATGCGGGCCAGGGTGCCGAGGAGACGCACGCCCGTGGCGCCCAGCGGATGGCCGATGGCCACGCCGCCGCCCATGACGTTGACTTTCTCTGGATCGATGCCCAGCTCCTTGATGCAGTTCAGGGTCACGATGGAGAAGGCCTCGTTGATCTCCCAGTAGTCGATGTCCTTGACCTGGAGACCGGCCTGGGCCAGGGCCTTGCGGCTGGCCGGGACCGGGCCGACGCCCATGACGGTCGGGTCCACGCCGGCGAAGCCGATGGCGCGGATGGTGGCCAGGGGGGTGATGCCTTTTTTCTTGGCCGTCTCCTTGGACATGAGCAGCATGGAGGTGGCGCCGGCATTGAGCGGCGAGGATGTGCCGGCCGTGATCACGCCGGTTTCGACATAGGCGGGCTTGAGCTGGGCCAAGCCCTCGACGGTTGTGTCCCCCCGCACGGCCTGGTCCGTGTCCACCATCAGCTTGGTGCCGTCGGCCTGCTCGGCCTCGATGGGCAGAATTTCGCCTTTGAAGAAGCCGTCCTTCTGGGCCTGCGCGGCGCGCTGGTGGGAGCGCGCGGCCCACTTTTCCTGCTCCAGCCGGTCGATGCCCGACATCTTGGTCAGCTTCTCCGCGGTGAAGCCCATGTTCATGGCGATGCCCATGCCCCAGTGCTTGTATTCCTCGGCGCTGAGCAGATCCATGTTGGGTTTGATGGCGTCGCCGCCGCCGCCCATGGGCACCCGGGTCATGTGCTCGATGCCGCCCGTGACCACGATGTCGGCGTTGCCCGTGGCAATCTCCATGTACCCGATGTGGGTGGCGGCCATGGCCGAGCCGCACTGCTGGTCCACGAACTTCGCGGCCACGGTCTCGGGCAGGTTGGCCAGAAACACGATGTTGCGGCCGCCGTAGGTCCATTGCTCGCTGACCCCCATGGCCGAGCCGACGAGGAGATCGTCAATTTCCTTGGGATCGATCTTGGCCCGTTTGAGCAGTTCGGGCACGAGGTATTTGCCCAGCATGGTATCGGCCCGGACCTTGTGCAGCCAGTCTCGGCCGGGGTCCCTGGGGCGCGAACGCGACTGAGCAACCCTGAGATATCCGGCAATGACAACGTCTCTCATGATTCATCCTCCTTTGATGGGGTTGTTCTCACATAAAGAGTTAACTTACGACCAACCCACGACCTGACCCGCGGGGTCGTATCATCCATAGAGGGAATCATAGGGCATTTCTGCTCTTATGGCAAGCGTTTCACTCGCCCCGGCCGGCCGTTATCGGACCATCTGGCCGCCGTCCAGGACCACGGTCTGGCCGGTGATGAAGCTTCCGGCCTCGGAGACCAGGAGCAGGGCGGTCCCGCCGATGTCCTCGGGCATGCCCAGGCGTCCCACGGGCGAGTTCTTGAAGCGCGCTTCCGCGTCGGGGTTGTCCCAGAGCATTTGGCTGAGCCGGGTTTTGATCACGCCCGGAGCCAGGGCGTTGACCCGGATGCCGTTCTTGCCCCATTCGGCGGCCAGGCACTTGGTCAGGTGAATCAGGGCCGCCTTGGTGATGTTGTAAGTGTTGATGCCGGGCGAGCTGGAAAAGCCGCCGGCCGAAGCGGTGTTCAGGATGACGCCGCCGTGGTCCTTCATCCAGGCGTGATAAACGAGCCGGGAGAGCATGAAAGGTCCTTTGAGATTCACTTCGAAGATCTTGTCCCAGGCCGATTCTTCCACGTCGGCCAATGGTCCGGCGGCCGGGTTGGTGCCGGCGTTGTTGACCAGAATATCGATCCGGCCGGCCCAGTCCATGGCCGCTTTCACCAGGGCCTCGCGGTCGGCGCTCGAGGAGATGTTCGAGGCCACGGCCAGCGTTTCGGCCCCGGTCTCTTCCTTGATCCGGGCCTCGGCCTCCTTGACGTTTTCGAGTTTGCGGCTGCTTAGCACCAGCCCGGCACCGGCCAGGCCGTAAACCCGGGCGATCTCCTCGCCGATGCCCCGCGAGGCGCCGGCGATGAGCGCGGTCTTGCCCGCCAGTGAGAAAAGGGCTGCGATGTCTTTGCCCATGCTGTCTTTTTCTCCTTGCTTCGTCTCGCTAAAGGTCCGGTGATTCGTCGGAAAGCGTCCCGGCCCGCCGGGTCCGGCTCACCGAACCATGGATCCGCCGTCGATCACCAGGGCGTGACCCGTGATGAAGCTGCCGGCCCCCGAGGCCAGGAGCAGCGCCGCGCCGCCAATATCTTCGACCACCCCCAGCCGGGCGATGGGCGAGGTGGCCAGCCGCTGTTCCCTGGCCGGGTCCTGCCACAGGGCCTGGCTGAGCCGGGTCTTGATCAGCCCAGGCGCCAGGGCGTTGACCCGGATGCCGTTCTTGCCCCACTCGGAGGCCAGGCAGTGGGTCAGGTGGATCAAGGCCGCCTTGGTCACGCCGTAGGCGCTGGTCAGACTCCCGCCGGCTCGAAGCCCGCCCACCGAGGCGGTGTTGATGATACAGCCGCCGTGGTCCTTCATATAGGCGTGGTAGACGAGGCGTGAGAGCATGAAGGGACCTTTCAGGTTGATGTCGAAAATTTTGTCCCAGGCCGATTCGGCCACGTCGGCCAAGGGGCCGGAGGCCGGGTTGGAACCGGCGTTGTTGACCAGGACGTCGATCCGGCCGGACCAGGCCATGGCCCGATCGACCAGGTCCCGGCGATCCTTCTCCGAGGTGATGCTCGAGGCCACGGCCAGGACCTGGCCTCCGCTCGCCTGCCTTATGCGCTCCGCCGCGGCCTCGATGCCCTCGGCCCGCCGGCTGCTGATGACCAGCTTGGCCCCGGCCAGGGAAAAGACCCGGGCGATCTCCTCGCCGATGCCCCGCGAACCGCCGGCAATCAGGGCGGTCTTGCCTTCTAGCGAAAACGGATAAACCTTGTCACCGCTCACCATGATCCGCCTCCTTGCTCTTGAATGGACCCGACGCCTTCCCCTCAAGCCGTCACCCCGGCCCCGAAAGACCGGGAGATGGGCCATTCTACCTGTCGGGGCCGAGCTTTTCAAGCCTTACGTTCCGGATCGGCCTCCTGGGCCGGGAAGAAACGGGTTTGCGGGAGGCTATCTCCTCTTGTACTTCTCCGCCAGCCAAGGTGCGATCTTATACGGCACCGTGCCCTGGTAGGTGATGCCTTCCCAACCCCGCGGCCACACGGCCACGAGACGGCCGTCCTGCCACTGGACCCCCAGGCCGGTCAGGTAGCCGGCCCCCCAGGTGAGGTCGTGATCCGCGTCGAACTTGACCCGGCCCGAGGGCACTGTCTGGTCCGTCTTTTCCAGCTCGGCCACGATCTTGTCCGGGTTGAGGGAACCGGCCCGCTCGACGGCCGGCTTCAGGAGCAACTTGATGGCGGCGTATGTGTCCGCCGTGTAGGTCGGCGTTTCGCCATACCGCCTGACATAGGCCTCGATAAAGGGCTGGGTCGTCTCGTTGATAACCACGTCCCGGGAGTAGGTGTTCAGGGTCATGACGTAATTGGCCAGCCCCTCGGTGGCCTGCCAGAAGCCGTCTTTCTGAGCCTCGACGTTGACGCCGACCATGGCCGCCGGGATTTTCATCTGGCCCGCCTGTTTGGCGAAGGTGAGGCCCACGGACGAAGAGAAGATGGTGAAGATGAGGTTCGCGTCCGCCCGCTGGACCTCGGACAGCTCTTCCGTCACGTCCTTCGCCGTCTGGGACACCCGCCAAATGCCGACCAGCTCCATGCCCAGCCGGGGCAGGGTCTTTCTCGCTGCCTCGACCATGGGGTCCGCCCAGACCGGCTGTTCTGCGACGACGGCCACCTTGAGCTTGGGGAGGTTCAGCTCTTTCTTCAAAATGGCGCCCACGTATACCAACTGGAGGAAACTCGTCTCCACCAGGCGCCTGGAATTCACCGGCGTTCCCCGGAAGAAATACTTGTAGCGGCCGTAGTCCTTGCCCACCCGCAGGCAGAGCTCGGGATGGGCCGCTCCACAGCCGATGAAGACCTTCTTGTAGTCCATGGCGATGTCCTGCATGGCTAGCACGGCCTCGGTCCGGAAACCGCCTACCAGGAAATCCACCTGGTCGTAAGCCACGGCCCGCTCCATGGCGTTCGTGGCGTCGGTGATGCTCAGGAATTCGTTGGAGTCGGCCTTGACCAGGACGATTTTGTACGGCCGGCCCCCGATCTTCACGCCGCCCTCGGCATTGATCTCCTCCGCGGCCATCAGGGCCCCGTTCCACTGGCTCTTGCCCTGCATGAAGTTCATAGGCCCGATGACGCCGATCTTGATCACATCGGCCGCTTGAAGTGTCGGGGCAACGAAAAACAAGGCCGCGCCCATCAATGTTAGCACCAACACCCGCCAACGATTCCGCTTCATCTTCACTGCGTTTCCCTCATCAAGAAGGCCGTCGTCTGGCCTTGATATGGCAACTTAATAAAATAGTTAGATGCCATCTTAAAAATGTCTTACCTATATGTCGAAACAGCTGAGTTGGACCACGCCGGGCGAGATTTGTCAATGATATTTAAATCTTATTATAATTTACTTTCGCCTGCGCAAAGGTGACGTCAATGAAGGCCCCCCGGATGACAATGATGCTGACCTCACAAACTAGTCCTGCTGCGCGATTTATTAAATACTCTAAAATTAGAGTCTAAGACAGTCAACCCACGATTATGCGATATATGATGGATTCCGATATTAGACCTTCCATAGATCGGCTCTAAAAAAGCGATTTCACTCTCCTGATAGTCAGATGTACTCAATTTGTTGACTTGATTGATTCTTAAGCCGTATCCATAGGCACGAGAGCAATCTTGCGAGGGCCTGAAAAGTTTACCATCAAAAGTAAATAGATTGCCCCCAGGTCGCGCCTTTCTGCAATCAGAAATAATAGGATTTAGAGGGTGAGCGGTCCAGCTATCATCAATAGGACTATTAGAATAAAATAAAAATAATTCATCAAATCCGGAAGAACCAGGATTTTCGGCGATGTTTACAAATAGCCACCATTTAGAGTCATAGAATAGTAAAGTTGGATCGAGAGCCCGAAGATTAGTCTTGATTGATTTTACAAAATTCCAAGTGTGCGGAAATATGTCAGCCTTGTAAAGATCTATAGTCTGATTACCAGAGCTTTCTGGAGTCATGTATATATCACGGTCATATTCAAAGAGAAAGGGGTAAGATAAATGGTAAGGTTTGTCCAAAATCTTAAAAGGTCCTGCAATTGAGCCGCCACTATCAAGAGTAATATATGATATATGGCCTTTATTATCAAGATATTCCTCAAAGAATATGTAATATTGGCCGTCATAGAAGAAGATAAATGGATCTGCCCAAAATGTGCCCGAAGGGGGAGTTAATTTGCGGTAATCATAAATGTGATACGATACCTTATGATCGAATCTATAAAAAAGAGCCCACTGGTTTCTGAAAAAACGATTAGAAACTTTGCTAGTAAGTTTAGTACCCAGGTACTTAGTGACCTGCTTTCCAATCTGGTGAAACTTTACCGAATGAGTTCCAACTGCGGTGAAATCTTGTGAAAAAGTTTTGTGGAGTGAATCGCTATTTAAGCGAGTATGAGCCGAGTTGGCAAGGGCTCTGGATAAAAAAGAAGCAGTTTTACACATGGATTTATTATATGATCTGACAAGTGAAAACCTATCTAATGCCGAATTTGAATTGATGATGACATGATCAGATTTTGAACTATTTTCATAATAAATTAGCTTAGAATTAACAATATAGTCTCGCTTAAATGAATTTGAGGAACAGGAGGACATACTTGCAGCTAAATTATTAATAGTGTGATAATATACGCCACTTATGCCTAAGCGCGAAAATAGAGAAGGAGAGAAGAAAGTGAAATTAACTGCGATATCAAACCTATGGCCTGAAAGCTCGGGCATGGCACATGAAAAGTCATGATCATTAACTTGGAGTATTTGAAATGATGCAGTATTTGTGGGGTGCTGAAGCAGGTCTGTAGCATCTATAAAGGAAGAGGCATCCGGATCAACAGGAAAAAAGTGCCTTTCGAAGTGTTTTGTATAAAAATTAAAAATCTTATTATTAACAGCAAGGGAAAGCCGATTAGCCGGCCGGGTAAAAAATTTGTTATTAAGTATTATATGAAATACGACTTCTCCTAATTTTTTAGCAATAACTTTGCGAAGTGATAGGTATTGCCAATTTTGAATCTCTTTTGACTCAGAAATAAGGCATATCTTGGTCATGTTTCCGGCCCTTTCCATGGCAAATCACTATCAGCCTAGAATAAATCGAAAGTATATATTAAACAATCATTGCAATTATATTGCAGATTAGTGACTAAGAAGATAGTTAAAGTAAATCCTCTAAATTAGATCGCTATAAGCTGAAGAAAACTCCCATTTTCGTTTAGGCAATCTTGAGAATATCTGAAAAGACCCATGAGGACGAACGATAAATGAAACCCTTCCCCGTGGGACAAATAGATTAGAGGACATTGCATAAAAGTTTGAGCTATAAAGGCTGGATTGCATATGTACCAGGTCAACCTTTTCACATACTTCATTTAAAAAAAGATATAGAATCTCAGATTTGGCTAGCGTGTTTTCTGCAAAAATATCAACAATCCTTAAAGCAAGCTGTTTTCTTTTATTTACGATATAGTCATTACGAAAAACAATATATCCCACCGGTTTTTCATCACGCCCGGAAACCATGAAAAAATTATATGAATATCTTGGATTGTTTAAATAGCGCCATTGAGTCCACTTGCTATCTTTAAAAAGTCCAAATTCGATGTTTCTTTTAATATTTATCCAGCATTCGTCTATCCAACTGTCGTTTGGTGCGTGAACAATTTCATATCTCAAACTTAGGCATTTTTTCGCCAGAAAAAAAAGACCACCAAATGGAAAATTAAGTGACAATTTACGAACTAAAAATGCGCTATTTCTATCACGAGTTATAAGTCTAGTACCATTGTGCACCGGAAGTGGTTCCGTAAATTTTAATTTTTCTAAGAAGCCCGGCCTCGAATACTGATTTGGAAAACCCATTGTCAGAACAATATTATTTTGCTCGAGGATTTTAAATAAAAAATTAGCCAAGCCAGTGAAAATTCCTTGCCGTCTGAACTCTGGATGAGTAAAAGTGTCTAGAGATAAACTCGCTTTGGTTCGTTTACCGTTTAAAATAAAATCAATCGGTATTACAATGTATTGACCTGCGATCGTGTCGTTGGCAAGTGCTAACACACAAAAGACATTCCCCGCCGGATTATCATAATAACACCAATTAATAAATTCAATATTTTCTTCTCCCCAGAATAGTTTCCGGGCTTTAACTATCGTGTCCCTTTCCTTAATTGGGTCTAGTATTTTTGCATGCCATTTTCCATTAGTCATCTTAGAAACCATCTCAAAAATGTCTTGCTAGGGCGTTGCTGCTTCCGAGTTTAACCACGTTAAAAAAGGCTTTAAAGTGATATTCATACAAGCCGTCGAATGTTATGGAGCCAGACGAAAAGTTGTTTCACCTTTCAACGCTGCTGGTATCGACTCAGCGGCCGCGCGTCTTGTGTTTTGGGCTTTTTTCGCCCGCTCTTGTGACTATGACTCGTCTGGTATGGCGTGCATCTCTCCAAATAGGTCTTTCCCAGGCGCCCCGGTCCATAAATTCCATAGGATACCCTTATGTACCTCCGGTGAATTGCGAGGCGGCCGACCTTTCCCGCTGGGTTGATGTTGAGCAGATGGAATCAACAACTCAAACCGCTTCCTTTGCTCGTCTGTTGGGTCCATCTCCTCTAACTCATGCATTTTAAAGGAAAATATCGCTTTACTTTTTAAGTGGCTTCTAAATAGGTATTTAGTGCAATCTGGGCGCCGCTGTCAAGCCAAAAGTCTTGGCCCGGCCGAACCCGCGCTGCCGGCAAAGCGCCGCAGACGGGTCCCCCACCGGCCCAGGGAGCGCTTCCGCCGCACATTTTCCTTGACGCCCCACGCCCGCAAAGGATACGGATAAACCTAAAAAACGACTTCGAGGAGGCGCATGATGGACAACAGACCCTGGGTCCGACACTACGATTACAGCGTGCCGGAGACCATCCGCTATCCGCGGCTGATCGCGCCGGACCTGCTCCAGATTCCGGCCGGCGCCCATCCGGACAAGGCGGCCACCGATTTTTTGGGCACCCAGATGAGTTTCTGGGAGCTGCGCCAGCGGGTGCTCCGGCTGGCCAACGCCCTGGGGGAACTGGGCGTGAGCAAGGGCGAGCGGGTGGGCATCCACCTGCCGACCTCGCCGCAGTATATCATCGCCTATTTCGCCGCCCTGTCCCTGGGCGCCATCGTGGTCAACCTCAACCCCATGTACACCCTGGACGAGCTGAAATCCCTGGCCGAAAACACGGGCATGACCTCGCTCATCACCTTTGACATGGTCCTGCCCCAGGTCCGCGCCCTGGCCAAGGAGGTGGAGCTCAAGCGCGTCATCGTGACCAAGGTCACCGACTTCATCGCCGGCATGCCCTTAAGCTCGGCCAAGGACCTGGACCTCGAACCCGGCTGGCACCATTTCTCCACCCTGATCGAAAACTGCACCATCACCCGGCGGCCCCGCGTGGATATCTCCCCCTCGGACCCGGCTGTGCTCCAGTTCACCGGCGGCACCACCGGCATTCCCAAGGGCGCCATCCTGACCCACTTCAACTTGGTCGCGGCCACGCTCCAGTGCAGCCTGTGGGGCAGCGCCACCATTAGCATGATGCCCGTGGAGCGGCGGAGCGTCCTGGGCGTCCTGCCCTTCTTTCACGTCTACGGGTTGGTCGTGGTCCTGGGCTGGGCCCTGATCAGCGCCGCCACCCAGATTCTGGTGCCCAGGTTCGAGCTCGAGGAATTCATGGGCATCCTGGGCCGGTACAAGGAGATCACCTTCTTCCCGTCCGTTCCCACCATGATCAACGCCGTGGTCAACCATCCCAAGGCCGAAGAGATGAACCTGGGCAGGAAACTCACCGTGCTCAACTCCGGCGCCGCGCCCATGCCGGTCGAACTGATCGAGCAGATCAAGGACATGGGCATCTTTTTCAGCGAGGGGTGGGGCATGACCGAGACCACGTCCCTGGGCACGGCCAACCCGCAGCTCGGCCTCAAGAAAACCGGCAGCATCGGCATCCCCTTCCCGGATACGGACGTGCGCCTGGTGGACGTGGAGGAAGGCCGGGAGAACGTGCCCAAGGGCGAGCCCGGCGAGATCATCATCAGGAGCCCTTTGATCATGCGAGGCTACTGGAACAACCCGGAGGAGACGGCCAATCAGCTCAAGGACGGCTGGCTGTACACCGGCGACATCGCCGTCCAGGACGAGGACGACTACTTCTCCATCGTGGACCGCAAAAAGGACATGATCATCGCCGGCGGCTTTAATATCTATCCCCGGGAGATCGACGAGGTCCTTTACCAGCACCCCAAGGTGGCCGACGCGGTCGCGGTCGGCCTGGCGGACCCGTACCGCGGCGAGACGGTCAAGGCCTTTGTCGTGCTCAAACCCGGCGTGACGGCCGACGAGGAGGAGATCATCCGGTTTTGCCGGGAGCGGCTGGCCGCTTACAAGGCGCCGAAGTCGGTCGAGTTCCGCACGGAGCTCCCCAAGTCCGCTGTGGGCAAGATTCTGCGCAAGGTGCTGCGCGACCAGGAGGAGGCCAAGAAAAAGGGCCAGGCCGGCTGAACCGACCCGGCCGACCCGGCAATGACCCATGCCGATGAAACCGTCCCCCTGGCCCGAGCGG
>Ga0315282_10009402_pt1 | contig 15545 bp, 14 predicted proteins | sample YL17G07_20_MG_FD_203693 | JGI IMG/M metagenome (GOLD analysis project Ga0315282, IMG submission 203693) | Sediment microbial communities from Yellowstone Lake, YNP, Wyoming, USA - YL17G07_20 | ecosystem: Environmental > Aquatic > Freshwater > Lake > Sediment | place: USA: Wyoming | collected...
GTACGGATACATGGAATGGGGCGGTTCGGCCCCTTCCTTTGTAAGATTCCCGACCGATTCGCAGGATGTATACGATTTCACTGTCTCTCCGACCCTGGACAATTTCTCAGTCTACAACAACACATTCATCGACAGGAACTACACATTGACGAACACAGGAAACCAACTTCTGAACATCGATTGCTCGAGCAATGCGACATGGGTGACGAACTTCACCTCATGTCCAGTCAGCCTTGAGGTCGGCTCCTCCGCCAATATCACTTTCCGCTTCAACACATCAGGCCAACCGGCCGGCAATCCGCAGGTGCTGCTGAATTTCACGGATCCCCACGTAGCGAATAATGCAGTAGCAAATATCACGATCACCGCCGCGGCGGTGAGCGAAACTTACTTTTTCCGCTACTCTTTAGATGGAGTTACTGTTCCTGATGGTACCACCAATTATTACTTGAACACATCCGCCGGTCCTGCGGGGGCAGCGCAAACGCTGGTTTCGTCTTTGATCGCTGGCGGCAAATCATACAATTTCACAATCTTCGAAAGAATGGCTTACAATGGAACAGCGATCATAAACGGAACAGGTAACTTGTCGGTGTACCTGATCTCAACAAATGGAATACTCGGAAGCATAAGGGCGCATTTCTATGATGTTTCCTCTTCAGGACCGACATGGATAAATTCATCAGCGTTTACAAGCGTCGGCACAATATCAAAAACAGCACCATCATTGTACAGCCAGCCGTTCAACCTGACCGCGACGATCGCTGCCGGCCATTCACTCGGCGTTGTTGTCGAAGTGATGGTCGCCGCTGCCGACAGTATTACATTTTACTATGACAATTCAACACTAAACTCCTCCATCAGTATAAATGAAACGATAGCGTCAGTCAGCCCCACGAACCTGACAATCTGGAGCGACACCGATCCGACCGGGGGGAACAAGACAATCTATCCTGGCGATCAAGAATCCTTTTTCGCAAACTACACAAACACAACAGGCGGTGCGGTTCAGAATGCAACATGCGAAATTATCTTCAACTCTGGTGGAACATACACGGATCCTGCAAACATGACGTTTGACAATTCATCGCAGCTTTACACCTACGTTACTTCAATCTATACAGAAGGTTCGATTCCTTGGCAGGTCACCTGCTCCGCGCCTTCCTTTGCCGCCCAGACAAGAAACACAACGACGCTTATAACAACGATCTCCAATCCAATACTGTATTATTTCCATTATTCTGCCGTCGGAGTTCCTGTTGCGAACGGCACAAACAACTATCATCTTAATGAGACTTTCCCAAACAGTTCAACCCAAACGCTCGCATCCCCTTTATTATCGGGCGGCACGTCCTACAATTTTACAGCATTTCTCCTCTCTCCACCATATAATACTGATATGGAAATAATAGCCAGCAACTCATCAGCAAGAATCTTCCTGACTTCTTCAAAAGGAATCAAGGCAAGCGTGCGCATCCATTTCTACAATGTCACAAACAGCTCTTCAACGCTCTTCTATTCGACACCGTTCACTGGTTCCGTCACGCTGCCAAAGACGATACCGCTCGCATTAAGCATACCGTTATCCTTTAATGCGACTCTGCCGGTCAACAGCTCGCTTGCTGCAGTTGTGGAGGTCAAAGTCAATGCAGCCGATAATATTACGTTCTATTACGACAGCAGCACGCGCAACTCAACCATCAGCCTGTTCATGGTTACAAGAGTCGGTGTTCTGTCCGTGGACCTCGTCTCCCCGTCAATAGATCAGACCTTGTCGCCGGGAGCCATCTTCAGCCAAGTGTGCCAAGCCAGCTGTACAAATGGCGTGTGCGCCACGCCAAGCGTGTATGCGCAGTATCAGAATCTCAGCGAGGGCATTTGGCGAAACATCAGTTCGAGCGGGGGTCTTATGCTTGCTAACGGGGATACGAATCCACATCCTATAGGCACACTGGTCAACTCCTCGGCAAATACTACATTCACGATAAATGCCAGCCTGGTTGGCAACTATTCGATTAGGTGCCATGCGACATCGACAAGGCAGGCAATGGTATCCCCTGAGACGGTGAATGTCACAATCACCCCCGCAGCAGTACTCAATGCCACCCTCTCGACAGACAGGACAGAATACGAGGCGTGCGGAACCGTTTTCTATTCGGTCCAGACTCTGGATGTCAATGGGAATAATATAGACACTCCACTTAGCATGAGCATCATCGACTCGCAGAGTGTGACGCAGTCGGCGTTCTCCGCCGCCACTACTGGCGGTTTCTACTACAGCAGTTATCTGCTCCCCCAGGGGTCTGCCATCGGTACCTGGATCATAAACGCATTCGCCCAGAACGTCCTCGGTTTCGCAAACTTCATCGTTGGTTTGGGCTCCAGCTCAGCGGTCTGGAAGATAGATATGTCGTTCTTTCCGGACAGCATAACATATGTCGGACCTACAACGATAGCCATGAACTTCACACCCTACAGCCAGCTCGGCAACAGGATGACCGGGCTGCTGCCTGCGAACATCACCATCATGATCGACAGCACGAACGTCACTGGCTCCGTGACTGAGAGCTCCGGAGTCTACCAGTACAGCTATTCGACAACGGCTGGTAATCATGTCGCGAGCGCCACCGTGGATGGCGTGATGTCCTCGCGCTCGTTCACGGTGCAATAATATGTGGCGCTCAACATTCAGAGGACAGCTCTCGATCGAGTTCTTCCTCCTGTTCGCTGTCGTGCTTGCGGTCTTCGGGCTCTTCATGCTCTTCACCAATGAGATGCAGACGCTCACGTCCTTCATCACCGCCTCGGACAAGGCGTCCACGGTCGCCTTCACCATCGCGCACGCCATAAACGACGCGTATCTCGGCTATTCCGGCCTCAATGCCACCGTGAACATCCCCGCAGGATATATCATCACCATGCAGCCCTACTCGATAGTCGCCACGGACAGCCTGAACAGGTCGGGCTCCGCGCCGGTGCTCGGCGCGAACGTGACGCTCGATATACCCGTCAATGCTTCACAGGTCACGGTGCTGAACCTGAACAATACGATAATAGTGACCGGGTGATATAGTAGATAATATAGCAGACACGACACAGCAGACATGACACAGCAGACATGACACAGCAGACATGACAGATATGTCGATAATAATTGTGTGATTACATGCGCTCTCAAAAAAACCGTGTGGAAGGATGCCTGAAGGGCCAGACCTACATGGTTGAGCTGCTGGCGGTGATCATCATGGCGATGATCATAGTCATCGCATCGATCTCCGTATTCACCAGCATAAACAACTACAGGTCAGCTTCGGACAGGACCGCTAATGCCGCGCAGGATGCCGCCAACGCGCTGATACTGACGAGAGGGTTCCCGGCCGACTGGGACCAGAACGCGTCATCCGCGACGATCGTGGGCATCGCGGCAAGGCGCAACGTCATAGATCCCGCCAAGCTCGCGGCGCTCAACCTCACGAATTTCTCGGCCCTGATGGGGCTGGAGCATTTCAATGTCTCTATAATGATCACGAGCGGCGGAGCGACCGTATACCAGGCCGGTTCGGTCAACTCATCCACGACAATAACGCTCGTGCAGAGGACGTGCGTGCTCACGAACGGTTCTCCGTGCACATTGAGCCTGCGGGTGTCCGGGGGCTGACAAAGGAGATCACATAGATGGCATCACAAAAACCACAGGAGCCTAGAAGATCGCACCACCGGGGCGTGGTCGCGCTGATCGATGCGATGCTCGCGCTATTCGTAGTGGTGACCTTCACGGCGCTCGTGGCTTCCACTCTGCAGCAGAAATTGGCCTCGCCTCCGATCGAGCTGCAGCGGCAGGGGATGAGCGTCCTCACCGCCCTCGAGTACCTCGATCAGTTCTACTCGCCGATACCCGTGTTCGCAGAGACCAGCGACGCCCTATGCATGAGGGAAGAGGTCTACAACGGCACTTCGAGCGCCTTGGACGCTACATTCGTGAAGTCCGGATGCCCGGCATCCAACCCGAACGAGGTGGTGGTCTGGCGGACCTCGGCGATAGGCGGGCAGTTCAAGTCTGTAAAACTCGCGATCTGGCTTAAGACTCAATAGGGATGGAAGATGGCAGACGCTTCAAAGAGCAGGAGAGGCTCCGGAAAGAGGGGATACGTCCTCACGCTAGTCGTCATAATGCTCTTCTCGGTGCTCGCGCTATATGCCACGAACACCGTGAACAACAGGCAGCAGCAGCGCGCCATCCTTCAGAACCAGTTCTATGCGGAGAAGGCATCGTACGTGCTGGATGACGTCGCGCAGGATGTCAGGAATGTCCTGAGAACAGACATGTCTGGTAACTCCATTCAGATCTTCATCTCAGAGAATCTGACGTACAACAAGACGTCGTTCCTCAGCAGCTATGCGTTATTCTTAGGCAATTTCTCGCCTATAACTAACGCGAACATCTCCCTTAACTATTCCGACCCGCTGTCCATCTCCTTTTCGGACGGGCTGACATACCAATCGAACTTCACGGCGAGCCAGATCGATTTCTACAACTCGAGCGGTCCATCGGCGTATGTGACTGCCTATTATGTGACCATCACATCCAATCAGACGCGAGGCACAGTCAGCGGTCCGGCATTCGTTGGCAGCGGGGTGTTCGTCAGCGTCAACTACACCGATCCTGCCCCTTCGAATTCGTTCGTCACCACAGGCTATGTAAATGGCTCGGCCGGGAATGTGATGACCATCGAGTTCCCGACCGCGAGCAACTACACCAACCTCTCCTTCGGCCTCGTGGGAGGGCGGCAGAACGCATTCTCCCTCCAGGAGGTCAACGTGAATGCAGTGACGTCCCTTGACCTCGTGGTGAACAGGACTTCCAACGGGGCGCTGCGCGCCCTGTACAACTTGCCTTTCAATATGTCTTTACCTTACTCCAATTTCACCGGCTACGTGCCCGCCCAATAATCGGATGCGCATGCATCCTGCACGCAGCCGATCGCTGCCGATTACGAGCGTAAAATAGCTGAATCGCTCCCGGAGCCGGGCAAACTTTATAAAGCTTAATACAGTAATAGAGTTGCTCTTTTTCTGAAGAGCGTTTGCGTTATTGCAAATCCAGAATTTAGGAGGAATACTTAGGAGGGATATTATGGCAACGAAAGAACACATGAACCTGATCTTCATCGGTCACGTCGACCACGGCAAGTCGACTTCAGTCGGACGTGTCCTCTACGACACCGGCGCGCTCACCGAGCAGGAGCTCAAGAAGCTCAAGGAGGAGGCGGCCAAGGTCGGAAAGGCGACCTTCGAGTTCGCGTTCGCCATGGACAAGCTGAAGGAGGAGCGGGAGAGAGGAGTCACCATCGACATCGCCCACAGGGAATTCAACACGGCGAAATACTACTTCACCATCATCGACGCCCCGGGGCACAAGGACTTCGTCAAGAACATGATCACGGGAGCATCCCAGGCCGACGCCGCGGTGCTCGTGTGCTCTGTGAAGGACGGCATCCAGCAGCAGACCAGGGAGCACGCCTTCCTCGCGAAGGTGCTCGGGATCGGCCAGATCATCGTCGCAATCAACAAGATGGACACAGTAGCGTACGACCGCGTGAAGTTCGAGGACCTCAAGAAGCAGATGCAGACATTCCTGCAGACCATCGGATTCAAGCCGGAGACCGTGCAGTACATCCCGATGTCCGCTTATGAAGGAGAGAACGTCGGCAAGAAGCCGACCAAGATGGAATGGTGGACTGGCGACACGCTCGTTGGCGCGTTCGACAAGCTCACCCCGCCCAAGAAGTTCACGGACAAGCCTCTTAGGCTTCCTGTCCAGGAAGTCTTCACGATCACGGGATTCGGCACAGTGCCAGTCGGCCGTGTCGAGACCGGTGTCATGAAGCCAGGGGACAAGGTCATCTTCATGCCGTCCAATGTGACAGCTGAAGTGAAGTCGATCGAGATGCATCACCAGCAGCTCCAACAGGCTGTGCCTGGCGACAACGTCGGCTTCAACGTCAAGGGTGTGGACAAGACCCAGATCAGCCGCGGCGACGTGGTTGGTCCGGTATCCAACCCGCCGACAGTGGTGGACACGTTCACGGCGCAAATCGTCGTCCTGAACCACCCGACAGCGATCGCGATCAACTACACCCCTGTGTTCCACGCACACACCGTGCAGTTCGCCGGCAACTTCATCGAGATAGTCGAGAAGAAGGACCCGAAGACAGGCCAGACGATACAGAAGAACCCAGACTTCATCAAGGCTGGCGACGTCGCGATCGTCAAGATCAAGCCGCTGAAGAACGTCTCGCTCGAGAAGTACAGCGAGTTCCCGCAGCTCGGAAGGTTCGCGTTGCGTGACATGGGCCAGACTGTCGCGGCCGGAATCATCCTGGACATCGTGCCGAAGAAGATCTGAGTCGTGAGTTCAAGCTGAATGATTTAGTGGTCGGATATGGGAAAAGCGAGAATCAAGCTGGTGGGCCGTGACCCGAAGGAGCTGGAGGAGGTCTCCAAGCAGATCGTGGAGATAGCCAAGGCCTCAGGGGTGCCTGTCAGCGGGCCGATCCCCCTTCCGACAAAGAAACTGGTCGTGGCCACACGAAGGACACCGTGCGGAGACGGCTCTGACACGTACGAGCGATGGCACATGCGCATCTACAAGCGCCTCATAGAGGTGGCTGGAGACGAGCGCACGCTGCGCTCCATCATGCGTGTGAGGGTGCCGGACACGGTCAGGATCGAGATCACCATCAGCTGAGAGCCGCTCTTTTTCTTTCTCTTTTCGTTCTTTTTTCCAGTTTTTATCTTATCCAGCCCAGCGTCAGCTCAGGTTTAAAACAACGTCGCTGTATAACTGTAATAATGCGGGGTTCGCATAATCTGGTAGTGCGCTGGTCTTGAAAACCAGTGTGGTTCGCCACGTATGGGTTCAAATCCCATACCCCGCGCTTCACTTCTTCTCCTTGATCCTCTTCAGGATTAGTTCTCTTACTAGCTTTGAATCAGCTTTGCCCTTCAGCAGCTTGATCGCGTTGCCGATGACGAAATTCAGCGCCTTCTCGTTCCCAGCCTTGTAGTCTTCGATTGATTTCGGATTCTCGTTCACGACAGCTTCTATGACGCGGTCGATCTCCTTGGTATCTTTGGTCATGAGCAGGTCCAGTTCCGTCGCTATCTTCCTGGGCGATCTCTTCATGTCGAACAGAGCGATGAGCGTCTGCTCCATGGCCTTGTCGCTGAGCTCCGCGGTCTCGAACATGTCGAAGAGCTCGCTGAGCCACTCCTCGTTCAGGCCTGACTGCCTCATGGTGAGCTCGCGGTAGTTCAGCTGCTTCTTCAGCGGCCCGCGGATCCATAACGCGACTTTCTGGGGCGCGGCTTTCTTCGCCATCTTCTCGAATAGATCGGCAATCTCCACTTCCGCGACGAGTATCCAGGCGTCTTCCGACCTGATGCCGAAATCCTTGCTCAGCCTGGCTGATTTCGCCCTCGGCAGCTCAGGCATCGTCTTGCCGAGCTCAGTGACATGAGACTGCTTGATCGTTATCGGAGGGACATCCGGATCAGGCATATACCTGTAGTCCTCCTCTGTCTCCTTCTTTCTCAGCGTCGTGGTGCTGCCGGTTGCCTCTTCGAAGTGGCGCGTCTCCATGATGACCTTCCCGCCCCTGCGGAGGACGTTCTGCTGGCGCACGATCTCGTAAGCCAATGCGGCCACGACACCGCTGAACGAGTTGATGTTCTTCACTTCCACACGTGTTCCGCCGTCTATGCTGACGTTGGCATCGGCTCGCATGGAGCCGGGCTCACCCCTAGCGACATCAAGGTATCCGAGTATGGCGGCGAGCTCGTCCAGGAACTCCCTCGCGTCGTCCGGCGACCTCATGTCCGGCTCGGTGACGATCTCGATGAGCGGTATGCCTGCCCTGTTGTAGTCCACAGTGCCTTCCCTGAGCTCATAACGGCCTGGATCCTCCTCTATGTGGACCTCGCGTATCCTGATCTTGCCGAGATTGCCTTCAATCCCGATTGGTTTGGATGTCCTTTGGTATCCTGAAGGAAGATCGGGATAGAGATAGTGCTTCCTCTGGATTACGCTGGAGTCCTTCACCTTGCAGTTGAGCGCCAATGCGATCTTTAGAAGATTGTCCAGCGCGGTCTTGTTCAGGCCGAACGGCTTGGAGCCGGGCTGCGCTGTGCACGTCGGGCACAGGTTCTCATTCGGCTCGACATCCCTGTAGTTGGTCGGGCAGCTGCAGAATATCTTGCTCTTGGTCTTCAGCTGCACATGCACTTCAAGACCGATTACGACATTCACCATATGATCACGAATCTGAATCAATCAAGCCTCAATCAAATCCTGAACAGCACGTCGTCCTCGAAGTGCCTTCCGTAGAACTGTATCGCGCCGTCCTTGAAGTCGGATGATAACGGCTCTACGATGGCCGGAGTGCCCGTCAGGTTGGCCGCGATGGTCAGCATGTCCGCCGCGTACATCTCCAGCGGAGTCATCTCCTCCCCGAACTTCCATGGGGGCGTCGGCATGGCGGGCCCCGCCAGCACATCGACGTCCTTCATGACGGACGCGAACTCCTCCTTCATCACCTCGCGCGCCTTCAGGGCGTGGGAGTACCACGCGTCCTTGAACTCCTTCATGGTGATGTAGGTGCCGACCATAATCCTGCGCTTGATCTCCTTGCCGAGCGAAGCGTCCCTCGCCTTGGCGAAAGAAGTGTAGAGGTCCTCATTCCTGTCCGCGGGGAATCCGTATCTCAGTCCGTCGTATTTCTGCATGGCAGATGAGAACTCGGCCGCCATAGTGAGCTGGTAAATTGGGACAGTGTATCTCAGGGTGGGGATCGAGACCTCGCGGACCTCGTAGTTCTTCTCGAGTTCCTTGATCCTCTTCCTCACTCCTGCTGCGATGTGCTTGTCCACTCCCTCGAAGAATTCTTTCGGGACTCCGATGACTTTGACTTCAGCGGCTTTCTTGCTGACGTTCTCAGCCAGCTGGGTGGTCTGATCGCGCGGGTCAGGCCCTCTGATGGCATCAAAGACACGCTTCATTATCGTCTTGTCCTTGGATATGACGCCGATCTGGTCCAGTGACATGGCGAGATCAGCCAAACCGTATCGTGAGACTGCGCCGTATGTCGGCTTCAGTCCATAAGCGTTGCAGAACGCGGCCGGGCATCTCACTGACCCTCCGGTGTCGCTGCCTAGCGCAGCGTCGCACATGCCCGCGGCGACAGATGCGCCGCTTCCAGCGGATGAACCGCCCGGAACTCTTTCGAGGTCTAGCGGATTCCTTGTCCTCTGCAGGGCACTGTATGTCCCATCAACTCCGCATGCGTATTCGTCAAGATTGACTGAGCCGATGATAATCGCGTCAGCGGCGATCAGCTTTTCGACCACTGTGGCGTTGTAGACCGCGTGGTGGTTCTCCAGCATCTTGGACGCGCATGTCAGCCTCTTGCCTTTCACCGCGATGTTGTTCTTCACCGCCACGACAAGACCAGCGAGCGGTCCGGCCTTGCCGTCCTTGATGCGCTTGTCCACTTCCTTCGCTGACTTCAGCGCCTCCTCGCGGTAGACTTCGATGAACGCCTTGACTTCAGCGTCCCGTTTGTCTATCATGTCCAACTTCCTGTGGAGGTTCTCCTCAGCGGAGACGGAAGCTGCGTGCGGTTTCTTGATTGCCATGAGGATTACCTATCATTTGATCGATTTCGGAGCGGTGAGATGCTTGCCTTCGCTCTTAGTGAATTCCTTGCGTATTGCCTCGGTCACTTTGGGGTCGCACGCGACCATGGTGTCGTCGCGCATGCTGTTCTTCAGGTCATGCATGTAGTGGCTGGAACCTGCGGTTCCAGCTGCGTGGCTGGACTTGGGCGGCTTGATGTCCTGCACCGACTTGAAGTGGCCGAGTAGCTCGTCCATCTCCGAGGCGAGCTGCTTCAGCTCGTCCTCCGTCAGGTGGAGCCTGGCGACCTCCGAAATCCTCCTCACAGTCTCTATGTCCATATGTTCACTTCGCGATGATCGCAAAAAGCCCGCCCGCGATTCCGAAAATCAAGGGACGTTTCTCTTCTTCAGGTAGGCGAAAAGGAACTCCGGATACTTCTTCGCGATCTCCGATACAGTAAGCATCTTCGATGTTTTAATTACTTTCTTGACGTCTGGCGGGACGCCGTAGGCGGCCGGCTTGGCGAGTATGTCCTTCACCACCTTGTCCGCCTGCGTGAACTTCCTCTTCCCGACAGCGAGTATCCTGTCGCGCTCGAACCAGATCGGCTCGGTTACTTTGTGCTCGCGTATGAACGACTCCACATCTTCGTCGCGCCAGAGCGGCGGGCCCATCACTTTCTTCATCTCCGGCAGATGATGGACGGAGAGCTCGAACATGACCATGCACTTCCCGTTCGCGCAGATGTCGCTGTCGAACACCTCGAAGTTGTTCTCCTTCAGTCGCTCGGTCGTCTTGCCCGCGAACTTGTAGAGCTGGGGCCAGAGGATGTCCTCCACCAGGCCTTTCGGCCTGTCGAACTCCACCGCGAATATCATCGAGTCCCTCAGCTTCAGCTGCCTCGCCATCCATTTGGAGTCGACTTTGGCTGGCGCCGGGAAGAACGCCTTGATGCTCGGCTTCCCCAGGAACATCCTCGCGGAGTGGATCAGCATCGACAGCGACGTCTTCGACACCGCGGCCGCCACGTTCCTGTCCGGGTCGACGGGATCTATGAACACCATGGCCGAGTCCTTGAACTTGTCGGCCGTCTCCCTGCTCTCCGGTCCGGTGAGATTGAATACAGGCACTCCGCGCCACTTGGTGGCCTCGTCGAGGAGCTCGGTGAACGAGCCGTGCCTGATTATGAGCAGTTCGCACATGTATCCGCTGAATCCTCGTATTCTCCCTTCCGCTCCGTACACGCCCATCGCCTTCAGGAACCTCTTCAGCAGCCGGACGTCGTCCTTCTGCTGCCCGGTCATCCTGCTGTTGACATATCTCGTGTGCAGGGGCGATCGGTCCACCGAGGTCAACCGCTCGGAGATGTCCTCTATCTTGTAGGAAGGCACGATGTCGATCTCGCTGCCCTCCACCCATGTCCTGACGTACGGGTGCTCGGCGTACGCGATCTCATACCTGTGCCCTTTGGCGAACTCCTTGCCGTACTTCACGCCAAGGGTCATCAGCTCCTTCACCGAGTAGTCCTTGGAGAACAGCATGAATATGTCGAAGTCCCTGTCGCCCTTGAGATTGGTCCCTTTCGCGGTGGAGCCGGCGAGCTCTATCCTCACGTCTTTCGGGGTGATCTTATCGAGCTTGCCCATGATCCTGTTGATGAACGCCTTCTCCTTCCCGGCTTCGCTGGCCGATGGATTTACTTCTTTCAGGACTGCGTCGAAAACCTTCTGGTAGTTCCTTCCGGTTATCATTGGATCCCTTCTGTCAGCGCGGACAATGCTGCTTCGCTGCGAATCATCTCGACAGCTTCTCCAGCCTTGAGGTCACGTTCTCAAGATATGAATTCCAGATGTCGGAGGCCGCCACCTTCATCACCATCTCTCCAGTGCCAGGCAGTGTGTATGAGAGGGACATCTTCCTGTCCCCGGACAGCTCGCTGGTGTTCACGGTCACCGTGCCGAACACGGTCAGCGTGCCGTTCCACGGTATGCCTACCGGGTAGCTATACCCTGGCAGTATCACGTTGATGGTCCCGCTGCCCTCTATCTCCTGCGGCGGGACAGGCAGGCTGAACGGGGAGATCGTCTCCTTCAGCGGCACGGACGATTCTATGGTGTGCGATGCGCTCAGGCGGGTGTTCAGCTCGAGATCGGATTGGCTGAAGCTGCGCAGGTCGGCCGCTATGGATTTCAGCTCGCCCTTCATGGATGCTATTGATCCCATGATGAGCAGGCTGAGGATTATCGCTATGATCGAAAGCACTCCGACGCCCAGGATGAGGACACCCTGTCCGCCGCTGGCGATACGTATCGGCGGCGCGACCGGCCGGAGCACTTCCTCTCTCCGTTTCTCGTCTCGCTTCACGGCCTCTTCCGGCTTCTGCTCCGTATGCCTTTCCTCGCGCATGCGTTCCGGGGGGAGTATGACGACCCCTCGCCCCAGCTCCACCTCCTTCCTCCGCGGTGCGCTGGGTATGATCCCGTCATCGTTCGCCATACGACGGTCTTGGCGAAACATCTTTAAAATGCTTTTCGATACGTCCTCATGGCATCCAGGCTTATGTCGTGGATACGCAAGAACGTCCTGCTCACAAGCGCGATCGTCATCGCCATAGCGGGGCTGATCGTGCTCTCGCTCGGCGCAAGGGCGGTCCAGCCATCACCGGTCTCCATCTCGAACATCTCTTCCGTGAAGGAAGGCGAGTTCGTGTCGTTCCTCGGCGTGGTGCAATCGGTCAGCCCGCGCGACAGCGGCTACAGCGTCGCGGTCTGCGACTCCAGTTCGGGCAAGAACTGCGTCTCCGTGCTCATGGCCCGATCCATAATTCCATCTACACTCATCCCTGGTGACTACGTGACCATCAGGGGAGGCCTGAAGATGTATCTTGGGCACATGTTCGTGGTGCCGAGCCAGCCTGCCGATGTCACGATTGTCAATCCGCCGTCCCAGTGATACGGCCAACTGACCCAGTAACACAGCTAACTGACTGCCAATTCGCTCTCATCCAGCATTGTCCAGCGCGTCTGGCCTGATGTGATTCAGATGATCATACCTCTCGTAATGGGCATCATTCTCGGGATAATCGCCGGTCTCCTCCCCGGAGTCCATCCGAACGCGATCTCCTATCTCCTAGGATACATGCCTGCGGATTCCATGGACCTGTCCATAGCGATCATCGCCTCCGCGGCGGCGAACAACATACTGTCGCTGATCCCCGCGATATTCCTCTTCGTGCCGGATACTGAGACAGTCCTCTCGGTTCTTCCGGGCCATAGCATGGTCCAGTCCGGACTGGGCAGAAGGGCGATAGCGGTCTGCGGCTGGGCCGCTCTGCTGTCATTGCTCTTTCTCGTTTTCATACTTCCGGTCTCATTCATCGCGCTTCCGTCCGTTTACTCCATAATCAGGCCGGTACTAGGCCCTCTGCTCGCCGCGCTCGCCATCCTCTTCCTCGCGGAAGAGAGGACGAAAGGCATCCGTGGCCTGGCTAAGGGGGCGTTCGTCTTCCTGCTTGCCGGAACGCTTGGAATTGTCGTGCTTGATTCACCGCTGCTGTCCGAGCCGCTGTTTCCGGTATTCACGGGGTTCTTCGCGTTCAGCAGCCTGCTGCTGTCATCTGAGGGCACGTCGATACCGAAGCAGGAAGGTTGGTCGGCTTCCATGCCTGTCCGTATGCGGACGCTGGCGCTCGTCGTCCTTTTCGGAGTGCTGCTCGGGGTCGCCGCGGACCTCCTGCCCGCATTGGGCTCTCCCGCGCAGCTGGCGACGTTCGGCTCCCCTCTGATCGCGGGCGATCCGTCCATGTTCCTGGCCCTCACCACATCCATCACGGTCGGGCATTCCGCGAATTCCCTCGTGGCGCTGCAGACCATCGGGAAGGAGCGGATCGGAGCGACAGCCATGGTCAACGACCTGATCGGCCAGCCCAACACTGAAATCACAGTGGTCCTCCTCGCGGTGTTCTTCATCGCGACCGCGGTGTCCATCGCCATGCTGTTCTTCCTGTCCGACATTTTCATGAGATTCATCGGCAGGATCGACCTGCGGAAGGTGAACGTCGTCTTGTTCATCTACCTGCTGGCGGCCGTCCTCTACACCGGCGGTCTCGCGGCAGTCCTTGTCGCGACGGTCGCGACCGCCATGGGGGTGCTGCCCCCATTGCTCGGGGTCAGACGGACCCATCTGATGGGTTTCCTGATCGTCCCGACTGTCCTCGCCTTGGTCGCCTGAGCCGGATTATGCCAGAAACCCCATCCGAACCGGAAACCCATTAAAACGTTAATCTTTTATGCCTGTCCTATCAAAAGATGATACAGACGATAGTGGTGCGAATGAGTATGAAAAGAGCGTTACTTCTTGCGGTGGTGGTACTCATCGGGTTCGTCGTATTCGGCTGCACCCAGCCGCAGAAGCAGGCGGCATTCAGCGAGAAGGACGCCAGGACATTCGTCAACGACGACCTGAACTCCAAGTTCTCCGACGCCGAGATCAAGGAGATCACCGAGATCACTCCGTCATTCACCAATGACAGCTGGCAGATCAAGGCGCGTGTCACATTCAACTACTCCAGCCCATGCCCCATCAGGATGAACGTCTACTACGACTACCCGAGGAAGGGCTTCATCGCCACTCCTCCGGAGTATGTCACGCGCGACTGCTTCGTCTGCAGGAACACGGCGACGTGCATCATCGGCACCCCTGAGGAGGCGATCATCGCGTCCCACACCATGGACGGCTCCACTTCAGTGAACAACTACATCACCGCCCACAGTAATGCCGTGCCTGACGCGAAGTTCTACACCGAGTACGCGGACACGGACAACAAGACAAGGCACAAGGACGTCTGGCTCGTGAAGTGGCTGTCCCCGACGACCAACTTCGGCATACTCACTCTTATCGCCGACAACGGCGAGATCATCAAGAGCTGGGAAGTCGCGAGAAGCGAGTTCGTCTGAGCCGGCTCTCGCTACAATTTTTTATCATTTAGGAAAATTGATCAGCGTCAGCTTCTTTTCAGATCTCTGTGAAAATTAGAGCTTCCCGAACTTCGCTCTCTTCCCTAATCCTTCCTCTATTCGGAGGAGCTGGTTGTATTTCGCTGTCCTTTCCCCCCTGCACGGCGCGCCGGTCTTTATCTGCCCGCATTCCAGCGCCACCGCGAGGTCCGCGATGAACGTGTCCTCCGTCTCGCCGCTGCGGTGGCTGACGATGACGTTCCAATCGCTGCGCTTCGCGAGCTCGGCCGCGGCCATCGCCTCAGTGAGGGTGCCGATCTGGTTCACCTTCAGTATCATGGCGTTGCCCGCCTTCCTCTGCACCGCCTTGCTGACGAGCCGGGCATTGGAGACGAAGCAGTCGTCCCCGACTATCTGTATGTGGCTCTCCCTGGTGAACTGCGCGAGGCTGTCGATATCATTCTCCTCGAACGGATCCTCTATGGAGACGATCGGATATCTCCCGATCAGGTCCTCGTACTTCCTCATGAGCTCCAGGGCGGTGATAGTCTGGCCGTCTATCCTGTAGTGCCCTAATGAATGGAACGATGACGCGGCCGTGTCGAGGCCGATTGCGATCCTGTTCTCGTAGCCCGCTTCGCTTATGGCCTCCATGATCGCGTCCAGCGCGCCTTCGGTCGTCCTCAGCGGCGGGGCGTATCCCCCTTCGTCTCCCACGTTGGTGGCATGCCGGCCGTATTCCCTCTCCAGTATCTTTCCGAGCGTATGATACGTTTCCGTTCCGGCCCTCAGCGCATCGCTGAACGACTTGAACCTGTGAGGTATGAGCATGAATTCCTGCACCGCGAGGTCGTTGCCTGCGTGCTTCCCCCCGTTGATCACGTTCATCAGCGGGATCGGCAACACCCTCGCTT
>Ga0315282_10009403_pt1 | contig 15542 bp, 17 predicted proteins | sample YL17G07_20_MG_FD_203693 | JGI IMG/M metagenome (GOLD analysis project Ga0315282, IMG submission 203693) | Sediment microbial communities from Yellowstone Lake, YNP, Wyoming, USA - YL17G07_20 | ecosystem: Environmental > Aquatic > Freshwater > Lake > Sediment | place: USA: Wyoming | collected...
GAAAAGTCACGGTAACAGCCAATGCGCCTTCCTCAACAGGCGTTTGGTGCAGATGGTCCCGCAGCCGCTGGGCAAAGTAGGCCCTAACCTCAGCAGGATTCATGTCCTTCAGTTCAGACTGGTTGAGAATCACCAAGGCGTCAATGTCGCTCAGGCCGTCCACATAAGTGTGCTTGGCCACCGAGCCGCTGAACTGAAGGCCTACCGAGCCCTCGATGTCAGACTCGATGGCCTTCGTTATCGTCTCCAAGTGCTGCTCGACTGCCGCAGTGTCGCGTCTGTTCACCTGCGTCAGCAGCGAATCGATGTAACTCGAGACTTCTGTCTCAAAGCCTTCCCCGGGTACTTTCTCCGCGGCCTCGCTTACCAGACGGCGGAGGTCGGAGGGCTTATACTTCCCAGAGAAGAAACCGCCACCGGAACCGCCCATTAGATATCTCCTCCAAGCCTGGTGTGCAAGGAATCGCGAGCCCTCTGCAAGTTGCTGGCGAACGGCATGACCCGGTTGTCCAGCCTCGCAAGATCGCCATTCACGACGAAGTTGCGAAGGCACAGTTGCAGATCGCCCAAGAATGAGTAGTTGTCCGAAAACACCTTGGCGCGAACGAAGTCATCTTCCTGATCTATGCCGACACGCAACACGCCGTAGTTGTGCGAGTAGACGCACTGTCCAGCCTCATACGAGAATCGCAGCCACGTCAGGCCATCGAAGATTTCGGCTCCCGCAAGGCAGTACAGGGAAGACGAAAGCGGGTCAAGGGCTCCGAACACTTGGATCGGGGCCGAGACGCCAGCGGCATCCAATCCGCGACGGAGTCTTGCTATCGTTTCCATGCGGTCCAAAATGCGCCGGCCTAACTCCTTCTCCGCGACGCCAATGACCTGGAAGCCTGCCAATGGCTCCAAATGCTGCGGTTGAACAGCGTTTACCGTGTTCGTGAGCAACCCCCGGCACGTTCTCGTAGGCTTGAGCAGAATGATGTGGAGGTGGCGTGGGTACCGGGAAAGCAGCGCGTGAGCCTCCGCTATCTGCCGTGCGAGAGACTTCCCGGCGCTGCCCTTATCGAAGCTGACGAAGGCAGCCGGTATCCGGTCTGGCCATTCGTCTAGGACGGCCTGATACGACCGCAGGTCCCATTTCCGCGTCTTGTGGTCGAAGCTGTAGACGGAGGAGTAATCGTGGTCCATGCCTGTCTCGTAGCCACCGCTGTCCACGATGGTAAGCGATGGTGTACAGGGGAACAAGGATGGCTTGGGCAGGTGACCGTATCGGATGTCGTAGGCACTGATAAGCATGGACTCGGTCAAGATTTCCGCTGTATTCAGAAAAACGTCCTTGATCTCCGAACCCCCCCTGCGGTTGACCCGGAATCCCCTGCTGGAGAACGACGGAACCAGGAGCGGAGTTCGTAGCGGAATGCCTGAAGGGTGCCTAAGCATCGAGCTTCGGGCAAGCATGAAGGGCCTCCAGGTCTTTGCATGAGCGGCATTCACCGCACGGTTGTTCGCGCCCCAGTTCGCAGCTGTAGGTCATGTGAACCGGCACACGCTTGTCCTGGCAGAACTCCCAGATGTCCCGCTTCGACCACGTGAGGAAGGGTACACCGATTCGGATTCGGCCGTCAGCGTACCCATCAAAGACCGACTGTGTTCTCTCGACAAAAGCCCCTCCACAGTCGTAATACGGCGTCCCCGCGTGTACCCCCGCTGCAATGAGTCCCGACGGAGCACCAAACTCCATGAGGGCTATGAATAGGAAGAAGGCGTTCCGGCCAAGGACCAGGCCGCTCTGCTTGTCATGAACGCCGACGCACGTAATGCGCCTCAGGGGCACGCCATAGTATGCCGTCACGCGTTGCGCCGCCAGGAACTCTCTGGTGGCGGCAACCTGACCGTAATCGACGAAGAGACAGTCTACGTCGCACCGTTGGTCAAGGTAGAACGCAACCGCAGCAGTGGAATCCATCCCCCCACTGAGCAGCACCAGAACGTGACAACCCTGAGTATCCGTGTCCCTTGACATGGGATTCCAGTTGCCCCAAGAGGAGTCTCAGACGGCCGCCGACAGTATGACGATACCGTTTCTCCGTCCGGCATGCAAGTGTGCCGACCCGCGTGTGCGCCAACGTTCGCGTCATACCGAACCCCCCTTGAGCCTGCCACGGTGGGGCGCCGCATTGACCAAGCAGACTCTTCGAGTCTCTCCTTTGAAGAGCGCTACGTCGGGACACCGCCCGTGATACCAACGGCAATTCACCATAAGGCAGTTTGAAATGTGGTACGTCCGGGGTGCGGTCGATACACCGGTGTAAACCACTTCGCCTTCCGGGGCAGAGAGCGAGAGAGGTTCGGCGGTCGGCGCGAGCGCAGACCCCGTGTATCGTTCGCACCCCGGACGAGCCATTTCATAACAGAGAGCGCCGCACGGCGGGCGGGAGCTGACGTAAGTCTCTATTCCGGGCCAGATATGGCGAGAACCCTGACGCCTCTCGGCTCGGGGTTCTCTGTTAACCACTTCGGCCGCGAAAGTTCGCGGCTAGATTTCTGGCTCCCCGTGCCCAACCTCTCTCGGAACTCTCGCCGGCGCTCTCCTTTTCCGCAACATTCCCTGCCTCAAAAAGGCTACTTGGCATCGGGCGTTGCCGCGACAATCCCTTCGAGCCGCACTACAAGGTCAACCCACGTTTTTGGGGCCTTCCGCGCCTCCTCACGGTCCGTGAGTTCCTTGTCTTGGTGCGCCACGTAGGTATTTCGGAAAGCGTAGACCTCCGCTAGGTGTTTCACAAGCCCCGTTCCGCGCAGGTCGCGGGAGTTTAGTCGGATCGACTCGAACACGCCGCGCACGTGGTCGGACGGGGACTCCGCATACTCGAGGCAGAACTTCAGAATCCCCGTCGGCATGATGGGCGCGTTGTAAACCAGGAGTTTCTGAATCAGCTTCGCTTTCTCCAAGAGTTGCTTCGCCCGGCGACAGTATCTCCAGCAGGAAGGCGGGTGCACGCCGTTCGTGTGGCATGAACGCATCATCACATCACTGCGACGGGTTCGTCGATTCTTGCGGCGTCCGAACGACATCTAGAAGGTGAACACATCGAAGTGGGCCCCGGCATGCGCCAGCGTCCAGAGGATGGCGGAGACCGCCAGCAGAAAAAGGAGATAACGACGCAGGTGGGCGGTCGAGGCAGGTTCGCCTGATGCCGTGTGGCCCCTCAGTTTGACAACATCCAGGAACCGGGCTGCTCCCAGGCAAAACACAATAGCCCAGAAGATGGCGTCGGCCACGGAGAGGAAGCTCCCCCGGTGCCTGAGAATGGCGAAAGCGCAGAAAAGCAGCGCCACATTGCCCACGATCATCCAGAATGCGCGCACCAGGCAACCGCTCAGGTGCATGGAATCAGGCGAATTGGGACTGCCCTGAGGAACAGGCTTCGACATGGCCGTCTCCGGGAATCGCATGGCGATTCATCGGATGGCGGCCCGACCATCCGCGACACCTGCGACGGCACCTCGCCGCGGCACCCTTCCATCGACTTCGGCCTGATTCTAGAGTTTCCCGTTTGACCTGTCAATGCCTTGTGGTGCCAGGCGCATTACAGACCGGCCGCGTTCGCCGCGGGGAAGGCCGCTGCTGTGGCCTTACAGAACCAGAATGGAGACCACCGCGCCGACAAGGACGACCCAGAGAATATCGATCTTGAGACGCAGCGCGGCGAAAGCGGCTGCCGCCAGGATGACGGAAAGGATGGACCACGCGATGGCCAGGGCGAAGTTCACGGCCGCCGCCGCCAGAAGCCCGACGAACGTCGCCAGCACGCCCCTGACGGCGCGGCGGAAAAGCAGCGACTGGCGCAGCCGGTCGAAGTACGGAACCGTGAGCAGCACTATGAACAGCGACGGCGTGAAGATGCCCAGCGTGCCCACGATCGCGCCCGGCTTCCTCGGTCTCCTGCATTCCTGACTCCCGATGGCGGCTGGCTCTCACAGCATGCGGGCCAGGCGGTCCTCCAGGCCGCGGACCTCACCATCGGTCAGGTCGGCCAGCGGGCCAAGCGGTTCGGTTCCTCTCTTATCGAAAGCATTCTGCCCGCAAGAATCCGGGGCCGCAAGTGATTCTTGCACTTGCTGGCGCCGACGCAGGGGTGCGCTGTCGTATAATAGAATGGAGTCCGCAAAGCGGCGGGCCAGGAGGTGCGCTATGAGGAAGGCGGGCGCTAAACCTGGCATGCTGGCTAAAGAGTCAGCACCGCTCGCAGGGCCGGCGAAAGGAAGGCAAGAATGGGCCGAGGCGGGGGCGCAGACGGCACGTGCATCGGTTGGGGAACTGAAACCGCAGGAAGGCCCGACGGAGAGAGACCAGGAGGAGGTCGTAGCAGGCATGCGGGACGGGTGGGGCGTCAGGTCGTAGGCCCTCCAGGACCGCGCGAGACCCACACGGGAACTTGGAATTGACTTTGCCCGGCCCGGCCGATATAGTCTGGAATGGTGGGGATGGAGTCCCCCATAAACGCCAAACACTGGCTGATGACTCCTACTCAGGCTCAGGCCGGTAGGAGTTTTTTGTCGGGGCGCCGATACTCCTACAGGCAGCAGCCTGTGGGAGTTTCTTATGCGCGAGCCGGCAAAGGCAGATTGCGCCAGCGCAGCCCAGGGCGTCGGTCGGGAGGCCATTGATGGCTTCCTGCTGCACGCTGTCCAAGAAGCCCGGCGGGTCTGTCAGGACTTCCGTATCACTTCGCTCTTTCCGCTGATTGACGCGGCCGATGCCGCGCTCCACGACAGCGGCGTCCTCGACGTGGCCGTGGTGGGCCGGTTCAAGGCGGGCAAGAGTTCGCTCCTGAATCTCCTCATCGGCCGCGACATCCTGCCGGTTGCGGTCTTGCCGGTGACGGCGGTCGTCACGCGCATCCGGTACGGGCCGCAGGACCGCGCCACGGTCCGCTACCTGGACGGCCGCGAAGAGGACGTGCTGCTTGAGCGACTGGCGGATTACGTCACCGAGCAAGGGAACCCCAGTAACGCTAAGCAGGTTGCCATTGTGGATGTCCAGGCGCCCGACCTGCGCCCGTACGCTGGGGTGCGGTTCGTGGACACGCCGGGCCTCGGGAGCGTCTTCGCCCACAACACGCAGGTCTCGATGGACTGGCTGCCGCGCGTGGGGGCGGCCTTCCTGGCGGTAAGCAGCGACCATCCGCTCTCGGAAGAGGACGTGCGGCTCTTGGAGCACCTTGGTCGGCACACGCCGGAGGTCGCCATTCTCATAACGAAGGCCGACCTTGTGTCGGCCGGGGACCTGGCAGCCGTCGCGCAGTTCATCAGCGAGCAGACGGCGGGTCGGCTGCGGGCGGGTCTGCACGTGCTGCCCATCTCGACGCGGCCGGGCTTTGAGCGCCTGGCGCAGGGCCTCCGCGAGTTCCTCGACAGCCGCATCGTTTCGCACCGCGCCGAGAAGGCCGCCGAGATCCTGCGGCACAAGGTGCAGGCGCTGTTGGCCGGTTGCCGCGAGTACCTGGGCGTGGCGCTCTCGGCGGCCTCGGCGGCGGAAGAGGCGAGGCTGCAACTTCGGCGGGAATTGGAGAAGGAGCGGCGCGACCTGGCGAGCGTCCGCAACGAAGTCTGGCTCCTGGCCACGGACCTCAAGGGGCGACTTCAGAAGGATGCCCTTCAGCGGTTCCTGGAGCACCACGGGGAATTGACGCAGGGGCTGGACGAGGACCTCCGCCGCCAGATGCATGCGTGGCGGGGCAACCTGGCGAGGACGACCGCCCGGTTCGAGCAGTGGACGCGAGAGGCGATGGCAGCCCGCCTCGTGCCGCTTTCGCACGAGGAAGGCGGCCAGTTGGCCGACCGGCACGTGGACGCGATTCGGGCCAGCCTGGAGCGCGTGGTGCGAGGTTTCCAGGACCGGCTCTCGCAAGGGATTCGGCGGGCGCTGGGCGTCTCGTTCTCCGGCGCGGAGTTCGAGGTGGCCGTCATGCCGCCGCGCCGGCCCGCCACGGGCATCGACCGTGTCTTCGACACGCCGTTTGAACTGCTCTGGTTCCTCATTCCGATGTGGCTGGTGCGGCCGCTCGTAAATCGCCACTTCCTCCGCATGCTGCCGTGGGAGGTCGAGAAGAACCTGTGCCGACTGGCCGCCCAGTGGACGGCGGCCATCGGGCGATGCGTGGACGACGTGGCGCGAGAGGCACAGGAGTTCATCCAACGGGAACTGGCGACGGTGGAGGACCTGCTGGCGAAGGCGCCCGACCGCCGTTCCGCTGTCGAGAAGGCGCTGGCCGAGATCGAGACCCTTGAGTCGCGGCTTTCCGGGAAGTGACGGCGCCACGGTGCGATACTTCTGCCCCAACTGCTGGAACGACTTCGCCGAGGACCTGGCCGGCTGTCCCCGGTGCGGCGTGGACATCCACGCTTTCTGGGATTCGAAGGACATGGCGGAGAAGTTGATCCTGGCGCTGGCCCATCCCGAGCCGGAGACACCAATCCGCGCGGCATGGATTCTGGGGGAGCGGCGGGAGGCGGGGGCGGCCGCGGCCTTGGCCGCGCTTGTCAGAAGAACGAAAGATGTCTATGTGGCAACGGCGGCCGTCGAGGCCCTCGGCAAGATCGGCACGCGGGAGGCATTGGGTTTCTTGAACACGCTTTCGTCTTACCCGGCCCGGATGGTCCGGGAAGCGGCCCGAGAGATTCTAAGGCAGCATGAGGCGGAGCCTCGACTACACGAGGGTCAGGAGGATCGGGGATGAAGGCTACGCTGCGCGACTGATCTCCGCGCCACTGGGCTGCGGGGCGACTTGAGGGAATACGGGATTGAGACAGAGACCATGACAAGGAGACCACGATGAAGCCTGCGATCAGCAACATCCGTGCGATGGAAATCCTGGACTCCAGAGGCAACCCGACGCTACGGGTACACGTGACCCTTACGAGCGGCATCGAGGCATCGGCCTCGGTGCCCTCAGGCGCATCGACCGGCGAGAACGAGGCTGTTGAACTGCGCGACGGCGACAAGAAGCGCTACGGCGGCAAGGGCGTACTGAAGGCCGTCGGCAACGTGAACAACGTCATAGGTCCCGGCTTGGTGGACGTGGATCTGTTCCACCAAGCCGAGATTGACCGGATGATGATCGACCTGGACGGCACGCCGAACAAGGCGAAACTCGGCGCGAACGCCATCCTGGGCGTGTCGATGGCGGTGGCCCGCGTGGCGGCGATGGCCGCCGGGCTGCCCCTCTACGCATACCTGGGCGGGCCGGGGGCCACGCGCCTACCCGTGCCGATGATGAACATCCTGAACGGCGGCAAGCACGCCGACAACAGCGTGGACTTCCAGGAGTTCATGGTTATGCCCATCGGGGCGCCGACCTTCGCCGAGGCGCTGCGCTACGGGGCGGAGACGTTTCATGCCCTCAAGAAGATACTGGCCAAGAAGGGATACGCCACCAGTGTGGGCGACGAGGGCGGCTTCGCCCCCAACCTCAAGAGCAACGAGGAGGCGTGCGAGGTCATCGTCGAGGCCATCAAGGCCGCCGGTTACAAGCCGGGTAAGGATGTGGCCATCGCGCTCGACCCGGCCGCAAGTTCCTTCTACGAGGACGGCGCGTACAACCTCGCCAAGTCCGGCCAGGGCAAGAAGACCAGCGCCGAGATGATGCAGTTGTATCAGCAATGGATCGCCAGGTTTCCGATTGTCTCTATCGAGGACGGTCTGGCGGAGAACGACTGGGAAGGTTTCAGTGCCCAGACGGCGGCACTGGGCGACAAGGCCCAGATCATCGGCGACGACATCTACGTCACAAACACCAAGTTCATTGCACGCGGCATCAACGAGAAAACGACCAACGCCGTGCTGATCAAACTGAACCAGATAGGCACGGTGACCGAGACCATCGAAGCCATCGAGTTGTGCCGCAAGGCGGGCTGGGGCTTCGTCATTTCGCATCGGTCAGGCGAGACCGAGGACGCCTTCATGGCCGACTTCGCCGTGGCGATGGGCGGGGGGCAGATCAAGACCGGCTCGGCCTGCCGCAGCGAGCGCATCGCCAAGTACAACCGCCTGCTGGAGATCGAGCAGGAACTGGGAAAACAGGCGCGTTTCGGACGTTAGGACGGAGGCAAGACATGACCGGAGCCGACATCCATTCTCCTGACCTCGGCTGTCGGGCGCCGCCGCGCCTGCCGCCTGGCCCGCTGGGCATGGGATCAGTTCAATTCCAGAGCATCCTGTTTCCGGGCCTCCAAGCCCCCGCCGGGCAGGAACCGGTCGAAGGGCCGGACTTCTTCCACGACCTGAATCTCGATCAGATTGTGGAAGCGGTCACGACCGGATGGCAAGAGTACAACCTGGCGCCCTGGTTCCACGCACCCCTTCATGATCTCGATGCGATTGCCTATCGCCAGGAAGTCATGCGGGATCTGGAGAACGCCGCCCTGATGCAGGCGGTCAAGTCGTTCTCCCAACGGATGCACGCGATGCGCGTGCATCTGCCTCAAGCACAGCAGCACTACTACAAGTACCACAAGGAGCGACTGTTCCTGGGCGCGGTGGAAGTCTATTGCGAGGCCGTCGAGGGCCTCGCGCGGGACCTCGCCGCCTTCGCCTTGACATCGCGTGGCCTGCGCGCCTTCCGCGAGTATCTGACGGAGCATGTCGCATCGGACTCCTTCCGAACGCTCGTGACGGAAGCGGCAACGCTGAAGTCGGGTCTGTCCGCCGTCAGGTACTGCCTGCTCATCGACAGAGGCCGCGTTACGGTGCGCCCTTACGAAGCAGAAAGCGACTACAGCGTCGCCGTCGAGAAGACTTTCGAGAAATTCAGGCGGGGCGCGGTGAAGGACTATCGAGCCAAGGACTTGTACCCTGGAGGCATGAACCACGTCCAGGCGCAGGTGGTGGAGCGGGTCGCACGGCTGCATCCGGACACGTTCCGGGCCCTGGAGACATTTTACGCGGAGCACGCGAAGTATCTGGACGAGACCCTATCGCAGTTCGACCGCGAGATTCAGTTCTACGTCGCCTATCTGACGTACATCGAAACATTCCGATGCGCCGGTCTGCACTTCTGCTACGCGCAGCTTTCCGATCAATGCAAAGAAATCAGCAGCCGCGAATCCTTCGATCTCGCTCTGGCGGGCAGACTCATAAACGATAAGAAGACCGTCGTGACCAACGACTTCTTTCTGCGAGGCCCGGAGCGCCTCTTCGTCGTCTCCGGCCCGAATCAGGGCGGCAAGACGACTTTTGCCCGCACGTTTGGCCAGTTGCATTACCTGGCCAGTCTGGGCTGTCCGGTCCCGGGCACGGAAGCACGGCTCTTTCTTTTCGACCGTCTCTTCACGCAATTCGAAAAGGAAGAGGACATCGAGACGCTCCGCGGCAAGCTGGCGGAGGACCTGGTCCGGGTCCGCCGGATACTCGATCAGGCGACGCCGAACAGCATCATCGTCATGAACGAGATCTTCTCGTCCACGACGCTCAAAGATGCGGTCTATCTGAGCAAGGAGATCATGGCAAGAATTTCCGCGTTGGGCCTGCTCGGTGTCTGCGTCACCTTTCTGGATGAATTGGCGTCATTCAATGAGAAAACGGTCAGCATCGTCGGCACGGTCGATCCGGACAATCCGGCGATTCGAACCTACAAATTGGAGCGAAGACCGGCCGACGGAGTTGCATATGCCCTGGCGATCGCGGAGAAGCACCATGTAACCTACGACTGGTTGAAGAGGCGGATCAAGGCATGAAAGTGCTTTTGATGTATCGGGACCGGGATTTCGACCTGCGGCAGGAATTGCCGTGGAACGAATCCGCGCTGATGCAGGACCTTGAACTGGGCACGCTGTTGCGCGCCATGGCGGGCGACGACAAGTTCCTGTTCGACGTGGCGCGCAGCGCACTCCTCTCGGGTCTGCAGAATGATGTGGATACGATTCTGTACCGACAGGAGATCTTGAAGGACTGCCTGAAGAACCCGGCGATCGTCAGGGGACTCTACGACCTTGCGGGGGAGACGATCGAACAAAAATGGAAGCATCGGTTTGGCATTATCAGCCGCTCTCCGGATGGAATCCTGTACGAGGCGATCAAGCTGCTGCAGATGTTCATGGGCATGCTCAGAAAGCTGAGAGGTATCGCCGAAGCACATGCCGGCCGATTTGAGTCGGAGGGTTTCGCGGCGCTTTTCGCGATGATCGAGAGGGAATTGAGCGACGAGTACCTCGCCAGCATCCAGGATCATCTGACGGAACTTAGGTTCCGCAAGGGCGTCTTGCTGAACGCCGAACTGGGCGATGGCAACGAAGGCACCAACTACGTGCTGCGCCGGGCGCGCGGGAAAAGGCCGAACTGGCTGAAACGGATCTTTGGCCGGAATCCGCCTGCCTATACTTTTCGTCTCCACGAGCGCGACGACGCCGGCGCAAGGATCCTGTCGGACCTGCAGAACTGCGTGATCAACCTGGTGGCGAACGCGCTCGCCCAATCCGCCGACCACGTCCTGAGCTTCTTCGACATGCTGCGGACAGAGTTGGCCTTCTATGTCGGCTGCCTGAATCTGCACGGGCGACTTGTGTCTAAGGAAGAGCCGGTGTGCTTTCCCCGCCCGGCGCCCGCGGGCGAACGCCGGCACCGTTTCAGCGGGTTGTATGACGCGTGTCTTTCGCTCCTCATGGAGCGTAAAGCGGTGGGTAACGCCGCCGCCGCCGACAAGAACCTCGTGATCATCACCGGCGCCAACCAGGGCGGCAAGTCGGTCTTCCTGCGCAGCATCGGCCTGGCGCAGATGATGATGCAATGCGGCATGTTCGTCGCGGCCGAGTCCTTCGATGCCGAGCTGTGCACGAGATTGTTCACCCACTACAAGCGGGAAGAAGACGCGACGATGAAGAGCGGTAAGCTCGATGAGGAACTGGCCCGAATGAGCGATATCGTCGACCATCTCGCGCCGAATTCGATGCTGCTCTGCAACGAATCATTCGCCGCCACAAACGAGCGAGAAGGGTCCGAGATCGCGAGACAGATTGTCTGCGCCTTGCTGGAAAGGCGCGTCAAAGTCTTCTTCGTGACGCATCTGTATGAATTCGCGCACGGCCTGTTCGACAGGAAGACGGGGGATGCCATCTTCCTGCGCGCCGAAAGACGGGCCGACGGGACGCGAACCTTCAGACTCGTCGAGGGCGAGCCGCTCCAGACCAGTTATGGCGAAGACTTGTACCGGGAGATATTCCCGGTCGAAACAGGCAACTGAACGTGGGATGACTTTCCACAAGAGCGGCACGGTGACCGAAACTATCGAGGCCATCCAGTTGTGCCGGCAGGCGGGCTGGGGCTTCGTCATCTCGCATCGGTCAGGCGAGACGGAAGACGCGTTCATGGCCGACTTCGCCGTGGCGATGGGCGGCGGCCAGATCAAGACGGGCTCGGCCTGCCGCAGCGAACGCATCGCCAAGTACAACCGCTTGCTGCAGATTGAGGCCGAGTTGGGCAAGGCGGCGGTCTTCGGAAACGTGCTCTATTCCCCCCAAGCGGCGGTCGGCGAGAACAAGAAACAGCAGTCTCGCAGGTCCCGGGTTTGCATGCCTATGTAAAGGAGGCACACGATGGCGTACGGGAAGATCCTCCTGGGACTGGACGGTTCCAAGGGCTCCTTCAAGGCTCTGGAAGAGGCGGTCGCCCTCGCCAAGGCGTTTGGCGCGGAACTGCACACCATCTCGGTGGAGGAAGTTCCTCACTATGCGGGGACCGTGGGCGAGGTCGTGGAAACGAAGGACCTTGCCGACCACAAGTTTCACGAGGCGATTGTGCAGGCCCGCGCGACGGCCCATCGCGAGGGCATCGAGGTTCAGCCCCACGTGATCGTCGGCCACGAGGTCAAGACGATCCTCGAGTTCATCAAGGCACGCGGCTTTGATCTGCTGGTGATCGGCTTCATGGGCCATTCCGCGGTTTACGAGCGGGTGATGGGAAGCACGGGCCAGAGCCTAGTGCGCCTGGCGCCGTGCACCGTCATGGTGGTGAAGTAACGCGGGTGCCGAGGATGGGTCCGAAACCGGCCAACGTGATGTTTCCGACTTTGGGCGAGAACCACAGGCGAGCCATCGGAACCGTGGCATTCATGCTGGACCAGATGCTCTGCGACTTCGAGACCTACGCCAGGGGACGTGAGTTGCACGGACTGCTTTGCCACGAGCGGAACCGGCTCTCGCCGAAACAGCGCCGGGCGATCCTGGACGAGGCCGGCCGCATCCGGGCCGTCTTGAAGGAACTTCAGGAATCGCTCGGTCTTGAGCCCAGACTGGAGGACGTTTCGCGCGACATCTGGGCCCGCGGTTCGATGTTCTGGGAAAGCCTCGTCGAGACGGAAACCAAGTACCTGCGGCGGTACGGCGAGACGCCGCCGGGTCTGGCGGACTACCTGGACCCCAAGATCGAGACGCTCATCGAGCACCTGGAGACCATCGTACGCATCGCCAGTAGCAAGACGCCGGGGCGCGGGCCTGACAAGGAAGAGCCTCAAACCAAACCGTAACGGGGACTTTAGATGCCCCGCAAGAAAGACGCGCGGGACCGGAACGAGAGGGTGGAGGACATCCTGCGTCCTGCTCCCTACCTTGGCCACGACCGCGACATGCTGGCGCGGCACCTGATGGCCTGCGGGGCGTTCCGCATCGCCGAGTCGCAGTTCCGCCGGGCCGTCTGGCTGAATCCGTTTGAGGCGAGGTTCAAGCAGCACCTTGCCCTGTGTCTTCACGCGGAGAAGCAGTACGCCGAGGCCAGGGACTGGATCACAAAGTCCCTGGAACAGGAACCCGATAACGCGGAGAGCCGGCGCATCTTGAAGATGATCGAAGAGGGCCTCCGCCGCACAGCGGAAGGACAGGCCGCCAGTCCCGGAAGTTGACACATGGCCCCTACAGACTTGACAACCATCCTGGGCGCCGAGGTCGTCCCCGACGCCACGGCGCTCAAGCGATACACGAAGGCCAAGCAGGCCGTGGCGCGCGAAGTTCGCGGCCTGAAGCGGCTCTTCGCCGAGGTAGGTAGCGGGCAAGCCGCCGACGCCTGCCAGGACCTGATCGTGCGCCTTGCGGAAGACCGATTCACGCTGGCCGTGGTGGGCCAGTTCAAGCGCGGCAAGAGTTCGGTGATGAACGCCGTGATCGGCCGCGACTTACTGCCCACGGGGGTGCTGCCGCTGACGTCGGCCATCACGGTCCTGCGCTACGGCCCGCAGGAGCGGCTCATCATCCACCGCGACGGAACCCAGTTCGCCGAGGAGACGCCTGTCTGGCGCCTGGCCGAGTACGTCACGGAGAAGGGAAACCCCGGCAACCAGAAGAAGGTCCGGACCGCGTGCCTGGAACTGCCGCTGGCCTTCCTGCGGCGCGGCTTGGAGTTCGTGGACACGCCGGGCGTGGGGTCCGCCATCGAGGCCAATACGGCCACCACGTATGCCTTCCTGCCCCAATGCGATGCCGTGCTTCTTGTGACCAGCGTTGACACGCCGCTCACGAAGACCGAGATCGAGTTCCTGGGCCGAATCCGAGAGCACGTCCGCAAGGTCTTCTTCATCGTGAACAAAACGGACCTCTTGGCCGAGGCCGAACGCGAGGAAGTTCTTCGCTTTGTCGCCGAGACGCTGAAGGCCCACGTGGGCGGGCAGCCCATCCGGGTGCTCCCGCTTTCGTGTCGGCTGGGCCTGGCGGCAAAAATGGCGGGCGACGCCGACGGCTATGCCGCAAGCGGCCTCAAGGCGCTGGAAGAGACGCTGGCCGCGTTCCTTTCCCGCGAGAAGGCCGCTACCTTCCTTGCATCGGTCATCGACAAGGCGCTGAGGCTCCTCGCCGAAGGGGCCGGCGGCACGGAGAAGGGGCAGGCGATTGGGGAGCGGCTCGCGAGCCTCCGAGCGAGGGTGACAGACCAAGCGCTCCCGGAAGTTGAGCCCGCCGCGCCGCCCGCGCACACCGCCCCGGTCCCACCGCCGCCCGAATCCGTGCCGGCGGCGATCCAGGAAGCCGACCTTGTGCAAGACCTCCAGACGCGCGGATGCCCCGTGTGCCAGCGTCTGGGCAATGCGGCCGCGGATTTCTTCGCCCACTGGCAGTATGCACTTTCGTCGGACGAGGCCGCGCAAAGCGCCTTTGCCGCCGAGTCGGGTTTCTGCCCGCTTCATGCGTGGCAACTGATCGCCCTGTCCTCGCCACAAGGGATTTCGCAGGGGTATCCGAAACTTCTGGAGCGCCTGGCATCTGAGATCGCGCAACTGGCCGCCACCTCGGCAGCGGCGCCGCCGTTACCGCGTGTCCCGGATTCCGGCAACTGCCGCGTGTGCGGACTCCTGCGGGCGGTGGAGAAGGCCTACCTCCAGCGCCTGGCCGGCTTCTTGCAGACCGCTGAAGGTCGCGGGGCCTATGCGCAGTCGCAGGGTGTGTGCCTGCGGCATTTGGGCCTGATTGCTGAGGCTGTGGCCTCTGAAGATGTTGTCCGCTTCCTCTTGGCAGAGGCGGCCAGGCATTTTGAGGAAGTGGCCGAGGACATGCAGAACTTTGCCATGAAGCGAGAGGCCATCCGCCGCACGCTCCATAACCGCGACGAAGAGGACGCCTACGTGCGCGCGGTCATCCACATCGTTGGCGAGAGCCGCGTATGCGTCCCGTGGAAACAGGACGGCCCGGTATGACGGCCCCCGACCGCCGGGTTCGACCATGAAGCGTAAGCCCGAAAAACATCTGCCCTACTTCAGGGTCCTGGAGGCCTTCCAGAAGGCCAAGGGCTGCGCGATGTGCGAAATGGAGACTGCTTCCACACGCCGCTACCTCGACTCCATCCTGTACGAGTCCGTGAACGACCCGGGCGTGCGCGCGAACCTCATCCGGTCCAAAGGCTACTGCCTGCGCCATGCTCATCTACTGCTCGGGTTCCAGGATGGCCTGGGCACAGCGATCCTCTACCAAGACCAGGTGCGGCTCTTTCTCGACTTCCTGGCGGGTCTTCAGGGTATGAAAGCGAAGGTTCTCAGGAAGATGGGGGCGGCCCAGTGGGACCGACACCAGACGTGCCCGGCTTGCCGCCTGCAGATCGAGGGACGGCAGTACCACACTGACGTTCTCCTGGAAGGGCTGGCCCACGAGGAAATGCGGGCGGCGCTGGAGGCCGGCCCCGGCCTGTGCGTGCCGCACTTCCTTCTGACGCTCGAACGGACCCGCGATGCCGAGCGACAGCAGTATCTCATCCGGCTTGGGGAGAAACGTTTCAGGGAACTCCTGGGCGAACTCCAGGAGTTCTGCCGCAAGAACGATTACCGGTTCCGGAAGGAAGGCTTCGGCAAGGAGGGCGATTCGTGGATTCGGGCCGCCAAGATGATAGTGGGTTCCAGGGACGTTTTTTGAGTCAGCGGGCGCAAGGGCGGGTCCGTCAAGTAGTGCTTGACGAGCCACAGGCACGCGGCTATAGTTAGACGCGTTCGTAGCGGGGATGGAGTCCCCCTGGACCGCCAGAATGGCTAATGACTCCTACTGCGTGAACCATGCGGTGGGAGTCGCACTGTTTA
>Ga0315282_10009404_pt1 | contig 15542 bp, 18 predicted proteins | sample YL17G07_20_MG_FD_203693 | JGI IMG/M metagenome (GOLD analysis project Ga0315282, IMG submission 203693) | Sediment microbial communities from Yellowstone Lake, YNP, Wyoming, USA - YL17G07_20 | ecosystem: Environmental > Aquatic > Freshwater > Lake > Sediment | place: USA: Wyoming | collected...
CGTAACCGCTCTATGTCGCCGTGATACACATTCCTGCATATCGCGTCCTTTATCACGCGCCACAGATCCTCCACAGGATTCAGCCACGGCGAATACGTCGGCAAATACAATAACTCAAATTCCCCTGTATGCGCCCCAAGAAATCTCCTTACCTCTGCGCTATTATGGATTGAATAGTTGTCTATCACCAGTATCTTCAGAACGCCAGGATAGCGTCTCAGAAGCGCTTCAAGAAATTCTACAAACTCCTTTGAGCGTTTCCTCTGTCTTGTGATATGCACAACGTCAAGCGTTCCTATCTCCAGCGCGGCAAAACAGTGAAACTTCTTGCTCTCAAATGTCGCTGGCACTCGTGATTGCTTACCTGCTAACTGGTATGTCCGTCCGAGCAGAGGTTTCAGAAGAAAGTCACTTTCGTCTGCGTAAAAGAATAAACTGTTAGGTGGGCGAATTCTCAACCGGTCTTCTATTCGTTTTTTTCTCTGCGTATAACGGGTCTGGACTGCCTATGTGTAACTTCGGACGCCTGAATCTGTATCCGCTTCTGCGCATAGCGGACCACACAGCCCAAGCACTTACCTTCACCGCAAATCTCTTTACCAGTTCTTCTCTCAACAGTTGACAGTTCCAGCCATACTTACGGTATCCGAGATTTGCAGGAGAAGATTCAAGCAGCAATCTCATACAGGAAATATGTTCGTCCGTAACCTTACGCGGCTGCCCAGGACGCGGTTTGTCTCTGAAAAACTCCACACCGCGGCTCCTGTATTGCGCCACCCAGTTCTTCACAGTGCTGTAGCCAACGCCGAGAATTTGCGCCGCCTGCGTCATAGAGTGACCGTCCGCGACCAGAAGGATTCCTTGCGCACGGCGGTATTCCTTTTTCGATTTGGTCGTGTGAGCGAACGCTTCTACGTTACCGCGTTCCTCAGGTTGCAGTGTGAATCCAATTCGCCGCATATGCATCCCCCTCTCAAGAAGTGTTCTCAGAGGATATATCGGCGATTTGAGTTGACGTCTTTACCCCAATCGGCTAAAAACTAATCAAAACTTACTATGCTGTGAAACCTCACCTGTGCAACTGTGACAAGCCCGCAATCTATAAGGACCAGGCACTGGCACAGGATGGGGGATGACCGAGAGTGCAACACTCTGTGGTTTTCTTAGGGATTGAGTCGGTAAATTTGAAGATTCAAGACCACTGCGAAACCTACCCAACCTATATAAGGTAAAAGCAACCATCCGGCAACCCCTGATATTCTGAAGAACCATATCATTGTGAGCAATATGGCAAGCCACAGAACGATAATTATGACCAAACCTGAAACAGGAGAGCGAAGTCCAAAGAAAGCAATCGACCAGAGCGCGTTCAGTATCAACTGAATGGCGAAGAGAACCAGAGCAGTGGTGACTCTTTTCTCCTCCAGCCCCTTCCGCCATATGAGGAAAAGGGAGATTCCCATTATGGCATAAAGTGTGGTCCAAACCGGAAAGAAGAGCCAATTGGGCGGCGTAAAAGATGGTTTGTTGAGAGTCACATACCAAGCCGGAATCGCCGGTCTTGTGTAAATCGAGCCGACGAAGCCCGCAGCGTAACAGACGATAATGCTTGCTACGAACTTGACGATATTTCTTATCCTCACTCTGTGCCCTCCATATTGATTGTGCACAAGGATAGCCCGCGCTGAGCTCGGTTTCAAGACCGAAGATTGTTCCTGGTTTTGTATATACGCAGCCGTTGGCTCTCGGGAATTTGAGATTCTTCTCGAGCCTTACTCTGCAAAGGACACATAGTGCGAAGATTTCTCAAGATTCTTCCAAGAAAAGCGCTTGATAACTGCACCAGAAACGGGAGATGGGAAGCCAGGTCTGCCCGACCTGAAGGCGGTTCTGTGTCTTCCCTGTGGTCGTTCCTGCCCCCAAAGGGTGACCCAACCAAAGAAATGATAAAGCAAATGCGCCTCTAAAAGCACTTTTTTCGTAATGCCTCACTTACGTGTGGGAAGTTTTTCTAAAAGAAATCGTAAAAAAGACATTCTTTTTGTTGACTTAGGTATGTGTTCTATATAGAATACATTATTATTATGAAACAGCCTAATTCTAAGACAGACATATTTGTCAAAAAAGCGTTGCGGTTTCAACTGCTGGCTAAGGGCTCTCTCGCTCTAATTACCAAGCCGTGTATCCGCCCGGATTGCGCAGCGTGCAGGGAGGGCGTAAAGCACAAAGCGTATATTTATACCTTTTACAAGGAAGGCAAAAAGCGGACTATGTATGTTCCGCTCGGGTTAGTATCGGTGATGAGAGAGGCGCTCTCCAACGGTCGCAAATTGGAATCGCTGCTTGTGGATGCTGGCGTAGCGATAATAAAGGATTATCGCTACAGACGTGACAGGAAAGCACGATAGATATGGTATGGCGATATTGTCCGAAGTGTCTTGAGAAGGAGAGGCGGATAGCCGAATTAGAGGAAGAGAACAAGCGTCTCAAAGCAAAGTTGCGGCACCAAGAGCGCACGGCAAGTGGAGGATATTTTGGTTCTTCAACGCCGTCGTCTAAAGTGCCGATCAAGCCTGATGCGTTATCGGAGCGTCAGGCGCGTCGTGGTGGAGCGAAGAAAGGGCACAAAGGGCACGGACGTCAGGCGATTTCGGAGGAAGAAGCAGACAAGGTTGAAAAGGTTTTAGCAGAAGATGTCTGTCCCGAGTGCGGCGGGAGGTTAGAGCGCAAAGGGAGCAGGTCGCGTACTGTAATAGACTGTGTGCCGCTGAAAGTTGAAAAGAGAGTTTATCATATAGAGCGCAAATGGTGTCCGCATTGCAGGCGAGTAATAGAAGCAAGAACACCTGGTGTATTACCCAAGAGTCAGTATGGTAACAGGCTGCTGACGCATATAGCAATAGAACACTACGTAAATGGACGGACATTGGGTCAGATAGAAGCTGAGACGGGTGCGGGGTGCGGAAGTCTGATAGATTCTATGCACCAGTTGGCGAAGCGATTTGGGGGGATACCTGAGAGGATTATAAAAGGCTATAGGCGGAGTTCTGTAAAACACGCAGACGAGACAGGGTGGAGAACGGACGGGCAGAACGGATACGCGTGGCTGTTCTGCGCGAATAAGACGAGCATATTCAGGTTCCGCAGAAGTCGTTCTTCCGCTGTGCCGAAGAAAGCACTCGGGACTAAGAAATTACCGGGTGTGCTGGTAGTAGACCGCTACGGAGCATATAACAAAGCGCCCTGCGCGATACAATATTGTTATGCTCACTTATTGCGGGACGTGAGGGACTTAGAAAAAGATTTTCCTGATAATTCTGAAGTAAAGAGTTTCGTTGAATCATTGGCGCCGCTGCTGGCTGGTGCAATGAATCTTCGCAGTCTGCCTGTAAGCAAGAAAGAGTTCAAGCACAGAGCCGCCCAGATAAAGAGACAGATTTTACAGGTTGTCAAGCGGCAAGCGAAACACCCCGCGATACAGTACATACAGGACATCTTTCGGACGCACTCCGACCGGATGTATCACTGGGCGCGAGACCAGAATATACCAGCCGATAACAATTATGCCGAACGCGAACTGTGACCATTGGTGATAGCGCGTAAAATCAGTTTTGGCTCGCAGTCTCAAAAGGGAGCGCAGACGCGTAAAACACTTATGACGGTATTAGACACATTGAAGAAGAGAGCGAAGGATGTGAAGACCGCTTTGAAGACCGCCTTAGACGTATTAGTAGCGAATCCTACGCTTGACCCCTATGAAACGCTTTTTCCTGATAGTTATTCCTGATTCATCCCAATTCCACATATAACTGAGGGATTACATTTTTACTGGGATTTCGATTGATACACCCGACCAGATTTGATAAGTTGCTATTGAGTCGCAGTTGCAATTGGAGGCAGGAAGTATGTCTATGATGCCGGCTGAGCAGGTTTTCAGAGGTTACCTGAGTTCAAAGGGACTGCGCCTTACGGGCGAAAGGAAAGAGATCCTTGACGAGATAATGCGCACACACAGCCATTTTGAGGTTGAAGATATCTTTTCAAGGCTGCATAAGAAGGACGCCGATGTTTCACGCGCAAGCATTTACCGAATACTGCCCCTACTCCTTGAGAGCGGGATAATCCGTAAGACTCATTGTGAAGTGATGAAAGCGCGGTATGAGCACGTCCTCGGACACGACCACCACGACCATATGGTCTGCGTCAAGTGCGGGAAGACGGTTGAGTTCAAAAAAGAGGGAATTGAAAAGTTGCAGCAGGAAGCGGCCAAGGAACACCATTTCAGGATGTTGGGTCATAGGTTGATAATCAGCGGTCTTTGCAAAGACTGCAAGTAAATTTTTTTGGACTGGATTGCGATTGAGTCGCAGTTGCAAGAGGTTCCATAGGGTCGCAGTTCAGACTCTTGAAAGGACAGGGAGGAAATGCCTGAACGCATCACATTGACGGTCCTTGTTTCCGGAAGGCGTGCCACTGTTGTTGAGATTCAGGCTGGGCAAGGGCTTATCAGACGGCTGGGATCTCTCGGAATACGGGTTGGTCAGAGAATTAAGATGGTCAGCAGGTCATTTATGAGAGGACCTGTGACAGTGAAGGTCGGGAACAGCCGCGTCGCGGTCGGCTTTGGTGCCGCAAGCAGGGTGATTGTTGAGCCTGAGGGAGAGGGAAAGTGAAAGTTCTTCTTATGGGCAATCCAAATGTGGGGAAGAGCGCAGTATTCAACAGGCTGACCGGCGCAAGCGTTATTACGGCCAACTACCCCGGCACCACCGTAGAGTTCACAAAAGGCAGGGTCAAGATTGCGAAGGAAGACGCTGAAATAATTGACGTACCCGGCACCTACACTCTTGAACCGACCTGCAGAGCGGAAGAAATTGCGGTCAAGATGATCGATGAAGGGGATATCGTAGTCAACATCGTTGACGCGACCAATCTGGAGAGGAGTCTGAACCTCACATTGCAACTCGTGAAGCGCGGGAAGCCAATGCTTGTGGCGCTCAACTTCTGGGACGAGACAAAGCACACGGGCGTCCAGATAGATGTCCAGAAACTTGAAGAAATCCTCGGCGTTCCCTGCCTGCCTACCGTGGCGGTGACCGGTGTGGGAATAAAAGCGCTGATTGAGAAGATACCGGGAGCCAAAGTATCATCTTATGACTTCGAGGATGCCGAAAGATGGCACGAGATAGGCAAGATAGTGGAATCTGTTCAGAGAGTATCTCACCGCCACCATACGTTTCTTGAACGCCTCGGCGATGCTTCCATAAAGCCATTTCCGGGAATCCTGATTACTCTGGGCGTAGTTGTCGGCGCTTTTGAAGTGGTCAGGCAAATAGGAGAAGCGCTGATAGGTTACGTATTTGAGCCGCTGTTTGAGAACGTCTGGGCACCGATTATGCTTAAACTGTCGGCGGCACTTGGCGGAGAGGGATTCATTCACGATATCTTGATTGGCAGACTGATTGGTGGGAATATTGATTTCCGCGAATCGTTCGGTCTCCTTACGACAGGGTTGTATGTTGAATTTGCCGCGGTTCTGCCGTACGTTATCGCATTCTACCTGGTTCTATCCATCCTTGAGGACTGCGGGTATCTGCCAAGATTGGCTGTTCTCGCAGATACGCTTATGCACAGACTCGGTCTGCACGGAATGGCGATTGTGCCTATGATATTGGGCCTCGGATGTAATGTGCCGGGCAGTTTCGCCATCAGAATAATGGAAAGCAGGAAGGGAAAGTTCATCGCTGCAACGCTGATGGCAATATGCGTTCCCTGTATGGCGCTGATTGCGATGATTTTCGGTCTCGCGGGTGAATATGGCGCGGCAGCGCTTGTCCCGATATTTGCCGCCCTGTTTGTAACATGGATAGTCCTCGGGATGATAATGAACAGATTCGTGAAAGGAGAAATCCCGGAAATCCTCCTTGATGTGCCTCCATACAGAATCCCCTATCTCAAAGGGCTGCTGAAGAAGGTCTGGATGCGAATATTCTGGTTTCTCAAGGAAGCGATGCCCTGGGTCTTGTTTGGAGTATTCCTGGCAAATATCTTTTACAGCCTTGGAGTCATCAGTTTCATCGGACGCATTGTGTCGCCTGTCATTGCCGGACTCTTCGGACTCCCACCTGAAGCGGCGGGCGGGCTCATGGTGGGTTTCCTGCGCAAAGACGTTGCGGTCGGGATGCTCGCGCCGCTTCACCTGACAATGAGGCAGATAATCGTTGCCTGTGTCGTTCTTGCGATGTATTTCCCCTGCGTCGCCACTTTCGCGGTTCTCTTGAAAGAACTTGGATTTGTTGACCTGCTGAAAGCAACAGCAATTATGATTATATCTGCGCTCGTAGTCGGCGGACTGCTCAATCTTATCCTCTCTCTATTTTAGCATCAGCACTCTTGTCAATCTGATGCCGCAGACCCAGCGCGACCAGTGCTGGAATCTCCGCCTGAATATCAACTCGCGTTCCAACGAGTTTTTCTTGACAATTCTGAACGTATGTTCATAATAGTTTTGTTTCTTGAAAAAGGAGATAGAACTGATGTCTCGTCCGCAATGCTGTCGCAGGGTCGGATGCAAGCCCGCTTGCACCTACTTCAAGCCGCGGGGAATACCGCTCGTGGAACTTGAAGAAGTTGTTCTTAAACTTGATGAACTTGAATCTCTGCGTCTCGCTGATTTTGAAGGTATGTATCAGGAAGACGCGGCAAAGAGGATGAATATCTCGCGTCCGACTTTCACGAGAATAATTGAGTCCGCCCGGAAAAAGGTCGCAGAAGTGCTGCTCAAAGGCAAGGCGCTCAAATTAGAAGGCGGGAACGTTACGCTCACAGATATGAGGCGTTTCTGCTGTTCCGAGTGCCGGCACAGATGGGAACTGCCTTATGGAACGGGGAAGCCGGAGGATTGCCCTAAGTGCCAGAGTAAAAATATACACCGCGAGGAGGACGACCGCGGCTGGGCACGCTGCGGACAAAGAGCATCTCGTGGACACGATAAGCGCAAGTGAGAACTGATGGCGACTCCTGTCATTATAGAGACTCGCGGACTGACCAAACGGTTCGGCGATGTGCAAGCCGTAGCCGGTGTGGACTTTGACGTGCACGAGGGCGAATTATTCGGCTTTCTCGGACCCAACGGCGCAGGTAAGACCACAACAATCAACATTCTCACCGGGCTTGCCAGACCGGATTCAGGAGAAATTCTAATCAGCGGTATCAACTGCGCAAAAAATCCCAAAGCGGCGCAGCACCTGCTCGGCATTGTCCCGGATGAGAGCAACCTTTACCCGGAACTTACGGGTTTTGAGAACCTCTGCTTCTGCGCGGCATTATACGGGATGCGCAAAACTGAGCGCCAGACGCGGGCGCGCGAACTGCTGGACAAGTTCGGCCTCGCCGATGCCGCGGACCGCAGATTCTCCGGCTATTCCAGAGGAATGAAACGCAAACTCACTATCGCCGCCGGAATCATCCACAATCCGCCGATTCTGTTTCTTGACGAGCCGACGACGGGCATAGATGTCGTCAGCGCCAGGCAGATTCGCCAACTCATCAAAGACCTGCACCGCGCAGGAACGACCATTTTCATAACAACGCACTATATAGAAGAAGCCGAGCGGCTCTGTGACCGCATCGCCTTCATCGTGAGAGGGCGAATTGTCCAGACAGACACAGTCGCCAATCTTATGCAGCCCGTTCGGGGAATACACTCAATGCTCATTTCTGTTTCCAACTCAGGCGCGAACTTGTGCGGCGAACTCGCCGCGGCATTTCCTGCCCACAACTTTTATTCGGTCTCAAGTGAACAGATTCGCGTGGAATCCGCTGAGCCGGTCAGTGTCGGTCCCATAGTGCGGTTTATGGAAGACAAAGGCGTTGAAGTGTCTGAAGCCCGCAAGCTTCAGCCCTCGCTGGAGGATGTCTTTGTCCGAATCACAGGCGTGGAGGCAGATGCGATGCGCAAAGAGAAGGAAAAACAGGGAGGCGGCGTATGAAACGGTGGACAGCCTTCTGGAACATTCTTCTCAAAGATATACGTGCCTATTATCTCAAGCCGCCTAATATCAGTTGGGGGATAATATTCCCGCTCGCTTGGACAGGAATGTTCTTCATCAAGTCCGGCGGCGGAATGCAAAACCTGTTGTCGTTGCTCCCTGGACTTATAGCGATTTCCGTTCTGTTCGGCACCACATCTATGCTCGCGGTGACCATCACGTTTGAAAAGAAGAGCCGTTCGTTTGAACGCTTGCTCCTTGCGCCGATCCCGATAGAACTACTGATGCTGGCAAAGACAACTGGGGCGATACTTTTCGGCGTTGCCAACGCGTTCGTGCCGGTCGTTATGGCATCTTTTCTCTCTGATATGTCAGGCATCGCGTGGTCTGTGCTTGCGCCGACCGTGCTGCTTATCGCTATCAGTTCCACATTTCTCGGCTTGTTCATCGCCGTGTCGGTCAGCGAAGTGTTTGAAGCGCAGACGTTTTCAAACTTCTTTCGGTTTCCAATGATTTTTCTATGCGGTCTGTTCTTTCCCATTCAGCAACTTCCAGACTGGCTTCAGCCGCTGTCCTACATCTTGCCTCTGACCTACGGAGCCGATGCTCTGCACGAGGCGGTCACCCGCGCCGGGCGGCTGCCGCTCTATCTGGACATTCTCGCGCTATCTGGATTTTGCACAGCGCTCTTTATACTGAGTCTGCGAAATATCCGCCGCAAATGGGTCACGTAATTGTCGGGAACACGGAGTCGCGGTCTAATGACAGGCAGGAGGCATATGAAGAAATTAGTCTATCTTGATAATGCGTCAACGACGCACCAGAAGCCGCCCGGCGTTTACGAGGCGATGGACTGGTTTATGCGGAAGGTGTGCACGAGCCCGGGGCGTTCATCTCACCGCCTCGCGATTGAAGCGGGTAAGGTGATTCTACAGGCGAGAGAGAATCTTGCCAGATTGTTCAACGTGTCTGACCCTAACCGCATCACGTTCTGCCTCAACGCCACGTATGCGCTCAATTTGGCGCTTCTCGGAATCCTGAAGGAAGGAGACAGCGTCGTCACTACCTCAATGGAGCACAACTCTGTGATGAGACCGCTGCGCTATCTTGAACGAACAAAAAACGTAAAGGTAACAGTAGTAAAAACAGATAAGCAAGGCAGACTTGACGTGGACAGGTTTATGAAGGCGGTAACGAAAGATACGCGCCTGGCTGTCGTAAACCACGCGTCCAACGTAATAGGCACCATAGCGCCGATTGAAGAACTCGGCCCGCGTCTTCACAAGCGCGGCGTTCCGCTGCTTGTTGATGCTGCGCAGACCGCTGGCATCATTCCGATTGATGTTCAGAAATCCAGGATTTCGGTTCTTGTCTTCACCGGTCACAAGGCACTTTACGGACCACCTGGCGTCGGCGGCATATATGTCGCAAAAGGAACTTATATCTTTCCGCAAATCAGAGGAGGGACGGGAACGAGATCGGAATCTGAAGAGCAGCCGTGCGTAATGCCTGAGATGCTGGAAAGCGGAACGCCGAACACAGTCGGCATTGCGGGTCTGCTTGAGGGGGTGAAGTCCATCCTCTCGGAGGGTGTCAACAAGATAAGAAAGCGGGAGGAAAAACTTCTTTCCCGCCTCTTTGACGGACTTCAGTCTGTGCCGGGGATAACGATATACGGAGTCCCGAATCCTGCCAAGAGGGTGCCTACTGTTTCAGTCAATCTGTCGGGGAAAGAGCCGGGTCGGGTTGGGGACATCCTGCATAAGAAGTACGACATAGCGGTGAGAACCGGTCTTCAATGCGCGCCGCCGGCGCACAGGACGATAAGGACATTCCCCGAAGGCACGGTGTGCGTATAAGTCTGTCATACTTCACTACCGAGGAAGATATGGACGCAGTCATTCAGGCGTTGAAAGAGATTGGCAAGCGTCGAACCAGAAATTCAAAAGGATAACTCCTGCCGCTGCGAGGAGACTTACACGCGTTGAAAGGAGACAGGATAAACACTAATATGAGAGGGCAGTTGCGAATCGCTGACGAGCGGTTGAGGGAGTTGAACGACTTTCTGGTCGCTCCCGATAATCCGGTAATCAGCAGGATGGTAGAAGTTGTTGAGAAGTTCGGCGGTCCGGAGGCAATCAACCGCAAGGCGGCTGCGGCACGCAAATTGTCTAACCTGTTGCAGCGTCTGTCTGAAGAGAAATCGCCCTACATGGCGGACATCAAATGGCTCATTGAGAAGCGCGATAAAGGCGCGTTCGTCACAATGGATGAATACCGCAAGCGAGTGCTCGGCTCCGCTGCCGCAAGAACAAAGGTCAGCAAGAAGAACGCCGTAACGTTAGAGATAAGCGCGCTGCAATACTTCCCGTGGCTTGTTGCCGAGGCGAAGCGGGCAATAGCAAACCGCGAACTGATGCCCGGGCGGTTCATCCGTGTCCGTGCAATGAAAGAGCAGGTTGAAGATGGCGACCTGGTAGCAGTAATTGCCGCAATGCAGGCGTTCGGCTCCTCTTGGGTGGAGACTCTTGACACCAAGGGCACCGACGGCTCCAACATTCACCTGGGCGGACCCGCTACAATCACGGGATACTTTGGCGGAGTCGGACAGCCGAACGACCATGCAATTCGCTGGGCAGAAGAATATCTGCACTATGCCACAAACTACGGCGTCCAAGAAGTGCTCAACGTCAACGCAGGGACAATACTCATCGCTTACCTCCTCTACAAACTCGGCGTGGACATCCGGTTCAAGATATCAGTCTATATGGGCAATGATAATCCGTACTCGGTGCTCTGGACACTGCTTGCTGCGCGTCTGTTCTCCCGTCCTGATGGCTCCACTCCACTCTCGGGATTCAACTTCGCCAACTCGGTGAACAACGAGACAATCCGCCTATCTTCGGATGTGCGCAGAGCACTGGGGTTAGAGAAAACAGTCCGCTTTGAGCACCACATCGTGGAGACGTGGAAGTCAATAGTTATTCAGCCTTACGACAAACTGAGCGAGTTGGTGGAAGTCGCGCCGGAAGTGCCCAACATCTCCGCGAAGCACGAGGGCGGGACACCCGATGTGGAACTGACGTTTGAGCACCCGTCTGACATTCTGGACTACTTTCTGCCCAAAGCGCAGGTGCTGGAGCAGAACCTGATGCCGGCACTGGAACGGAACTACTTGGAGAAGCACGCGGCTGTGAACCGCACCGCAGACGCTCTAACGCGTGCGGGAGTTGGCGTTATCGCGGCACCAGAACTCCACAAGTAAGGAGAGACCGTTATGCGGCATATTGAGGACCTTGACGGGAAAGACCTCCTGCGTCTGCTCCATATCTACGCTCTGAACTGGCTGGCGCACGATGGCTGCTGGTTCCTCGGGATAGAGGAAGATACCGGACAGGAAACTGCCCGCAAGTACAATAACAAGGCGTGGGAGAAGTTCTCGCCTGTAGAGGCACGGCGAATCCTTGAGTTTCTCGGGCGCAAACCAGGCGAGGGGCTTGATGTCCTCGCCGAGGCGCTCGGTTTCCGCCTCTATGCCGCAATCAACAAGCAGGAAGTTGTGCGAGTTGATGAACGGAAACTGGTCTTCCGGATGAACGAGTGCCGCGTGCAGACCGCACGCAGGCGAAGGAATTTACCTGATTACCCGTGCAAGCAGGCAGGGATTGTGGAATACAGCGAGTTTGCCAGAGCGATAGACCCGCGCATCCAAACGCGCTGCATCGCCTGCCCGCCGGACGAACATCCCGCAGAGTGGTTCTGCGCGTGGGAATTTGAATTGAAGGATATTTGAGATGACTGAGAACCGAGTGACTCGCCTGTTCGCCTCGCGGATGCAAAACCTCCCTGCATCTGCAATTCGCGAGATATGCAAACTTGTTGCCCGACCCGGGGTGAAGTCCCTTGCCGGCGGTTGGCCCGACCCCGCTATGTTTCCGGTGAGCGAGGTCAGGGCTATAGTCGCCGACATCCTCACTACAGTCCCCGGTCCGGTGCTGCAATACGGAACAACTGAGGGGCTCCCTGAGTTGCGCGCTCTTCTATCAGAAAGGGCAAAGAGCGAAGATCTGCGATTGACACCGGATAATCTGCTTATTACGCACGGTTCCCAGCAGGCGATGGACCTCGCCGCCGGTGTGTTCATTGAGCCCGGCGATGTGGCGCTCGTCGGTCTTCCCACCTACTTCGGCGGCACCGGCGCTTTCTGCGCCGCCGGTGCGGAGCCTGCCGGAGTGTTAGTAGACGAGGGAGGAATTGACGCGGATGCGATGGATACGAAGATACGCGAGTTGACCAGTGCGGGCAAGCGAGTCAAGATGGCATATATAATCCCCAATTTTCAGAACCCGGACGGCTCTACGCTGTCGCTTGAGCGCCGACGCAGACTGGTTAAGTTGGCATCGCACCACAACTTTATACTGTTAGAGGACGACCCGTACGGCGCGTTACGCTATGAAGGCGAAGCGCTGCCCTCTCTCAAAGCGCTTGACAACGAAGGGCGCACAATCCTGATTCGTTCGTTCTCCAAGACTATCTCTCCGGGACTGCGCCTTGCCTGGGTTGCTGCCCATCCCGACGTAATCCGCAGTATGGTCATCCTCAAGCAGTACCGCGACTCGTGCACCAATAGTATTGCGCAGTATATAGTATACGAGTTTCTCAAGCGCGGGCTTATGGAGCCACACATCCAACATCTCTGCGCATACTACCGCGCCAAGCGTGACCGGCTGCTCCGGGCACTGGAGAGACACTTTCCGAGGGAAGTCCGCTGGAACCGACCGGAGGGCGGGTTCTTCATTTGGGTCACGCTCCCTGAGCCGCTGGATGGCGAGGAGATTCTCCGGCAGGCGCTTGACCGCAATATCGCCTTCGTCGCCGGACAGCCGTTCTTTCTTGACGGCAGCGGTCGCAATACTATCCGGCTGTCGTATTCGCAGTCCGCGGATGAGGTCATTGAGGCATCTATCGCAGAGTTGGGAAATGTTATCAGGAAGGCGTCACGGTCTGACAGAGTGTAGAACTGGAGAGTTCAATTGGCTTCAAAGAAAGAACTGAAATTGGCGGATGCGAGACTTGTGCTTGATTCTGTCGCAGACGGTGTCTTTGCGGTGGACAGAAACTGGCAGATAGTCTATTTCAATAGCGCCGCCGAGAGGATAACTGGCTTCTCAAGGAAAGAGGCGCTTGGTCAGCACTGCTACAACATCTTTCGCGCCTCTTGCTGCCAGGAAGGATGCGTTCTGCGGAAAACTATAGAGAAAGAGAAAGAAATCTCCGGACTGCGAATAGACATTCTTGACCGGAACAACAACGAGAAACCGATTAGCGTTTCCACCGCAGTGCTGAGGGATGCTTCAGGGAAAGTGACAGGAGGCGTGGAGATATTCCGCGACCTGTCAGTGGTAGAAGACCTGCGCCAGGAAATAAGAAAAGCGTACAGTTTCAGGGATATGGTGAGCAAGAACCACAGGATGCAGGAAATATTTTCTCTCATCCCTGACATTGCGGCGAGCAAGGCGGCGGTGCTGATACAGGGACCTACAGGCTCAGGCAAGGAACTGCTTGCGAGGGCAATACACTCTGAAAGTGCACGGTCAAACAAGCCGTTTGTGAAAGTGAATTGTGGAGCCCTGCCAGATACGCTTCTTGAAACTGAACTATTCGGTCACGTAGCAGGGGCATTCACTGACGCCAAAACTGCGCGCAAGGGACGGTTTGAACTCGCAAACAAAGGAACAATATTCATGGATGAAGTCGGCGACCTCTCTCCCGCTATGCAGGTAAAACTACTGCGTGTCCTTCAGGAGGGGAAGTTTGAACGCGTGGGCAGTTCTGAAGTCGTTACAACTGATGTCCGTGTTATTTCAGCCACCAACCGCGACCTCAAGGACCTTGTCGCAAAGGGAAGGTTCCGTCAAGACCTCCTGTATCGGATAAACACTGTAATAATTGAACTTCCACCGCTTGTAAAGCGGCTTGAAGATTTGCCTCTATTAGTAGAATCCTTTATTAGAAAATTCAACAACCTGACAGGAAAGGTAGTGAAAGGTGTTTCACCAGCGGCGCTGGATGTGTTTATGAGGCACAGATGGCCCGGGAACATCCGGGAACTGGAACACGCAATAGAGCACGCCTTCGTAATTGTCAAAGGGGATGTGATAAGACCTGAGCACTTACCCCTCGACCTTCAGGCGGCAGATACGCCCGGAAACTATGCCGAGAGAATAACCCCTATTGAGCAAAGTGAAAGAGATGTGATAATCAAGAGTCTTGAAGAAAACCACTTTGACCGCGAAAAGACCGCACGTCATCTCGGCATCTCCCGCACCACGCTCTGGCGCAGGATGAAACGCTTCAACATAGAACAGGGATAGCGTTTCACTTGTGAAACGCTACGTTTCACTATTGTTTCGTTTCTGAAACATTTCAACCAGAACGCCCGTATCACGTTGAATTCCTAACTTCTTGCAAGTTCAGATATTACCTCTTATGCGCAAGCAATGGCATTCTAATTGCTTATGTTTGTTGCGGAGGTTCACGATGCTTGTTGCAATACCACTTTTTGGCGATGAGGTTTCACCGAGGTTCGAATATGCAACCGAGGTGATGATAGCAGATATCAGTTCCGGGAAAGTCAGTTCGCTTCGCAGACTATCTGTTCCCGCACAGGGCGGAATGGAGGTCTATTCTCTTATCTTGTCTGCCGCGCCAGAAACTGTAGTATGCGGTGGGATTTACCCCCGCTGGCAGCGAATGTTTGAGCACAAGAAAATCGCCGTCCTATGGGGAGTAATAGGACGCGCTGAGGATGCTCTCAAATCATACGCGGCAGGAGAACTGAGTAGTAACCAGTTCGTATGCTCGGGGCGAAGAGTTGGCGGAAGCCGCAGGCGATACCAAAGGGGAAAGAGAGGAAAGCGTTTTCAGCAAGGAGGTGCGCTGTGAAGATAGTGATAACATCGGAAGGCGGAGACCTCGCATCCGCTGTTGACCCGAGATTTGGAAGGTGCCGTAAATTCGTATTCTACGACACTGACACCAAACAGGTCGTTGAAGTAGTGGACAATCCAGCCGCTCAGGCAGCGGGCGGCGCAGGTATTCAAGCGGCGCAACTTGCCGTCAACAAGGGCGCCAAGGCAGTGCTTACAGGCAACGTTGGACCCAACGCGGCAGATGTGTTCGCTGCGGCAGGCGTGCAGATTTACACGGGTATTTCGGGCAGCGTGCAGGAAGCGATTGACCGGTTCGTTGCGGGAAACTTTGCACCGAGTTCAGGACCAACAGTCGGAGCACATGCAGGAATGGGTGGAGCGCCGATTCCGCCGCCGGCGAGTTCAAATCCCGGAAAAGGCGCAGGACGCGGTATGGGCTTCGGGCGCGGCGGGGGAATGGGTGGACGCGGTATGGGCAGGGGGCGTGGTTTTGGCGCGGGTCCGCCCGCCGAGTGCGTTTGCCCATCCTGCGGGGAGCGTGTTGCTCACACACCAGGCATGCCCTGCCGCAGTATGAAATGCCCGAAGTGTGACACAGTTATGGTCAGAAGTGACTAAG
>Ga0315282_10009405_pt1 | contig 15541 bp, 10 predicted proteins | sample YL17G07_20_MG_FD_203693 | JGI IMG/M metagenome (GOLD analysis project Ga0315282, IMG submission 203693) | Sediment microbial communities from Yellowstone Lake, YNP, Wyoming, USA - YL17G07_20 | ecosystem: Environmental > Aquatic > Freshwater > Lake > Sediment | place: USA: Wyoming | collected...
CGTGTTCTCCTGGTTGATCTGAACATGGATCTGAATCGGCCCTTGCTTACCGCCGATGTCCGTGTTTCGGTAGCGCCCATTGATGAAGTACGGTTGCAGTGCTCGTTTCACCGGGTCCTTGCCGGAAATGGCCGTTTCGTTGAGGATGGCGTGGGCTTCCTCCAGCTCGATTACCCAGACGTTTGGGACCCCCGCAAGGTGCTGCTCGAACAGCGCCGCACAACCGCTCTGCATGGCGTCATAGCGGTGCAGAAGGTCCTCGCTCACGAAAGGCGGAATGGCCACGATGGTTCGGATTCCGGACGAACGACGCGCCAGTGTCTTCTTGATCAGTTCCACCAGAAACGCGCTGGTCTTCTGGGGAGACTCGAGGTCCCACTTCGTCTCGCGATGGTCCATCCGAAGCCCGGTGTCCGTGTCCACCACCACTACTTCGAGGAATCGGGTGGTTGCGCCGGATTTCTCCTCCGTTTTCTTCTCAGATGCTTGGAGAAGAACAAGAACACGCGCTCCCAGCAACGTCCCGAGGCGCTGGCGCTCTTCACACCCTTGGGGGGAAAACGCCAATTGCAGAGCCCGCTCCGCCAGAATCTTGTCCACTTGCGCCCGCTCCAGGAGGGCCAGGCCAGGTTCCTTCGAGAGCTCCACTTCGAGCAGGTGAAAAACCGGAGACTCGTGAAACCCCAGCGCCCTGTCCGGAACCAGCGCGCAGGTGATCTCTCCCACGGGTGCTGTCTGTTCTCCGGGGCCGCGGGCCGCGCCCATGTCGAGCAATGTGCCAAGGAACAAAACCAGGAGAAGAGTTCGCATTCGTTTCTCCAATCCGTCCATATGCAGCATGCGCTTGACGGCCATTGCTACAAACCTCCTTCTGTTGGAGTGTTTATCCAGGAATCCCAAGCGGCCCAGCCTTTTCGAGATCTGCGCTCCCGGGATCACGGAACCAGGACCTCATCCTTGCCTATGGGTGGTCCCTGGAGGCCCTCGATCCGGTAGAGCGCGGCGCTCGTGAGGACATAAAGACCCTCGGGCGCTGGAATCAGATCGCGCACTGAGAGGTATCCGCCCTTCTCCCCGTCAAACCGAGCCACATCGAGAAGCACAGGGCTTTGGGACGATGGGTAGAAGATAAGCAGACGATATCCCTCATGCGTCACGAGATTCTCACCCGCCAGAACGTTGGTCCTCATGGTCATAGCCGTATCCAAGCGAAACTCCCAGTCAAACTTCCATTGCCCCGAGTATCCCGCATCGGTCTTGCATCTCAGAATAGCGGCCTGCTTGGTGTCCACATTCAACTGGCAGATGCCCCTGGGGCCGCAAATCAGGAGGCGATTGCCAAAGAAACGCATCCGGTGGGAACAACCAAACTGCACGAAATCGAGTAGGGCTTCCTGAGGGATGTTGGTTCCTGCCCGCTGGAACGCAGTTGTCCTAGGATCATATTGATAAAGCTGATCGCTCTTGAGGCTTCCTTGCCCTGTCTCCGCGAGAAGGACCCAGAGAAGTCCCCGGGCGGGATCGGCCTGGATGGAACGCACGGATCTTCCGTCGAATTCAGATTGCCCGACGGACTTCGAGGACAAGAGCATCCGGGATTCCCCGGTCAACGGATCTATCTCCATCAACCCGCTATCCAGACCGGACGAGCCGACATGCGCGAAGAGAAGATCGCCCAAACTTTGCAAATCCCGCACTCTTTGGCAGGCAAGACCTTTCTTCTCGGTCCAACACTCGCTGGCCCCGTTCGCCCGAAACACCAGGATGCCCGCGTCCGGGATGCCCAGGAATACGTCGTTGTGGTGCATGGCTACGGCCGGGCCATACCAACGCTCCTGCTCTATCTGAGGCCCCTCCTCAATTGGCTTGTTCGCAACCCTTACGGACCGCACGGCAAGAGTCTTTCGATCGAACCGCATCAGGCGATACTCCGTATTGGACACGGGCCAAACCACAAGGATAATCTCCCCGCCTTGAATCAACATCCGGCGGAAGAAAGTCATGCCATCAGGCAAACCAGGCACCGTGAGAAGACGTTTGGGGATGAGGGCGGGCGTGGGCTCTTGCGTGTTCTTCTCCCTCACATCGAGCGGTTTCCCCTCAAGCAAAAGCAGCCTCTCCTGTATTTGCCGCCGGTATTCGCCGCGCCAATCTCCATAGGAGGCCAACGAGAGATTCAGCCACTTCTTCGCATCCTCCTTGCGGCCCACTTCCTCCAACAGATTCACGACATAGAAGAGCTGGTCCTGAACGAAGAGACCGGGAGTGGGAGGATTGCTCTTCTTGCTCTCCTCATAAATGAAGGCGAAGGCTTCGGCAAGAAGTTCCGCTTCGAAACGCCTGCTTTCCTGCCTGTCCGCGGAATACTTGACATAAGCGAAAGAGGGTGGATTCACCGCACCCAGACTCTTCTGCGTGTCCAGGATGCGGCGGGCTGTGGCGCGAACCTGTGGATAGTCGCGGCGAATCTCCTGGTAGTAATACTCGAGCGCCTTGAGAGCTTCGAACTTCACGTCCATGTCTGAGGATTCGCAAAATCCGGCGAGAAAGGCCTCTCCTTTCCTGCAAGCCTCCGCATCGTCTTTCCATCTTTGCATCGCCGTCACAACGCCGCCTAGAGGGGAAATGGCGTTCCGCTGCCGCCATTTAGGTCTGTCCGCCTCTATCTCCGCCGCCAGGTTCATCGCTTCCTCCAGGGTTAGCGAGTGAGCAATGTCCGCATAGGGAATGATGAGGAGCCTGTCAGCAAATCCCTTGTCGGTGAGGATTTGCAGCCCGATTCTGTAGAAACGCTGCTGCAGAAGACGCACTTCGCGATAGCTATCCGCCATCGCGGGCTGTCTATCGAACCATTCCAGCACGTTGCGAGCCAAGTTTAATAGTTCCTGAATCGCCAGGACAGACTCGGTGGGCGTCGCCAAGGAAACAATGCGGCTGGTAATCGCGCCCAGACGGGGAAATGATTGCGCCACCATCCCAGGCTCTCTCAATGGGAGCATCGTGCACACCAATGCCTTTTGCAGCACGATCTGGCATTTGAGTGAGTTGGGCGTCAGCGCGGCGGCGCTCTCCGCGATGGGTAATGCCAGGGCGCCTTCGCCGCGTGCTATCAGTCTTTCCACCTCCGCCACGAGCATCGCCGCCTCCGCTTCCGCGTCCATTGAGGGCTCCACAGGCCTCGATCTGAGCTTCGCGAGGATCGCCCGCGCCGCCTGGGCGCATACCGCTTCATAACTCGATACCGGCCCTTGCACCTTCTCGCGGAACACCTCGCGTCCGCCGCGCCGCGTCACCGCCGTCATCTCAAGGGTTTCGTTCTGATTCACGATCCGGTACGAGCCGTTTATCAGGATCGCCGAGGCCCGGATGGACTCCGGCAAATCCCGCGCCAAGTCACGCTCATCCATCAACGGCTTTGCCGCGAACCGTTCCATCAGGATCACGCCGGGATAGAGCAGCAGGTTTTGCTCCAGAGCGGGAGGAATCGCCTGCGCCAGCCAATCCCAGCGCTTGGACAATTCATCGCTGGTGAAAGAGGACACTCCCATCATCAGGCGCGAACCGGGATCTCCCTGGATCGCCGCCAGATATTGCCGCGTCCGATTGGCCAGCGTCTTCGCGGTCTCCTCAAACTTGCCCACGTCGGCGGGAAACGCCAGATTCCAATCCAGCAGCTTGAAGCCCTGCCGCGTCTCCACCAGACGAACGCGAAGCATGCTCTCAAGGGCGTTGTCCTTCTTGTCCATCGCCAACATCAGGAGGGCGTCCGCCGCCAGGATCTGGCCCGCCTTGACCAAGTTGCCCCGGTCCTCCGATCCAAGCGAAAGACTCAGGGCTTGCTCCTTCAGAATCCGGTCCACCCGCTCCCGCTCCAGAAGCGCCACATCGGGCGATTGCGACAAATCCACCGCGAGAAGAGCCGAAAACTCCGGAGGAAGAGACTCGCCGGAAGCCAAAGGGACCAGTGCAAGCCTGACTTGGCCGGACGATGCTCCTGCGCTCTTGCTTTCCGGCTGCGCACACGCGGTGGCTCCATGAATCACGTGGATTAGCACGAGAACGGTCAATGGCAGAAACAGGAAACCCGAGATAGTCCGGTTGCGCGCGGGTCTGCCCGCTCGGCGGTTGTCAAGAACGGGTGGGATGCTCCGAGGCATGGCTCTTCGTTTCTCCCAAATCGTCCCGCATCCAATCTCGTCCGCCAGACCAAGCACTGATCCGGGATTCCGCAGCTTATTTCTCCGATTTCCCTTTTCGCCACTCCGATACCGCCTCCGGGATCAGGCGGCTGGCGAGCTTGGCCGCGCCTTCCTGCAGAGCGGTCTTGGCCGCGATCTGCTCGGCCAGATCCACGGCCACATGGGTCTCCCGGTCCGTGGCGAGCACCTTGCCCGTTTTCACGTCAATCGCCTCGAGTTCCACGCGGGAGCGGCTCGAGATGAGATCGCCCGTCCGGCTGGCAAACTGGCTGAAGGCCTCGCCGATCAGGATGATGTCCACGGAGTCCAAAGCGGGAGGCGAGGTCTTGCCGCCCTTTGCGGCGTACCCCTTGGCCCAGTTGGACAGATCACCGCTGCGGTCCTTAACCACCTCGCAACCGATTTTCCTCAGGATGTACTGGATCTCGGTCTGGGCGGCCGGGTCCGGCGCCGCCGTCCCAAGCACCTGCTCGGAGACTTGGACGTAAACGCGAGGCAGGTTCTTGTCGCCGACCTTCTTCCTGATTTCAGCGATCTGGTCTTTGCTGAGCTTCACTTTGGCCACAAGAGTATCGGCTCCTTTCTCCACCAGGCCGGCGATCTTGTTTCCGAGTTCCTCACCCATCTTCTCCACGCCGGCTTTCTCGCCCTCCACTTTCTCGCCATATACACGGCTGGTTTCCACCCCGATCACTTTCGCCGTCGCGATGAGCCTGCCGTTCACCACGAACACGCGGCCAAGGACCACCACCTGCGCGCCAAGAAGGTTTCCCACGCGCGGCACCGCGTCATCCGTCAAACCCGTCAGACCCAGTTTCTGCTCCTCAAGTATCTTCTGCATGTCTTGCCGCGCCACCAGACGCAGTTTTCCTTGTGCCGTCAGCCGCACCCGTGCCAGCTCCGCCAGCAACACCCCTGTCTCCCGCAATTCGGAATCGTTCGCCTGGAAATCAAAGACGGCGACGGTCAGGCCCTCCACAGCGGCCGGGCTTGTGGGAGCTTTCGCCGGTATCGGCGCTGCGGGCGTTGGTTTCGCGGCGGCGGGCTTTTCGGCTCCACGGTCTGAAGCCGGCTCCTGAACCGGAGCCTGGGCGCCAAGCGGCGCAATGAGCAACGGCAGAATCGCCAGGCCTATCACTAGTGCTTTCATGCGGTTCTTCATGATGAGTATCTCCTTCCTTTTCCTGTCAGGTTTCCCAGAAGTTGCCACAAATGGCCACAAGACTATTCTTCCCTATTCTTCCCTATTCTTCCCTATTCTTCCCTATTCTTCCCTATTCCTCTCCCTCTGCAAAGGGAATAAGCACGCCCAGATTGGTCAGCAGTTCCCCAAGAGTCAGCCGGACCGTTCCCGCGGAGGCGCGGCTCAGATCACCCCGCACGAACAGGACCTTGCCCGATCCTTCCCGCCACAGCGCCGGCGCCGGACCTGGCCCGGAATGTGGGGCAAACGTATCCCTTTCATCGCTGGCCCAATCCAGGAATCGCCGGGTCTCCTCGGGCATACCCAGCACCACTAGGATGCCACCCGCGCGAACGTACTTCCTAACCTTGACAGAGAACTCTGAATCCTCCTGCAAAAGTGCCGCCGCGGATTTCGAACTCGCATCCAGGATCACTGCGCCGGGATCGCCGGCGGGAAACGCCTGCCGCACCACGCGCGAAAGAACCTGCCTCTTCTCGTCCGCGTCTCCTTGTTCATCTTCCTTTCGTGGCAGAAGGTATTGCGACACCTTCAAGAGCGCCGGACTCTCCGAACTGCCGCATAAAACAATCCCTTGACGCGTTAAAGACGCTGTGTTCGCCAACGCATATCGCAGCACCTGATTGAAGAGAATCTCCGCCACCGGTTCCTCCTCCCGTGCTTCCAGGAGCGGAACCTGGCAGTACAGAATGCCGAGTCCTTTCTCGAATGGCCGCTCCAGAATCAAGGCATCCTCCGCCGACGCGGTTTTTCCCCCGCCCGCCAGCAACAGCCTCCTGAAGTTTCCAGCCGGAGGAGACAAAAAGGGGAGGTTCCCAACGCCCGCAAGACCCCGCCAACCCACGAAGTCCCCATCCTCGAATTGCCGAAGAAGGGGATGCTCACGGACACATCGTACAGCGGAGCAGCCGTGCTCGCGTTCTTCCGGCGCGCCTGATCCGTCATTCACCGTGGCCTGCCCGGGCAGCCAATCCTGGCGCAAGACAATGACGGGGATCGGGGCGCCGCGCTTTTCGAGAGCCTCGTGAAACGCGCGCCAGGTTCGCGCATCACGAAACGCCCCCGGGCCGGCCATCAGAAGGTCTCCTTCGAAATCCGAAATCCGGGAGATTCCTTCCAGCGCTCGCGGCCGCGCTCCCAAGCGCTCGAACCAGGACCGGAGGAGATCGGATGGCGGCCAGATTCCCACCTTTTTGTCCCGCAGGAACTCCCAAGCCAGCTGCCGGTCCCTGGGATACACGCGCAGAGCCATCCGCAGGACCCCTTTGCTCGAGGCCGTGGTTTGCTCAAAAACCAGAAAGTGCAGGACCACCAGTCTCTTCACTTCCGGCATCCGAAGCGAAACGCTGGAGGTGGTGACCCCGCCTGCCGGAACGATCAGATCGAGACGTCCCTGCTGCAGTGTGGCCGCTTCCGCCATGACCCGCCAGACCAATGGCACGGAAAGCGTCGAGGAACTCTTGTTCTCCACCGCTACTGTGCGGTAGACCGTCTCGCCCGCGAAAAAGTGCGAACTGGTTTCGGCAACCTCCAGACGTATCCCGCTACCTTCCGCCGATTCAGAGGTTGCGGCGGCACGGGTCAAGATCCCCGGAGAAAAAAACAGCAACAGTGCCATTGCCGCGACAGTGCAGACGTTGAGGGCGAGAGACAGCCGAAAAGCAAGGCGGCGGACCAGGAGATACACCGGTTTGTTGTACCGCCGAACCAGATACCGGCAAGCCTCCTCGCTTCCTTGGCGGAATCCTTGGAACTGACTTGGGAAATCGAGCATCGCGCTTCTTCGCGGCGAAGATGCCCGTGGCCATTTGTAGGCCGGACGCTCAAACCGTCTCGCCGCACTGCGCCGTCCGGGGGTCTGAGGCATTGATTTCATGCCGCTCATGGTATACTCGAAGAGCCCTCCGGGCTGAACATGCCTCTCAGCTTCGGCCGGTCGGTTTTCCCGTTGGTGTTTCGGGGCAATGCATCGAGTGAGAGCCACCGCGTGGGTATCATGATGCGAGGCAGGCGTTCCAGAAGATCCCGATGCGCGCGGGCGGGGGGAACGTCCTCGCCGGGGGACGGCGAGTAAGCGCAGCAAATGGCATATTCCCGGGATGGCCCGGCTGCAACCGCCACCACGGCCGAGTCGGCCAGGTAATCCAGAAGGTGCAGCGCGCATTCTATCTCGCCCAGCTCGACGCGGGCGCCGCGGATCTTGACTTGTGTGTCAGCACGGCCCACGAAGTGGATCAAGCCGTCTTCTCCCCTGCGGGCCAGATCGCCGGTTTTGTACAGACGCGTTCCCGGCGCGAATGGGTGCGGGATGAACACCTCCCGCGTCTTCTCAGGATCTCCCCAGTACCCCGGACTGAGCCCGACTCCGCCGATGTAGAGGTCCCCGATCACCCCCGCCGGGCTTCGCCGCAGTTGGTCGTCGAGGACAAGCACTTCCTCGCCGCCGCAAGGCACTCCGATCGGGACCGGTTCCCGTTCGTTTTCCGGGCAGGCGGGGACCGTGTAATAGCTGCTGGCGATCGTGGTCTCCGTGGGACCGTAGAGGTTCGTGAAGGAGACGTGGGGCACTTTTCGCATCCAGTAAACGAGGGTAGGGGTAGGCAAAACGTCTCCGGCCCACATCATCCTTCTCATCGCGGGGAAATCGCGGTCCCGCAGGGCGTCCAAGCGGGCGAGATAGTGGAAAACCCACGGGGCTGACAGCCATTGCGTGATCTCGGACTCGCGGATGAAACCGGCCAGAGCGCCCGGAGACAGACCCAGGCTGGGGGGAACGGGGTAGAGCCGCGCTCCCGCGGCAAATGCGCCGTAGACATCAAACGTGGACAGGTCGAAGTGCAGATGGGAGTGGGTGGAAATGCGGTCCGAAGAGTTCATGCCGAAATACGGTACGGCCCATTCCACAAAAGCGGTGACGCTGCGGTGCGTGATCATCACGCCTTTGGGCACGCCGGTGGAACCGGAGGTGAAGAGTATGTGCGCGACGTTGTCCGGGCTATTCTCATACTCGACGGGAGCATCCGGGGTATTCATGACATCCCGCAGGTCGAAAGCGGGTGAGAGGCCGTGTTCCGAGACGGAATCCGTGTCCAACCACCCGAGCAGCGGAGCGGACGGTCCCAGGGTTTCCAGCAGTCGCGGAAGAAACGCGGCGTAGGTTCGGTCCACCAGCGCAACGCGGGGTTCCACGCGGGAAATCAGCCTTGCCGCGTAGGCGACCGGGGCCTGGCAGTCCATCGGGACGTAGGCGCAGTCCGCTTTGAGAATGCCTGTCATAGCGGCCAGGCTCATCTCGGATTTCGGAAGGAGGAACGCCACGCGATCCCCCCGGCGGCATCCCGACTTCTTCAGGACCCGGGCCAGTCGGCTACTCAAAGAGTCCAATTGGCCGTATGTAGTCGCCTTGCCTTCATTCACGATGGCCACGGCTTCCGGCCGGTTTCCGCCCTGGCGAATCACGTAGTCCTGAAGCATTCCGGTCAAGTGGTTTCCTCCTGGTTCCGCGAAGTTATCGTACTCTTCGATTCTCCTCGCTCGGCGCCACGCAAAGGCGCGAAAGCGTCCGTATACGCGGCAATGATGGCGGGGCGATCCAGCTTGCCGTTCGGAGTCCGGGGCATCTGGCCTTCCCAGATGTGAATGCCGCGGGGAACCATGTAGTTGGGCATCCGCTTCCGGCAGAAAGTCAGAAGGGCCGCCTGGTCAAAATCCCGTCCGGGCCGGGGCGTAAGGGCCGCGTGAACCGCCTGGCCCATAATCTCGTCCGGCACGCCGAAAGCGACAACGTCCGTCACCATGCCGCTGTCGAAGAAGATATCCTCGACTTCGGTGGGGCTGATCCGGAAGTCGCTGCACTTGATGAACGTGGTGGTGCGGGCCACGAAGTACAGGTAGCCTTCCTCGTCCTGATAGACCGTATCGCCGCTGTGCAGAACGGCCTCGTCGCCAATCAGGTGTTTCAGGTGCGGGCACGGTCTGATCTTCTCAAGGGTAGCCTCCGGGTTGTTGAGATACCCCATGGAGATCAGGCTTCCGCGATGGAGGAGTTCGCCGTGTTCGCCGGGACCGCAAAGGCCCTTTTCCGGATGGACGACGAAAAGCTCGACGTTGGGGAGCGGCTTGCCGATCGAGCCGAGTTTCCGGTCAAAATCCTCCGGCGGGAGGTAACTGCTGCGAAAGCCCTCCGTCATCCCATACATCACGTACTTTCGGGCATTCGGGAAAACGCGCTTCCACGCCCGCAAGGCCCCCTTGGGCAGCATGCCCCCGCTCACGGCCACGTAGCGAAGCTCCGGGAACTCCATGCCGTTCTCTTCCACGTAGCGGGTGAAGGGAATCCAACCGGTCGGCACAGTGGCCATGCCGGTGATATGTTTGCGCTCGAGGGTTCTTGCGATCTCCGGCGGCATTTGCACACTCTGCAGCACGAGCGTCGCCCCCACCAGGAATGTGCTGGTCAGCTGGCTCAGGCCAAAATCGAAACTGAGCGGAAGAACGCAGAGGACGCGGTCGTCGGCGCGATTCCCCAGGTGGCTAGCGGCCGCCATGCCGCTTTGAACAACGTTCTGGTGCGACAGCATCACTCCCTTGGGAAGGCCGGTTGAGCCGGAGGTGTAAAGCACCGCGCACAAGTCGCCGTCAATAACGCGAACCTGGGGAGCCGGCCCTGCTTGCGGAAGATCGCCCAGAGGGATCATCTTCTCGTGAGACGGCGCCGCAGCATCTCGGATAATGATCCGTTCGACGCAATCCGGAATCCCGTCTTCGGCGAGAGCCGCGGCCCTGCGGCGGTCCATGAACAGGAAGCGGGCCCCGGCATCCCTCACGCCATGCTTGAGCTGCCGGATCGCCAACAGAATATTCAGGTTGACAAACACCCCTCCGAGCCGGGAAACCGCAAAGGAAGAGATCACCTCCTCCATGCACTTGGGCAGGTGGATGCAGACACGGTCGCCCCGGCGAAGCCCCAAGGCGTGAAGGCTGCCGGCGAGTTGCTCCACCCGCTCGTCCAGCTGGGAGTACGTCAGAGAACGGTCGCCGCTTTCCAGCGCGGTGTGTCCGGGCCGTTCCAGGAGGTTCTTGGCCAGAAGGTCGTGGAAAGTAAAGCAGAACATGCATCTCTCCGCTTCGGAAGAAAGGGCCATCATCCTTGCGGCGCCCAGGCGGGCGGCCTCGCAACCGGGCCATCGAGCGTGATGTCCCTCATGACCGGCCTCCCGTCCCGCGTTTCAACCAGGATTTCCTTCGGGGGCTCGTGGGTGATGAAATGGAGGGGGCTGGCGGTCAGTCCGTAGGCGCCGCTGCAACCCACCGCTAGGATATCACCCGCTTCCACAGGCCCCAGATCCACGTCGCGCCCCAGCGAATCAATACTCGTGCAGAGGTTCCCCACCAGCTCCTGTTTGCCTTTCCCTGAAGCCAGGCGCCCCGTGTTCAGGCAACGGATCGGGTAGTTGCGCTTGATCACGCTGCCCAGATTGCCGCTGGCGGCAAGATGATGGTTCATGCCGCCGTCGAGGATGAGGAACTCTTTCCCCCGCGACTGTTTCTTGCGAATCACAGTGGTCAGGTAAACCCCGGCCTCGCCGACCAGGTAGCGGCCCAGTTCAAGGCTCAGCGCCGCTTCGCGGGTGGCGGGATCCTCGCGGAGCTGGTCAAAAACCGGATTGGAGAGCTCCGCGATGGCCGCCAGGGCGATGGGTTCCTCGCGTTCGTGATAGGGAATCCCAAAGCCGCTTCCGAAAATGAGGCGGCGCGGCCGCAGATGATGGCGGTGGGAAGCCTCGCGGAATATGCGGGCACAGTTGGCGAAGTTCTCGGCGATGGATTCGTTGTTCAGGCACTGCGTGCCGGCGTAAACGTGAAACCCCTGGAACTGAAGATGAGCCAGGGAACCGCAGCGTTCCAGAACTGTGTCGAGGGCCTCTTCGTCTATTCCGAACGGGGTGGGGCGCATCGCCATGGAAACGCCGTAACCCTTGGGGACCATCTTGGGATTCACGCGGAGAACGACTGGCAGCGCCTTCCCCCGCTCGGCGCCAATCTGATCCAGGCGCTCGAGTTCCTCTTCGCTCTCGGCCACGATCACACCGCACTCGCCCTCCGCCGCCAAGCGGAGTTCCCGGTCCGTCTTCCCGGGTCCCACGAAAGTGAAAGAACACGGGTCCCACCCCGCTTCAGAAGCAACGATCAGTTCCCCCCCGGAAGACACGTCCAGGTGCTCGACGTGTTCCTTGAGCCGGCGCAGCAACGCCCGGTTGGGGTTGGCCTTGACGGCATAACTGATCCCTAAACGGTTCCCGAATGCGCGGCGCACCTCGGCGATGCGCTCCAGGATTCCATCCATCCAATAGACGTAGATCGGAGTTCCGAACAGGGCGGCAGCTTCTCGAAGGATTTCCTGCTGCATAGGATGCGACCTTTGCATATGATCCCGGCAAGTGTGCCGGAGTGCGAATCCCTCCCACGGGCGGCCGCCGCGGATTGCCGCGGGGGGTACTACCCGGCTGCCTGCAACTTGCCCCGTACGAAACGCGTGATCGTGTCCAGCGTTCCGAAATTCTCCGTCGTGACTTCCGTGTCACGAACGGAAATGCCGAAACTGGCTTCGAGAAAGTCAATGACCAACAGGAGCCCCAGGGAGTCAATCACCCCGCTCGCCAGCAGCTCCTCATCGCTTCCCAGCGGCCCCTGGGAGATGAGCGGGAAGTTGTTCCGCAGGAAGGTGAGTATAGCGCCGCTAATCTGTTCCGGCTGTGGGGTTGGCATCCTGCTGGGTCTCCGAATCCGTCTGGTTTGGGGAGGACTATCGAATATCATCCCCTTCGAGAGGGCGCTGGAATGCTTCCATATTCGGCGTCAGTTCCTCGAGCCCTTTTTCCCACCAGCGCGACTCTTGGAGTTCCCGGATCATCTCGGGGGAAAAGCGATACCGCACGACCCTGCCGGGATTCCCCACCACGATCGCGTACGGCGGGACATCCTGATGGACCACGGCCCCCGCCCCGACGATGGCGCCGTCGCCGATCACTGAAACGGAAGACAGGATGATGGCATTGTGACCGATCCAGACGTCGTTTCCAATAGTCAGGAAAGTGCGCTTGAGAAAATCCTTCCGGCTGTATCCAACGCTTGGATTGTAGAAGATGGCATGGGTGGACTTGGTGTTTGTGGGATGGTTGGCATTGAAACGACACGCTGTAAGCGCCAGAGAGCAATACCTCCCGATCCTGCAGCCCGGAGGTCCGGGACGAAACCGGTGTGGAATGAAGCACGCTCCTCCCGAGTACAAACCAACGTCTATCTGATGATAGTGGCTGTAGATGCGCCGAAGCGTGCGGGAGACCATGTCTCCCCCCTCGAGCCGCTGGACCAGGCCCAGTATGATCCCTCTCGCAAACCGCCTTGGGATCAAACCGTACAGATAAAACAGGAGGCTTCCGATAACTGGAAACGCTTTTCCCTCCTTCGTGGCCATGCCCATCATCCTGGAAGCGTTCGTGGAATGTTCCTTGCTCCGCACCAGGGTCACAGATATCCTTTCCCGGGACGCGAAGTCAAGGGATAATTCGTGTGCGCAGTCGTGCGCTGAGGGTCTTGCGAAATACCATACTCTCTCACCATTCCGTTTGTGTTCGTCCGTGCTTGTCCGTGTCCGTCCATCCCACACTCTGATAGAACCGGCCGAGCAACCCATATCGCAAGACCCTCTCGTGCGCTTGTTTGCGCGCAGGAACCGATGCCGCACTGGAACGTCTGCTTTTACCACTCCAAGAAAATCCAGGCAAACACGGGAAAGGGCGTCTCCTTCCACTTGCTCATTCTGAATAGGTTTTTCCTGAGCCAAATTGCTCAATTTGAGCACCTCCTGCTCCCTGACCTCTCGGGCCTTGGCCGCGAAACAGCTCCCGCAGGAGGAGATAACCGCCCATTTATCAATACTTGACGCGGCGCGCATCGTGGATATTGGCCATAACCGGCCAACTGGCACAGATATCGCTTAAGTGCTGCCTAAGGTATATCGTTCAAACGGTATCACCGGCCCACATTCCGAAACGCAATACCCTGGCTCTCGGGCGGGAAGGCAGGGGAAGAGGTGGGATAGTCCCAAAAGAAGGAGAATCTGACATGACAAAGAGACTGTGCGCAACAATCCTGGTCAGCGTATTCATGCTGATGCTGGTGGCAGCCCCACTCCCCGCAGAGACGGGAATCGTGAAGTACCAGGGCCCCGCGGCGATGCTTCCATATTCGCTGCAAGAGGACATCTATACGGACGGTACGTTCTTTAACGATTGGTACACGGGGATGATCCCCATGTGGTTGAACGGCACTACCGCGGCTGATCCTGACTACAGCGACGGGACCCCCATTGAGGTCTACTGCGTGGACATCTACAACGTCTTTGACTGGCAGCACGCCTATGGAGTGACGATTGTTCCGCTCCCGGCAACCACCCCGTGGCAGGAGATCGCCTACATCCTGGATCAGAACCCTCTCGCCGGAGCCCCGAACACAAAGTCCCTGGGCGCGGCTCTTCAGGTCGCCATCTGGAAACTGGTCTACGGTTCCGGCGCTTCTCCGATCAACATCACCGTCCTTCGAAAGGACAAGAATCCCCCTCTGAGCCTGACGGAGCGCCTCACGGAGGAGAACCTGGCCCTTGCCTTGATGGCCCAGGCCAGCGGAAAGCGACTGCTCAGTTGTGGGAGCGACGGTGTGGTCCAGTTCACCCTCGAATCTTCCTGGGATCCCGCGACACCTGCTGTCCTCAAGCTCGTTGTGACGGCCAAGCAGGATGGACAACCCGCCGTGGGCCAGCCCGTCGCCCTGACCGCCTCCAGCGGGACATTCATCTCCCCCGCCGATGGGAAAGGCCTGATTGACGGGACGGGCACGCTGGTGGCCATGCTGAATCTGGATCCCGCGGCGGTGGAAACCACTGTTGTGGCGGAAGCTTGGGGACGTACGATTTACACTCTCGATCCTGGTCCGGATTCCACCCGCCAGTTCCTCATTTTCAGCAGACCATGCAAGTGCGTGGCTGAGACTTCCTTCAAGCCGGCGCCGCCTTGCGGAGACCCCCACACGATCGGTTTCTGGAAACATCAGGTTTCTGTAGCCCTTACCGGCAGAGGAGCGGCCCAGGTTCCGGCGCCCATCTTGCAGAGCTACCTCCCGCTGACCACCCTGGGCGGGGTCCAGGTGACATCGCTGCAGCAGATGTACGACATGCTGTGGTTGAAGAATGCCACGATGGCCCAGCGCGCTCAACAGCAATACCTGGCGACCTTGCTCAACGTGAAGAATGGCCAACTAAGCCTGCTCTCTCTCGTGGACATCAACTATGACGGCATCCCGGACGTTCCCTTGAATCAAGCCTTCGCCATGGCGCTGGCCGCATGGAACGCCCACGACTACGAAACGGCCAAGAGCATCTGCGACAGCATCAACAACATGGGGCCCGCCGACTGATTCTTCTCAGGACCCTACCAATCCAAGAAGGCCCCGGGGGTGAAAACCACCGGGGCCATTCTTTTGAATAAGGCGGACATCACGGGCGATCCCTCGCCCAAAAGACCCCCAGCGCCCCCTTTGGCCGGTCTCATACTGAGTAGCGATCAAACAGATACAATTCAAACCCTTGTTCAATGCATGAACAATGCGGGAAGCAATCTATGAAGGGCACGAAGAAAACCCCAGAAACAACTCACCACAGAGACACAGAGGCACAGGGGAAAGCATCAAATGAAGGGTCCCCCAAAGAATCTGTGGGTAGGATTTAAGGATGAGTTATTCGCTTTTCAACCAAGACACGGATTTGAAAGAAGGCCCCTCACCCTACCCTCTCCCCCAGGAGAGGGACAAAGAGGCCGATCTCCCAGACGGCAGGCGAGACGCCCGCCCTACTTTGTCCCCCCAGGAGAGGGACAAAGAGGCCGATCTCCCAGAAAAGGGCGGCGCAAGACCAGAGAGCAAAGGGGAAAAGGATTTCCTCTCCTGGGGGAGAGGGTAGGGTGAGGGGCCTTTTTCTCGGCATGGGGGAACAGAACAACGAAGTGAAACCGGCCCCAGGAAAACGTATGGATTTCATACGTTCAGAATGCCGCAAGTGGCGTTGTATCATACGCTCGGCAAT
>Ga0315282_10009406_pt1 | contig 15539 bp, 15 predicted proteins | sample YL17G07_20_MG_FD_203693 | JGI IMG/M metagenome (GOLD analysis project Ga0315282, IMG submission 203693) | Sediment microbial communities from Yellowstone Lake, YNP, Wyoming, USA - YL17G07_20 | ecosystem: Environmental > Aquatic > Freshwater > Lake > Sediment | place: USA: Wyoming | collected...
GAGACCAGGCACTTAGGACTTTCCGCTCCGATTCGCTGAGGACAATCGAAAGAGCTGTTCTGGACATGAAGTCATTCTACCAGAACGTAATGTATGAGTCAAGCTATTTATGAGACAGACCACTAGCTCGGTGACGGGCTTGGGACACAATCCGAAATCGTCGGAGGGGGACAGTCCCAGCCTTCGGCAGCCCAGGGTACAGTCCCCACGATTTCGGTTATGTCCCGCGCAATTCGGTCATGTCCCTCGGAATCGGGCTATGTCCCTCGCCGGGGGCTAGCGCACGCTGATTGTTGCCGGCCTCGGGTAGACCGCGCAGCCGAAAACGCCGACCGCGCCGTCCACGTTGCCGGTTGAGAGGAGCAGGTCGAGGCCGCTCTTGTTCCAGCCGCCGTTGACCGCGGTCACGCCGAAGACGTACTGGCCGGGCACGAGGTTACCCGAGGAGTCCTGAAACGCGCTCGCGGGCACGGTGCAGAAGGTATCGGTCAGGCTGTTGCTCCAGCCCTGTGCCGTGCTGCCCGAGTCGGCCGGGTTCACGCCGACGATGTAGGTCTCGCAGCTCTCCGAGCTGGTCCACGCGGCCCGCAGGGTGTCGGTGCCGTAGCGCACCGAGTCGCCGTCCTGCGGGGAGGCGATGCTGAAGCTGTCAGGCAGGTAGGCGTGGGCGGTGACATGTTTGCCGTCTTGGGTCGTGATGTCGAGGTCATAGCGCTGAAGGTACGCGAGGGCCAGCCCGGCCTTGAAGTAGACGCCCGGTATCCGCTTGGGCAGGTTCTCGCTGTTCAGGTTCACCGTGGCGTTGTCGAGTTGCTCGACCTTGGCCGGGAAGTCGCCCGGCCCGAAGGTCGTGTCGCCCGGGGCCGGGGTCTGCATCCAGTCGTCGCGGGCGATGTTTTCGACCGTGGCCTTGCCCACGAGAATCGAAGCGGTGTTGCTCTCCGGGTCCAGAGTCTTCGCCACCTGGGCCGTGACTACTATCGTCGAGAACTGCTCGCCGCACCCGGCGAACAGCGCGACCGTCGCCAGTGCCAGGAGTGCGGCAGCAGCCCGCACCCGGTCTTGCGCCTTCTCCATTCTCACTTTCCGCCTCCTGTTTTCTGCTCCGGCCGGGCGTCCGTGAACCTGATGTCAATCCGGTTGCCGGAAAAGCCCTTCACCTCAAACGGGGTCGTGAACCGCTTCGCGCCCAGGTCGTCGAGCACTTCCTGCGACGACGTCTCGGACACGATCTCAAGCAGCGCCGTGGAGCCGGTCAGGTCGCGCTGGACCACCTGGGTCACGCCCCTGACGTTGGCCTTGATTTCGGACTTGAGCTTCTGCACCTTGGCGAAGTCGGCGTTGTCCGCGGCAATCTGGGTGACGTTGGCCCGCTTCTTCCAGCCCCGGAGAATCTTGGAGATGAGCTCGGCGCTGGCCGAGTCCGCCGCCTCGCGCCGGGCGTTGTCCGCGCTGAACGGCACTTCGCGGGTCAGGGCTGACGCGGCCATTACTTCGGCAGTGGCGACGTTGATGGCGCGGACGCTCATCTTCACCTTGAAGAACTCGGTCGTGCCGCTCGAGTAGGGAACGGCTTTCTCCTGGCTGGAACGTTGCGCGGTGCCCGTCACGACGACTTCGGCGCCGGTCGCAAGACCCAGAAGCTGCGCCGCCTTGGCGTCGCCCTCGAGTATCTTCTTCAACTGGTCCTTTTCGATGTTCTGCCGCACCGTGGCCGCGTCCACCATCGGGAAGCCCTTGGACTGGAACGCGTCGATAATCATCGTCTCGACCATCTCCTGCGACATCATCCGGTTGTCAACCGTGAAGTCGTCCGGGTTCTCGAGTTCCTTCACGACCACCATGATGCGGGGGCGGCCCTGCTCGCTGACCAGAATGCCGATGGCTGACAGGTCGTCCTCAATCCGGCTCAGCTTCACTTTGGCCCGCACCACGACACGATACAGCCCGCCGTCCGGACCCTCGGAAACCACCCGGTATGAGGATACGTAGCCGGTCGCCTGCGAGTAGATTTTGTCGGACAGGAGCTGGAAGTTCTCCACCCGCGATTCGGAGGAAACGAACGTGCCCACTCCCTGCTCGACGGCCTTGCGCAGGGCGTCTTTCAGCGCGTGGTCGCGGGCGATGTCCGCTCCGCCGGTCTCGGTCAGCGCGGCCGCTCCTTCGGCGAGGACCTCGGTCCCTTCGCCGCCCGAAAGCACGACCTCCTGGCCGGGCTGGGCCGGAGGCGTGGATTGGGTCTGGGTCGGCGCGGGCGGGACGTAGCTCGGGTTGACGCAGCCGGTCCCGGTCAAGAGGCAAAGGGCAACAGGCAAACCGAAGAGCAGCAGGCGTCGAGTCGTCGTGACCTTTGACATGTTCATCTTGGAGTCTGCGTTGGCGAAGCTAGAGCGCGAGCTTGACCAGGAACCGGCCCGCGTCGAGCAGGAACTTGGCCCCGTCCTTGAGCCACTTGAGCTTGTCGGCGTCGCTGTGGCCGATGACGATGTCGGCCCCGAGCTTGCCGCGGATTTCCTTCACCTTGAGCACCAGCGGCTGCCTGGCAAACTCGGGCCGGGCGAGAATCTGGTCCAGGCTGTTGACGAACTGCACCGCGTACGCGCCCGGCTGGCCCGCATAACTCATGTAGTCCTTGGTGTCGAGCAGCAGGTTGCCGTTCTCGTCGTAGATTTTCGGGAACAGGGCCGGCTGGAGCCCGGTGCTGCCCGCGTCCATTACCAGGCCGCCGTACTGCTGGAAGAACTCACGCACCTGCGGCGACAGGCTCGCCGAGGAGACCCCGCCCCCGGCGCCGAGCGCCGGCTGAACCGCGCCTTCGACGCCGTCCGGGCCGTACATGCTGACTTTCAGTTCTACCTCGACCGTGCCCGCGACCGAGTCGTACTTCGCGTCGCCGAGCTGGCGCGCGCCTCTCACGATACCCTCGACGTGAGTGTAGACCACGTCGTACTGGGTCATGAAGTTCTGCACCTTGGTGTCGGAATCGACCCGCACGCCCTTGATGATTTCCAGCAGGTTGCGCTGGGCCACGACCACCGCGGCCCGCTCCGCCATCAGCCGCGCCTGGGCCCGGTTCATGTTGCCCGGGTCAAGCACGCCGGTCCCGCGCGCTCGCACGACCTTGCCCGACCAGTCAATCGTGCCGCCGGGCAAAGGCTCGGTCACCGCACCCGGAGCGGAAATCGGCCCCAGCGGCGTCGGAATCGTGAACGCACCGGTGTCGGCTGCCGGCGGCTGCGCTACGGGAACGTTCGTGGCTACCGAACTCGTCCCTACCGTCGCGGTTGACGGGCAACCCGCCACGAGCAGCAGCCCCCCGCACAAGGCCGCCATCCACCATCCAGCACTCTGCCACTTGCACTTCGCACTTCGCACCTTGACCTCTGTCCTCACTTGCCACTTCCTTTCACAACCAGCGGGTTCAGCGCGAAATCGACCGCTCCGTCCAATGCCTCCTCGGCGCCGTCGAAGCTCGAACCCTCGCCCTGAGAGTAGTACAGTACCTCACCCGTCTCGACGCCGATGACCTTCACGTAGAGCTTGGCCGCGCGCTGGTCCGGGCTGTCCGAGAAGAAATCGTCGTGCTTGACCGAGTTCACGTTTACGAGCATCACCGCCTCCGCACCCATCAGCCTGCCCAGTCGGGCCGCGGTCTCGGGGTCAACCACGCCCGAGCTTGAGAACTGCTGTTCCTGCAGGATGCGGTCAACCATCGAACGGTCTACCAGGGCAACCCGGCCGCTTCTCATCAAGGCAAGACCGGCATGGTCGTACAACCCGGCCGGCAGGCCGGTATCGCCCGCCGGGGGCAGCACGGCGACCCGCCACGTCCGCCTCAGGTCGAAATTCGGAGAAATCGAATACGCTCCACTCGCTTGCTGCATCTGCTGCAGGGACTGGGCCGTGAAACAGCCGGCCGCAACAAACAACATCAAGGCGGCTACCGGCAATCCGACTGTCCGCCAGCTTGGCTCTTGCAGTTTGACTCTTGCAGTTTGACTTTTCAACGCCGCTCCCTTCTGGATTTGCAGTTGTCATTATTCAGGCTGAACCGTCGTCTGTCAAATCGAGCGAGTCTGGCTGCGAGCGGATGCGCCCGCGGTCAACGTGCCCTGCGCCGCGCCGCCAGGTAGCGCCGGGCGAGCCGGACCGCCGGGCCGACCACGAGCGTCCGCGTGCCCCGGCGCAGTCCGTCGTTCGCGGAAATCACCCGCGCGAGCCTCGGCGAAAGACAGTAGTAGGCACGGACCAGCACGCGACCCGGCGCCGTCGTGAGCAACGCGTCATCGCGGAACCGCCGCAGCAGCACGACCCCGGGCGCGTCGGCTGAACCGCACGCCGCGGTAGCAATGAAGCAGCGCTTGTTATCTTTCCTGGGGCCCAGCTTCCGTTTGTACCCGGGGAGTTTCTTGAGCCACAGAGCGCCCATGTTACCCAGGTCGCCGAATCGTTCTGCGGCGGCCAGTTGCTCCTCGGCCGAGGCGATGTCATGCCGGCAACTGTAGGCTATTGCCAGCGATACGTGGAAACCGCTCCTGCCCTGGTGGTCCCAGCCCTCTGACTTGTCGTACCGGGAAATGGCTTCCCGGCCGTAGGCGATGCTCTTGTCCGCGTACGCGCAGGTCTGCGCCCGGGCCTGCCGGGCATGGTCACTGTGCAGGGCGAGTCCGGCATAGGCTCGCGCCAGGTCTTTGTAGATGAGGGGGAAGTGGCTTTCGCCCTCCAACTCAAGCGCCCGCTCCAGCTTCTGCGCCGCGGCGTCGAAATCGGCCCGCGCGCGGGCGAGCCGGCCGTGCCCGTACAGTTCCACCTCGGTCCAGCCCCTGGTTACGGCAACCGAGCCCTCACTGAACAGCTTCTCGGCCTCCGCCGACTTCCACTTGTAGTCACTGACCTTGAGCAAATCAGCCTCCTTTCCGATTCACGGCAGACGGATAAAGTGCGTGGCCGCGGCCAGCAGGACGATGCACAACGTGAGCGTTTTCATCTTGGCTCCTTTAGCCCATTCTCCTGCATCCGATGCCGCTGTCAACCCGCGGCGGCGCACCTGATGGCTACGCCGGGCAAGGTGCCTTTCGGCTGAGGGGCATAACGTATTGTGCCTGAAGAGTTAAGCGCAGCGGCACGGGACGGCGACCCGGTTTCCTTGACTGACCTCGGCTGAAGGGCTAGAATAGCCATGCCGTTGGATATCCTAAGCGAGGGACATGACCGAATTGTCCGACGATTCGGACCGTGTCCCGAGTCCCCCACAGCGCCGGCAGGCGCCGAAACGCCGTGAAGCCGGCACACACCGACAAAGACGTATCCCGCACCATCCCCATCGATGACGTCGACCCGCTGAGCTTCCTGGGGCCGGCGGACTGCAACCTGAACGCGCTCGCCCGCCATTTCCAGACCCGGATTGTCAGCCGCGACGGCCGGATAATGCTCACCGGCCCGGCGCACGAGCAGGTTGAACTCGACGACCTGGTCCAGCGCCTAATTACCCGTTGCCGCAAAGGCGAGTCGATTACGCCCGAACTCGTGGACGCCGAGGTCGGCCGGCTGCGCCGCAGCCGGGAGCCCGGGCGTCCGACGCCCGGAGTCCGGGGCGGCCCCGGAAGCCCCTGTCTGCGTGCAACGCACAGGCAGGCCCGTTCGGATTCCGGCCTCCCGGAGGGATCCCCAGACGAAGAGCCCGAGGTCCGCACCGTCAAGACCCCGCGCAAGACCATCGTGCCCAAGAGCCGCAATCAGCAGGTCTACCTGCAGGCCATCCATCAAAACGACATCGTACTGGCCATCGGCCCGGCCGGCACGGGCAAGACCTACCTTGCGGTCGCGGCCGCGCTTGAATCGCTGGTGTCCGGACACTCCAGCCGCATCGTCCTCACCCGTCCCGCGGTCGAGGCGGGCGAATCGCTGGGCTACCTGCCCGGAACGTTCAAGGAGAAGGTCGACCCGTACCTGCGGCCGCTGTATGACGCGCTCTTCGACATGATGCCCATGGAGCGGACCAAGCGTCTCATCGAGGAGGAGGTAATCGAGGTGGCGCCGCTCGCCTTCATGCGCGGTCGCACCTTGTCCGATGCCTGCGTGATTCTCGACGAGGCCCAGAATACTACGTCCACCCAGATGCGCATGTTCCTCACCCGGCTGGGCTGGAACTCAAAGGCCATTGTCACCGGCGACGTAACCCAGATTGACCTTGCCGACGACCATGTCTCGGGTCTTGTCGAGGCCGAAGAGCGGCTGCGCTCGGTTCCCGGCATCGCTATCGTTTACCTGACCGACGCCGACGTGGTCCGGCCGCCCCTGGTATCGAAGATAATCCGGGCCTATGAGAACCGGAACCAGTCCGGCTCGGACGTTCCCCGCGAGTAGATGACGGTCGCGATTGCCGGCACGCGCGACCGGCAGCTCATCGCGGACGTTAAACGGCTCGCGCGCCGCGTCGGTCACGACTTTAAGACCGGTCCGGTCACGGTCAACGTCATCTTCGTGACCAATCAATACATCCGCGGGCTCAACCGGCGTTACCTCAGGCGCGACCGGCCGACCGACGTCATGGCATTCCCGATGGCCGATAGCCGATGGCCAACCGACCGTCGGGAATCGGAAATCGGGAATCTCCTCGGCGAGGTCTACGTTTCCCGGGACCAGGCCCGCCTCCAGGCGAAGGAGTACGGCGCTACCTGCAGCGAGGAGTTGCGCCGCCTCGTCCTCCACGGGCTCCTGCACCTCTGCGGCCTCACGCACCGCCAGATGGAACCGCTGTACCGCGAGTACCTGAAGACCCGGTGACCGACGTGCCGGATTGCGTGCCGACTTCTGCGCCTGCGTCCTGCAGGTTGACACCTGACCCGGTCTGACCATGTTCTGGTACCTTCTCGCCATCGTCCTGCTCGTCTTCCTTTCGGCCTTCTTTTCCGGGTCCGAGGCCGCGCTCTTCTCGCTTACCCCGGGCCAGCGCGAGGAGATGAAGGCCAGCCGCCCCGGTTCCAGCCGGCGGGTCGAAGACCTGCTCGGTACGCCCGGCCGCCTGCTCGGCACGCTGCTCCTGGGCAACCTCCTCGCAAACACCACCGCTTCATCGCTCGTGGCCCTCGCCGCCATCCATCTGTCCCGACGTACGGGCGCCAGCGAAGCCGCCTACCTCGGCATCGCCGGCCTTGTAATGACCATGGCGCTCCTCGTCTTCGGCGAGGTCACGCCCAAAGTCATCGCGACGTCAGGCCCGGTCACGAATGCGCGGCTCATGTCCGGCCCGCTTAAAGTCGCCCGGTTCCTGCTCTGGCCGTTCGTATCCGTGCTGCTGCGCGTCAGCGTTCGCCTCACGCCGAAGCAGCACGAGCCCCCGACCCTCTCGGACGACGAGCTGCGCACAATGATTGAAATCGGCAAGCAGCGCGGGGTGATTGTCGGCAGAGAAGAGGAGATACTCACGAATCTCGTGGACCTCGACCGCCGCACGGTCTCCGAGGTCATGACGCCCCGCATCGACATCGTCGCCCTGCCCGAACAGACGAGAACACGCGACGCCCGGGCCACGTTCAGGACGGCCGGTCTTTCGCGCATCCCGGTTTACCGCGACACGATCGACAACGTGGTCGGCGTGGCCTACGCCAAGGAGCTGCTGATTGCCGCTGACGACGACGCGCCGGTCTGCTCGGTCTGCCGTCCCGCCTACTTCGTACCCGAAGTGAAAAGCCTGCCTGCGCTCCTGGACGACCTCCGCCGCCGCGGTTCGCATATCGCGGTCGTGGTGGACGAATTCGGCCAGACTGCGGGCATCGTCACTCTGGAAGACCTGCTCGAAGCCGTGTTCGGTGAAATCTCGGATGAGTTCGACATCGCCGAGGAGCTGCCCTACTCCAAGGTCGACGACGCGAGCTACCTCGTGGACGGCGAGATCGACATCGCCACCTTGAACCGGCTGTTCAAGAACGCCTTCCGCAAACTCGGCCACGAACGGCTCGCCTCCTTCATCCACGACAAACTCGGCCGGTTGCCGGTCGAAGGCGACGCGCTGGCCTTCCGCAATCTCGACATCATCGTGCGCGAGACCGCCAACAACAAGCTCGAGAAGGTCCTCATCCGCCGCCGACGCTGATGGAGATAATCGCCGGGTTCGTGCTCATACTCGTCACCGGCTTCTACGCCGGTTCCGAGACCGGAGTCTATCGAGCCAACTGGATTCGCCTGACCAACTGGGCCAGCCGCAACCTCTCCGGCGCCCGCCGGGCGCTCCGGCTGCTCGACGCCCGCGACACCACTATCGTAGCGGCGCTCGTCGGTACGAACCTCGCCGGCGTCTTCGCCACCGAACTCTTCTCCCGCTTCTTCGAGCACAACTTCGGACCGGCATACGTGTCGGTCGCGGTGGTCCTCGTCGTCATCCTCACTCTGGTGCTGGGCGACTACTGGCCCAAGGCCATCGCCCAGGCCTTTCCCGACCGCTGGCTGCGACGCACCGCCCTGCCGCTCGCGGTCAGCAAAGCTGCGTTCGCTCCGGTGGTCGTCGTTCTCTCCGGCATTGCCCGGCTCTTCGCCGGCGCGCTGCCCGGTTCGGGCCAGCGGTTCACCTTGACGCGCCAGGACTTCCTCGCCGCGATCCGGCACCGCGGCCAGAACGAGGCGGCCGGGGCCGAAGTACGGCACCTGACGAACATGGTCGCCCGGCTCTTTCGTTTCTCCGGCGTCAGGGTCGCGGAAATCGCCATCCCCATCGAGGAAGTCAAAACCGTGCCCGGCACGGCCGGCCTGAACGAAGTCCTCGCGGTCATCGCCCGGCACGGCTTCTCCCGCATCCCGGTATTCCAGGGCGAGCCGGCGAACATCACCGGCGTCATCGTCGCCAAGGACCTGCTTGCCGCCCCGACCTACCGCGTCCGCAAGGTCAACCGCGTCAGCGAAAACACCCGCGCCATGGAAGTCCTCACCGCCATGCAACGCCGCGGCGAACACCTGGCCGCGGTCGAAGACGACTCGCACCGGGTCACGGGTATCGTCACGCTCGAAGACCTGCTGGAGGAACTCGTGGGCGAGATACGCAGCGAGCAGTGAAAGATGCGCCGCATCATCCGGGCCGAAGCCATTTGCCTGCGCGTCCAGGACATACAGGAGTCGTCGAAGCTCGTTGCGCTGTTCACCCTCGAACAGGGCAAGGTTAACTGCATCGCCAAGGGCGCGCGCCGGCTGAAGAGCAAGTTCGGGGCGGCCCTCGACCTCTTCGCGGTCTCCCGCGTCATCTACTACTGGCACGAAGCCAAGTCGCTCTACACTCTCTCCGACGCCGAGCTCATCCGCTCTTTCCCGGCGCTCGTGCAGTTGCCCGGGCGTTTCCTGGCCGCCGAGCAGATTACCGAGTTTGTCCTGAAGACAACCCAGCCCCACGACCCGCATCCTGGCCTGTACCGGTTGCTCCTTACCTACCTCTCCGCACTTGAACCCTGCGCCGCTCCCCGGTCTGCCGCAGGCGAGGCGAAACCCACAACCGCCTACGCCGCTCTGGTTTGCTCCTTTCTTCTGAAGGCGTCGAGCTTCCTCGGCTTCCGGCCTGAGCTCAGGCGGTGTCTGGTCTGCCGCAGGACCATCAACGGCTCCGCCCCGGTGTACTTTGATGCCGGCCGCGGCGGCGCGGTCTGCGCTGCCTGCGCGGGCGAGAACCTGTCCGCTGCGCGGCTCAGTCCCGGGGAACTCGCCAGTCTCACCCGGCTGCTCTATACTCCGGCAGCCGAGCTGGCGGAAGACGACTCCAGGCCGAACGAGCTTGACCTTGTGCTCGCGTTCATCGCCTATCACTTCGACCCGCTCGTCTTGAAATCCTTCCGCTGGCCCAAAGGCCTCGAGGGATAGCCGCTGGCCGGGGTTCGGCTGGACCGGAACCGCTAGTCCAGAACTGGACTGTCCCCTGGGCCGCCGAAGGCTGGGACTGTCCCCATCCGGCGATTTCGGCCGGCATCGGGACATGACGACGGGGACATGACCGAATTGCGGCGCGGGACACAACCGAAATCCGCCCGGGGATTTCGGATTGTGTCCCAAGCCTGAGCAGCAATTCGGCTCGTATCCCAAACCTGAGTCCCAAGCCGAAAAGCCCGTATTTCAGCTCGATTTCGGCTCGTCTCTCGGGCCAAAATCCAAGCGCTGCGCGGCGACCAGAGTTTACAGATGTGACTACGCCGAGCTGGCTCGAAAAACGGGCCTAACCATCGCATTCACAAGAGGATAGACCAAAACCGGCCGCACCCCCCGGGTCACCCGGGGTACGGTACCCCGGGTGGCCCCCGGTACCGTCCCGGGGGCCGTCCCCGGTACGCTCCCCCGGGCCGTCCGGGGTACTGTCTCCCGGGCCGTCCGGGGAACTGTCCCCCGGGCCGTCCTCGGTACGCTCTCCCGGGCCGCCCTCGGTACGCTCCCCCGGGCCGCCCTCGGTACGCTCCCCCGGGCGGCCCCCGGTACCCTCTACCGGCGGCATCCGGGGGTCCGTGCTCCTGGCCACACGCGCCGGGACTGCCATCCAGTTTCGTCCTGCGAAACTGGTGGCTGTACCGTTCCGCTTCGGGAACTGGTGGCTGTACCGTTCCGCTGCGGGATGGCGATTTCGCGCCGCGCCTCGACGCTGAACGCGCCCCGGCAGCCGCAAGTCGCAAGCTCCGGCCACTCCGAACTCGACAATCGTCAATCGACAATCGCCACTCGCCAATGCTATCTCGCCCCGCCAATCGCAAATCTCGTAACCAGTGGGCCGTTAGCCGTGAGCTGTGAGCCGTAAGCCCTCTAGCGCGCCCGCTTGACTCCGGCCCGTGCGCGCCTAACATCCCTACTGATGCAAGGCCAAATCCGGCCGCATGGTGACGACTCCGTCGGCCATCGCCTCCGCCGTGCCCCGCCAGCCGCGACGTTGACATTTCGGGCCATCCCGCCTATATTGGAGTCATGCCAATCCTGCCCTGTCGGCATCCGGAGAAGCTCATGCGTCAAATCGCTCCCACACGTGACCTGCTCACAAAGCTGGACACAAAGCACCCCGACATTCTGCGCGCCGAGGGCATCGTGCCTGCTGACTATCACGGAAGCATGGTGTTCCGTTCCGCAATCGAGAGCATTCGAGGTACGTTCGCGGCCACTACAAGCCCACGCGCCCAGTTCACCAACGCGATTCTTGCCCGGATGAAGGATGCTGGACTGCTGAAGGACTGGCAGTCCATCGGCGGCCGTGGCCGGTGCGACTACAATCTGATTCTACCGAAAGGCCGTGTCGACTGGCATGTCGCAGTCGAGAGCAAAGGCGGCGAAGGCAACAGCTTCAACATCGGCGACCGGCCCAACTGGTCGGATGAATACGTCATCTGGGGCCATCTCGACGGCTCGATAGTAAACCAGCCTGACTACGGGGCGTCAGCGAACCTGTTCACCCGACTTAGCGCCGAGATAGTCGCCAACGGCAAGCGGGTGGATGCGTATGTCGTGTGGGACCGATTCTGCGGCACCAGTATCCGGCCGTGTCCCAAGATGCCCGGCGATGGGATTGGACAGATGCCGCCGCCGCCCTGCGTCTTCCTGCTGCCCCGCGGCGTGCCCACCGCGGATGAACCGTCCCCGCGTCTTGCCCGCCTTGACGAGGTCAGATTCATCAACGCGATGCTGAACTTGACCGGGGCGAAAGAGGCCGAAAGGGATGTACATGTGAAGCGTGTCGGAATCGAGGTCTATCGCAAGGACTCGGCTCAATACAAGACCGTGCCCATGCGCCGGGTGACGGTCTACCAGGGTGACGCCGTGCTTGAGCAGAAGGACATCAAGATAACACGCGGTGAGCACATCTTCCGTGACGCGCCGCGCCTGCGTGATAAGCCCATCTCGTGACATGACCCAGCAGCAACTCTTCCTCGACGCTGAACCGAAGCGGCTGGACCCGCGGCTCTGGCACGGCTCCTTCAACGGCAAGGAAAGCACTCTCCAGCAACTCTCGCCCTACGTCGGGAAGCTCAAGTCAGGCATGGTGCAGACTCTCCTGCGGCTGTACTCGCAGGAAGGCGACTGGGTGCTTGACCCATTCTGCGGCTCTGGCGTCGTTCCTCTGGAGGCCCTGCTTCACGGCCGGCGCGCCGTCGGGAACGACCTCAGTCCGTACGCCTTTCACCTGACGCTTGGTAAGCTCGCGGTGCCAAGGTCAGAGTCGGAAGCCCTTACCCGCGCGACGGCTGCGATGGATGCGGCAGAGACCCGCGCCAAAGAACTCCGCCCGTCTGACTTCCCCGACTATGTACGCGCATTCTTTCACCCGGACACCCTCTTGGAGACAGCCGCCGCATTCGAAATACTCACCGACCGAAAGGAACACTTCCTTCTGGCCTGCCTGATGGGCATACTGCACCATGTCCGCCCCGGATTCCTGTCCTACCCGGCGAGCCACCTTACTCCCTACCTCAGGGAGAAGAAATACCCCCGCGACGAGTACGCCTCGATGTACGCCTACCGACCGGTTCGGCCCCGCCTCATCGCCAAGGTGCGCCGGGCCTTTCGCCGCACCATTATCGCCAAGCCCTGGCGCTCGACCGACTACCAGGTGCTCTGCGAGAACTCAATGAACCTCTCGCTACCCGATGAGTCTGTGGACCTCGTGCTGTCCAGCCCGCCCTACTTCGGAGCGCTCGACTATGCGCGCGACAACCGACTCAGACTCTGGTTCCTGGGCTCCAGAGACTGGAAAGCACTTGACCGCTCTTTAACGGCGAGGGACGAAGTATATATCCCGCAGATGACGGAGTGCCTCAAAGAAATGGAACGTGTGCTCAAACCGGGCCGGCACTGCGTGCTCGTGCTTGGCGACGTCGAGCGTGACGGCAAGAGCAGGCGAACTGCTGAACTCATCGGCGAACTAGCCGAGTCAGTGACCGAATCGCGCCTGCGCGTACTTCATCTCGTCCGAGACGAAATACCGGACATCCGCCGCTCCCGCCGCCGCACTCGCACCACCAAAGTCGAGAAGATTCTGGTGCTCAAGAAGCGGGCCGATTCTATCCACACAGTTGACAGAGAGTCCATCGCCGTCGCCGACGCACCAGCCCGCAAACCCACCCACAGCCGCCGCACACGTCGCGGCCTTGACGGGTAAGGAATTGAGCACTATTACCCAGGATTCCAGGACCAGAAGACGCCGGCCATGCCCGCGACGGAGCAGTGACCACGTGATAACCGCCAAGAGCCTAGTGCCCTCTGCTACAGAAGGAGGATCTCCGTGACTGAAATGACGAACCCCGTCCAGCCAATCAGGCTTGAGAACCTTCTGATTGACCTCCAAAATCCTCGATACGACGCAAGAACCGACCAGCGGGACGCATACAGGACCATTGCACAAGAACAAGGCATGAAGCTGCTAAGCTTGGCGGCAGACATAGTCGACAATGGCCTCAACCCGTGTGAGCACCCTATCGTCACGCCAACCGATGACGGCAGTCTCTTCGTTGTGTTGGAGGGTAATAGACGGATCGCCGCGCTTCGCCTCATGACCGACGACCAGTTTAGAGATTCCTTGGTCCTTCCTCGACGGCTGTGTGACCGCTTCAAAGAGCTGCGTCAACGGGCCGTTTCCCTCCCGAGTGACATCGCGTGCGCTGTGCTTCCTCGAGAAAAAGCCACTCATTGGATCTATCTCAGACACACGGGCGAGAACGAAGGACGTGGCGTAATCGGCTGGGATGGTCTGGCTCGGCACCGTTTTCGGTCAAGACGGTCGCCAGCCCTGCAGGCCATAGATATGGTGAGGGACGCCGGATTCCTGAGGCAAGTCCCAAAGCAGATGCAGGACAAGATAGCAATCACCAACATCGAGCGAATTCTGGTGACTCCTGCCGCACGCAGTCTGCTTGGGGTCGACGTGAAGAACGGCGAGTTGGTCCTCACGGCCTCACGGGACGAGGCATTGGGGCGATTGGCCCTTGTCGTCATCGACGTAGCCAGCCGCGCTATCAAGGTGACGCATCTGGACAGCCGGGAACAACGCGTGAAGTACGCGCAGGAAGTAGCCAACCGTCCACTCCCGACACGCGGTGGGGCACAACCGCCCGCGGGTGCTACCGCAGGAGGTGCCACGACGTCGAAGGCTGCTGGTACTCGCACCACTTCGTACCGATCGACCCTCATACCAAAGCGGCTCAGGCTTGCGGCGAAGCCGATTCGCATAGTTCGGATATGCGGCGAACTGCAGAAGCTCAACGTACACGCCTTCACCAACTCATGTGCTGTCATGCTGCGTGTCCTGGTAGAGATGTGCGTGCACGACTATGCCGGACGACACGCCATATCACTGCGCGTTCCGGCCAAGCCCAATCCACGGGTCCCAGGACGTCCGCAAACGCGGGAGATGTCCATGCGTCAGGTGCTGGACACGATAGCCGACAGCCTAGAGCAGACGAAAAGATGCACCCATGAAGAGCTCTACGGGATACGGACGGTTGCCAGCAACCGCAACCATGTTCTGTCCGTCGATAGCTGGCATGCCTATGTGCACAACCTGCACTTCAACCCCACGGCAGAAGAACTAAAGACCTGCTGGGACAACGTTCAGCCTTTCATCGAAGGGTTGTTCAAGAGCTAGGAGACCGACACATGCTCCGCCGCCTGCACGGGTTCATAAGCCCGCTAAGATACCCAGGGGGCAAGGGGGCACTGGCCAACTTCATGAAGCTGCTGATTCAACAGAACGATTTGCAGGACGGCAACTACGTCGAGGTGTACGCCGGTGGGGCCGGCATTGCGTGGTCGCTGCTTGTCGAGGAGTACGTGCGGCACGTGCACGTCAATGACTTGAGTCTCCCCGTGTACTCCTTCTGGCACTCCGTGCTTTTCCACACCGACGAGCTATGCAGACTCGTCCGCGATCGACGGGTCTCTATGAGCGAGTGGCGACGGCAGCGAGCAATCATGATGAGGCCGGGCGACCACACTGTCGTCGAACTCGGCTTCAGCGCATTCTTTCTGAACAGGACCAACCGGTCGGGCATCTTGGCTGGGGGCGTGATCGGCGGCAAGCGTCAGGACGGCCAGTGGAAGCTGGACGCCAGGTTCAACAAGCGTGACCTGACATCCAGGATCGAGCGCATTGCCCGCTATGCGAGTCGGGTTAGTCTTCATAACCTCGACGCGGCCGAGTTCTTAACGTCAGTGCTGCCCACGCTTCCGCACAAGACTCTCGTGTACCTTGACCCCCCATACTTCTCAAGGGGACAGGACCTATACGAAAGCCACTACTCCAAAGAAGACCACGCTCATATCGCCAGACTAGTCACTCAGTGTGTGAGTCTGCCTTGGGTCGTTTCCTACGACTCCGCACCGGAGGTCTCGCTGCTTTACTCTGGATTCGAGGAACTGAGCTATCGCTTGAGCTACAGTGCCCAATCTCGGTATGCCGGCACTGAGACCATGCGGACTGCCCCCAATAGCGTGGACACGCAGTTAAGTGAGTTTTCTCAACTGCTTCTCGTACTCGGCCGGGCTCAAGTAGCCCAGAGCTGAGTGTCTCCGGCGACAATTGTAGTAGGCCTGCAGGT
>Ga0315282_10009407_pt1 | contig 15539 bp, 18 predicted proteins | sample YL17G07_20_MG_FD_203693 | JGI IMG/M metagenome (GOLD analysis project Ga0315282, IMG submission 203693) | Sediment microbial communities from Yellowstone Lake, YNP, Wyoming, USA - YL17G07_20 | ecosystem: Environmental > Aquatic > Freshwater > Lake > Sediment | place: USA: Wyoming | collected...
TGTGTGTGTGCGCGTATGTAACGTGTGCTGGTCTTCTGCTGCCGTCTAGCTGGATTCCTTTTGTCTCTGGTATAACCTATGCTCCTTTTGATGGGGGTAGTAGCACACCGTGCCCCGTCTTTTCCGCAGTCGCGTATTAGCGCTCATTGGCGCATTCTGACGATTGAGTGGAGACCGGGGCTTCCACATTCACACCAAAGAACCTGAATGGTTCACGCACACACCAGTGGTTGAGCGTGCTGCTCGATCCCTTTCCATCCGGAGCTAGGACCCGTCACCTCCTCCCATCTCAAGCCTCGCCATCTTCCGTTCTGTCAGCAGCGGATTCTCCCACTTCCAGTGTTGCCTGGTCTTCAGCATGTGGTAGAGCATCCTTGTGAGCTTCCTCATCGTTGAGACATGCGCAAGCTTACCCGAGCCTGTCCTCTTCTTCACCGACGCATAGTACTCCCTGATGGGGTCGTTATGATGCATCACCGTGTCAACCATGATCGACAGTGCCCACCTTGCGATTGATGAGCCATCCTTGGACATTCTACCTCTCCTCTTCACGTCAGCGCTGTCTCTGCTTGTTGGAATTATGCCGAAGAAGCTTGCCAGATGGTCATCGGAGGGAAATCGTTCCACGTCGCCTATGAAGGATGAGATGAGCGAGGCGAGGTAGAAGTCAACGCCTGTTATGCTCATCAGGATCTTGACGTCATCGTTCACCCTTGCGTTCTCCCTTACGCTATCCTCCAAGGGCGTGCACTGTTTCTCAAGGAAGTCAAGCCTATCCATCATAGTGCCTAAGACCAGGTCTCGTTTATCGTGGAATCTCAGCATACGAATCGCTCGCCTTCTTCTGAGTGAGAAGTTGTCTCGGTTATTTGGGAGAGAGTCGTAGACGCCTTCGCGCTTCAAGTAGCCTATCACACTATTCTTCAATCGGCCTATCTCGACGCCTAGCTTTACCCTCTGCACCAGCAGATCCCTAACGACCTGCTCATTCCTGTCGAGAAGATGAGATTCCGGCAGCATGCCTACCATGTGCAATCTCGCTATCTTCAGACTATCCACTCGGTCGTTCTTCTTCTTGCTTCTCACGATCCACGCAAGCGTCTTAGGGTGGGCTACGGTGATGTCGTCGTAGCCCAGTTGCATGAGTGCCCTAGAGATTGGGTAGGCCATTATTGTAGACTCGAAGGCTATCCTCGCACCCTTTGGAACCCTGCCCGCGAAGAACGCGTATCCTTCCTCATTCATGGGGAACGTGAATCTGTCAGTGACATCTCCAATCGGGGAGAGAACCGTAGCCAAGCTCTCCCTATCACCCAAATCTATACCGGCAACTGTGGAGTTCATCTTACAACCCTTCACCTTTCTCCTCTTCTTGCCCACCGCCATTCTTCTTCTAACCTCCCATTCCAGGCGGCAAAGGCGACTCCACGCCTGACAAGGAGTCGCCCGAGAAGAGTCAGCACGTTACAATTCAGTCACACCATGAGACCCCTCCTCTCTTGGATGTGTGCTCTAGAGCACACATCTGACGCGCCTGTGCGGGTAGATGCATCGATACATGGGCGCTCCGTTATGGGGCTGATCAAGAACAAGGGAAGAGCGAAGGGCAGAGATAATCGAAAGCAATCCGTTGCGACAGAGTTGGCAGATGTCATGTTTTATCGGGGAATCGAACATTCTCTTTCATTCTAGCCTCGGCTCCAGATTCATACGCGCCATGAGGCCCGCAAACGCCCTAGGCGAAAAAACAAATGTGACCTTCCGACAGCGTTTGGATAGTGGTCGTGGATAAGCTTGGGTGGCGCCATCCCGCGTGAAGTTGCCTTGCAATTGTGCGACGAGATTCGGCAAGAGAAGGAGCACAAATGGTTCAGTCAGTGCTGGGGTTGCGTCAAAGCCTCTAATGGAGATTTCGTGAGGATGTGTGCCAGCAGTAGGCCGGATTATCGCGGCTGCAACATGGTCAACGTACGTTACGACAAGTCACAGTTGCACCGCGAAGAGTGAGATTTGGCACAGCATGGGAGAGACCGTCAACGCGCTCTAGAAAGGAATGTCAGTGACACATAGGGACGTTCGGGTTCCTCTTTCAGGCAAGAGAATTCAAACTCTGTATGATTCCATGAGTTCTACCTATGATCTTCTTACCCGATACGAAAAAGGCGCACTGAAGAAAGCCCTAGAGATCGCAAACCCAGAAGAGAATCTCGTTGTCTTGGAGGCCGGGTTTGGAACCGGGAAGACTCTGGTGGAACTAGCGAAGAAGGTAGGGAACATTGGAGAAGTCTACGCGCTCGACCTTTCTCAAAAGATGACGACTAGGACGCACAGAGCCTTACACACATGCAATTTGTCCGACAGGGTTAATCTCATTGTTGGCGACGCGGAAAACATTTCCTTCCGTGACGCCATTTTCGACTTGGTGTTCAGTAGTTACATGCTCGATTTGATCGATACCGCTGCGATACCCAGAATTCTCATAGAGTTCAAGAGGCTTTTGAAGCCCGCTGGCTGGCTAGTTCTGGTTGGCTTGAGCAAGGGTTCCAAATGGTATGACAACATGAAACTATACGAGTGGATGTACAGGCGTTCGCCTTCGCTGCTTGGCGGATGCAGACCGGTCCTGCTGGCGCCATACCTTCAGGAACTCGGATTCAGGGACGTGAACAGAGAGTACATGCGGGCAGGGCATTTGATGCCAACAGAGATCGTTTGGGCGAACAAAGGCGCATAGGCACGCGCTGAAAAGCGTTAACGTCTTGATAGACTGAGAGTCTGAGGTTTCTATGCTCTGAGCCATTGTCTTGTCGCAAGGACGCAGTTCGTTCCGTCATGGGGCGTGATCTGTCTGTCCGTACCATGAGACCCCCACACACACATCATTCCCATCCGTTAGAGAAAGAATCTCCTAGCCAGCTGGCATCATCATTTGTGCCACCCTTGGCTGAAGCCCTCTTTGGATGCGAAATGAGACTCTAGAGGCCAGAGCTGGCCCCTAGCCTGCACATAACGAGGGGAAACGTCTCCCTTACCCTTTTAATTCCGCCTGTGGATTACACGAACCAGCGAGCTTTGAGAGTGGGCCGTTGGGTAAGAAGAAAGTCCTCAGCGAAGGCCAACTTCGCGAGATGGTGACCCCGGGCGAGGGTCAAATGTTCGGCGTTGTTTTGCAGATGCTTGGTTACGATAGACTCATGGTCAAGTGCGCAGATGGGCATGAGAGGATGTGTCGAATCAGAGGCAAGATGAAGAGACGCGTCTGGATAAAGGTGGGAGACGTAGTCCTCGTCGCGCCTTGGGACTTCCAGTTTGAAACTCGCGGCGACATCCTCTGGAGGTACACAGAAGCCCAAGCCCAGATACTGCGCCAGAAAGGCCAGCTTGCAATGTAAGCGTCCACGGGTGACTGTTTGTGGCGTGGTCGAGGACTGAAGAACGACTGAGGCTGAGACAGGCCCGGTATGAAACTACTCGGTTGATGAGAGAGAAGAGAAGCGAAGAGCTAGAAGCGCTCGAACAGGTCTTCGACAAGTCCACACTTATGGTAATCTACCACATGCTCGACACCGGCAAACTGGCCAAGATCTCAGGTGCCGTCAGGTCAGGCAAAGAAGCGAAGGTCTACTGGGGCCTCGGCTCCAAGAAGAACGAGATCGCCATCAAGATCTACTTGACATTATCAGCTGAGTTCAAGAAAGGCAGGCTCGCATACATAGAAGGAGACCCGAGATTCGAGAGGACACGCACCGACACACGATCGCTCGTCTACGTCTGGGCTCAGAAAGAATTCAAGAACCTCAAACAGGCTCACGCGGCAAATGTGCGTGTTCCGAGACCGATCGCAGTAGCGAAGAACGTCCTACTCATGGATTTCGTAGGCAAGAATGGCGAGCCAGCTCCACTGCTCAGAGAAACCGTGTTGAAGAACCCAAAGAAGGTCTACAATGAGTTGATTTCGTCCATCCGACTTCTTTATCAGAAAGCCTCGCTTGTTCACGGAGACCTGAGCGAGTACAACATAATGATTTGGCGCGGTCACCCTGTCATATTCGACGTCTCCCAAGCGGTCGCAACTGAGCATCCTATGGCGGACCGATTGCTTATGAGGGACATCTTAAACTTGAACCGTTACTTCCACCAAATCGGAGTAGAGACTGAAATCGAGAGCGACATCTACGATCAAGTGGTGACAACAAATGTCGACCAAAACTAGTACAATGATTCCTCGTGACAGAATAGGGGTAGTCCTCGGTCGTGAAGGCACGACTAAGGCGGAGATTGAACGAGCGTTCAAGGTGAAGCTTACCGTCAACAGCGAGCTGGGAACAATCGAAGTTACTCCGTCTGACGACAATGATGATCCTTCAACGATACTGCGCGCAAAGGATGTCGTGACCGCCGTAGGTAGAGGGTTCTCCCCAGAACGCGCGATGACACTAACCGACGACGATATGGTCCTTGACGTAATTGACCTTCGCGAAATCTTTGGGAAGAATGAGAGTGACATAAACCGCATCAAGGGCAGAGTCATCGGGAGCGAAGGAAAGATGAGACGACTCCTAGAGGAGATGACCGACGCAAAAGTCTCTGTTTACGGCTCCACCATATCGATGATCGGGGAGTTCGAGGCGGTTTCCGCTGCGAGACAGGCAATCGAGATGCTCATCAAAGGAAAACAGCACTCGTCCGTGTACAAATTCCTTAGAAGAATAAGGAGCGAGACCAAGAAGAGAAAGACGTTGGAGCTGTGGGAGAAGCCACCTCGATGAGCCTTCCGATTTCTGCAACAGGCTCGGCTACAATAGACCTAATCCCAACCCGTGGAATCTCACTATGAAAGCAGCTGAGGTTTTCCAGGAAATCTCCCCCGCCGACTTCTTCTACAGAAACCGAGACATCGCAGGATTCACCAACCCGACACGTGCGATCTACTCGACCATACGAGAACTCATCGAGAACTCCCTCGACGCGTGCGAAGTCCACGGCATAGCTCCGGATATCTACATGAGGATCTCACACGAGTCCGGCCCGGCTGAAGCCGTCGGAGTGTATCGTATCAGGGTCGCGGACAATGGCATCGGTGTGCCATCGAAGCTTATGCCCTCCGCATTCGGCCAAGTCCTCTTCGGCTCAAAATACAAGCTCAGACAAACGCGTGGACAGTTCGGCTTAGGCGGCAAGATGGCCATACTCTACGGACAGATCACCACACACTCAGAAGCGATCGTGATCTCCAGCACAGGACCAACCAAGATACACGAGCTTAGACTTCGAATTGACATCCAACGCAATCAGCCAGAGAAAATCAAAGAGGTCACACATCCGAACCCCGATCGTTGGCATGGCACCATAGTCGAATTCTCAACTGAAGCGGACTACACGCGGGCAATGCCGAAAATCCTAGACTATCTCCAGGAGACAGCGATAGTCGCGCCGTATGCCAACCTCACCTTTGTTGATCCTAGAGGTAGGCTCTACAAGTTCGAGCGTGCGACAACTCACATGCCTGAGCCTCCCAAAGAGACCACCCTGCACCCCCACGGCGTCGACGTAGAGACGATGAAACGCATCATTGAGGTAACACAGGCTCGGTCACTTCATGCATTCATGAAAATGCACTTTCAGCGAGTAGGAGACACGACAGCTCGCAAGTTTCTGGAATACGCAGGAATCCCATCCAAAAAGAACCCTAAGAAAATGACAAACGAGGAGACAGTCGCGCTCGTAACCGCAATGAAGAATTTTGAGGATTTCCTCCCCCCTGACTCGAGCTGCCTCTCGCCGCTAGGCGAAGAGCTGTTGAAAGCAGGAATCAAGAAGGAACTGGCGCCAGAGTACATGGAGGTCTACCAGCGGAAACCCTCCGCATACTCAGGCTTCCCATTCATTGTAGAGGTAGGAGTCGCCTACGGTGGCAAGATCCCGAACACTGGCGGGGTAGTGCTCTACCGGTTCGCAAACAAGATTCCGCTTCTCTTCGATGAGGCGAGCGATGTTTCGTGGAAGGTAGTCAACTCTCTGGTTGACTGGCGGCATTACAATGTCCAGCCCGACATGCCCATTGCCGTGTTTGTTCACCTTTGCTCCACAAAAGTTCCCTACAAGACGGTGGGGAAGGAGTTCATCGCCGACCGACCCGATGTTGAAAGAGAGATGTTGAACGCTCTACGAGAGGTCGCCAGACGCCTCTCCGTCTTCCTGTCGCGGAAGCACACCATCGAGCGGCAGAAGAAGCGGCTAGATGTCTTTGAAAAGTATCTGCCCAAGATAGCCTTGTTCTCAACCAAACTGGCTGGAAAGAAGAAAGAACCTGATGTTAAGCCACTACTCAAGAGTGTATTGAGGCATGAAGAAGGAGAAGAAGAAAGCAGCGGAGAAACGAGCAAAGAAGACCGGGCTGATTAAGGAGAAGAAAACGAAAATCCTTTCAGCCCTAACCGGGCTAGGTGACAGACTCTACAACCAGATTTCCCACAAGCAATTCCCATGGATAGAAATGCCGAATCGGTCCATCCATAATATGCAGTACGACCAGAAGCTGAGACAATACATACTCGGGAGCAAGTCGGTCAAACGCAGTTCTAGAAACATCAAGCACATTCGGCCTTTGACCCAACTCGTGTGGACCGCCTCCTTTGTCGATGAACTCAGAGAACAAGACAGGACATCAACGCTAAGAGACGTTTTCTATTCAGCGCAAGCCTACGAGATGAGTTTCGCGGATCAAACCGAAAGCGACAACATCATCACAGACCTCGAAACCGTCATAGGACATTCACGAGAGGACTTCAACGTCTTCCCAGAAGAACGCTCGGCGATCTTCGGAAACCTCGTGGTAGAGTACACTGTGCCCGGCTATGAGGGCAAGAGACTGAATCTCTCCTCCCATCCGGACGGAATGATGATAGGGCCTGCTCTCACGAATGCGGAGTTCGTTGAATGTAAAGCCGACAAAGTAATCGCCATAGAAAAGGGCGGCCTCTTCACCCGCTTCGTCGAGGAAAAAGTCCACGACAAACACAAAGCGATCTTAGTCCACACAGCAGGCCAGGCACCGCGAGCAACACGATCGCTCATACGGCGGCTTAACAAAGAACTGGGTCTGCCCGTTTACATATTCTGCGATGCCGACCCTTGGGGAATGCACATCGCCATGGTCATAATCTCAGGATCAGCAAACGCCGCGCACCTACGCGATCTCAATACTCCCGACGCGAAGTGGGCTGGAGTCTGGGCATCGGATATTGTCGACTACGACCTACCCAGCGACAAACTGACTGATCTCGACATAAAGAGGCTGTACGAGCTTCAAAAGGACCCACGTTACGATGGCAAGCTCTGGAAGAGAGAGATCGAGACGTTTCTTAAAGTCAAGAAGAAGGCGGAACAGGAAGCGTTCAGTCGATATGGCCTCGCCTACATAGTTGACGAGTATTTGCCAGCAAAGCTCGAAGCGATGGAGAAGTACTAGTTTCCGAATTCTACCGTAGGTCGATCGAAGTGCGCTACGGTTCCCGCGAAGATACCCATCTATCAAATCGCTTTCAATTCTACCATAGACCGATTGAAGCCTGCTTCGCAAGCGAACCATCACAGAGGAAGAACCTTCAACTCGGGTCGTTGTCTTAGGATTGCACGCCCTAGGAAGCGAGCCTATTCGCGGCATCGACTATCTCTTTGATTTGTCCGGACGATAGTTTGTGCCTTTTCTCGCCAAGCTCCGTGATCGCTGCATGGATCTCAGTCTTCTCTATGAGTCGCACACGGAGCGCCTCTAGCAAGACCGTCCATGTGTTCCAGACCTCTATGCCATACATCCTGGCCAAGACGGAGAGGAGTCTCTCATCAGTCAGCAGGGGCTGCGATAGCCTCTTTGCCAGCAACAATGTCTCGGAATCCGAGAGCGAGAGCTTTTCCCGCTTTGCCAGCTTCGTGGCTCGCCTGACCAGGTCGGAACTTGGCGTGACAACGGTGATACGCCCATTCACCAAAGCATCTTTCACCAGAATAGCGTCAGGATACCCTAGTCGCATTCCTTCGTCCACGACTTCGTGTCCTACTAGGAGAACGATAGCGATCTTCCCGAAGAGTCGCTCGAGCAGGTGTAGCCTGTTGACTTGGGCTAGATGAATCAGTGGACCCGCGTCCGAGACTGCGGGCAACACTCATTCTCCGTAGTGCTTCTTCATGTAGTCGCGGACAAGTCCCGAATCCCAGTTGATTTCTAAGCCATTCTTCTCGAGCAGGTCAAGAAACTCGCGAAAGGGAATCTCCAGCATCTCAGCCGCTCTTTGCGAGGTTATCTTTCCGTCCCGGTACGCTTCAAGAACCCTCTTCCTAAGTCCGTCCTCAATGAACTCTCTCAGTAGGGTTGCCTTGTCCGCTTCAGTAAGCGCCTGAACTGAGTCTATCCGTCTTGCATCCTTTGCAGAAAGACGGACAGTCAAGACCGCAGTCTTTTGGGCCATGCCTGCTCATAAGAATGTAATACGTTGTAATACATAACCTTTGCCTCTTCCCTTAAGCTGAATGAGATAAACAAAAACCAGATGTGAGCGACAGCTCTTTCCGAGGCTGGAAGCTCTAGGCGGTCTTTGCAGGCTGCGGTTTCTTCTCCTCTTTCTTCTTGGCTTTCTTCACCATTTTGAACTTGCCCATTTTTCATCCCACCCCCTAGACTTTGATGAGGTATCTTATAGCAATGAGGTCTAGCGGAAGCTCAGATTTTGGCTAGAGCGTCCTTGACCTCGTCGTAGTTGGGTTGGTTCCCTGGGTCTTCGGTGATCCACCTGTACCGTACAACACCTTTGCTGTCCAGGACGAATATGGATCGCTTGGCAACGATGTATCCTTTCAATCCAGCGAAGTCCTCATGGAAGACGCTGAACTTCCTGACGGTCTCCCTATTGTAGTCGCTCAGAATTGGGAACTGCAGCTTGTTTGCTTCTGAGAAGGCCTTGTTCGTCCAGGGGTCATTGACGCTTATGGCGACGACTTGAGCGTTCAAGCTGTTCAGCGCTTGCATAGAGTCCCTGAAGGTGCAGAGTTCTTGGGTGCAGACGCTTGTGAATGCGCCTGGAAAGAACGCCAAAACGGTCTTCTTTCCCAAGAAATCCTTCAGGGTCCGCGGTTTCCTATCTTGGTCAGGGAGCTGGAAGTCAGGTGGTTTCTGTCCTATCTCAACTGACAAAGCTAGACAACCTCGACTTGCATCCTAAGAGCACACACTCGGAGTTAATCATTGCCCAAAGCCGAGCGTGGGTGCGTCGGTATGGCATTGAGTTCTTGGTTGCGAGTGCAGCAGGATGGGCCTACAGCGGTGGCCCAGCAAGAGGTAAATCTAGCTTGAATGGAGCAAGGATTCTGACAGAGTGCGAGTTCTAATGAAGGCAGTGGTCTTTCACGAACATGGAGGAATAGACAAACTCAGATATGAAGAGCGACCGGATCCCGTGGCGAGGGATAACGAGGCTTTAGTCCGGGTCAAGGCCTGTGCTCTCAATCATCTTGACATTTGGGGACGAGTAGGCCTGCCAGGTATTCAGATTCCGCTGCCTCACATCTCAGGTTGCGATATCTGTGGTGAGGTTGTAAGCACGGGCAGACTGGTGACGCGGGCACGCTCAGGGGATGCTGTGGTTGTCTCGCCGGGTCTTAGTTGCGGCGTATGCGAGTATTGTCTTTCCGGACGCGACAGCATGTGCCGATCCTACAAGATCATCGGGTATCTTGTAGATGGCGGATACGCCGAACTAGTGAGCGTACCAGAAGTCAACATCATTCCCAAACCAGAGTGGCTCAAACCTGAGGAAGCCGCCGCGATTCCGCTTGTCTTCATGACCGCTTGGCATATGCTCGCAACTAGGGCTGGGATCTCGCCTGGAGAATATGTCCTAATTCTTGGAGCGGGGAGCGGTGTTGGCAGCGCAGCGATCCAGATAGCCAAGCTCTGGGGAGCTCGAGTGATCGCGACGGCGGGAAGTGAAGAGAAGCTGAAGCTCGCTAAGACGTTGGGAGCCGACGAAGTCATCAACCACAGTGAACAAGACATCGTAGCAGAAGTGAGAAGGATAACGGAGAAACGAGGCGTCGACGTGGTCTTCGAGCATGTAGGCTCGGCGACCTGGGAGAAGAGCATCAAAGCGCTGGCCGTTGGCGGCAGACTTGTGACATGCGGAGCGACATCCGGCTACGTGGGACAGACAGACATACGATACGTGTACAGTAGGCAATTGTCGATCCTAGGTTCATACATGGCCAGCAAAGCAGAGCTCCTCAAAGTGATTGAGCTAGTGAGACAACGACGACTCAAACCCGTTGTCGACAAAGTCTATCCACTTGCCGAAGCGGCGAGAGCGCAGGAACGAATGGAGAAGAGAGAACACTTCGGAAAGATCGTCCTACAACCATAGAATCAATTTTGGACTCTGCGACTCGGAGGATCACGATTGCGCCCGGTGTCGAACGGCGCATTTCCTCACACCGTCACTCTGAAGAATGGGTCAAAGATTCTGATTCGAAGAGCCGAACCTGAAGACTTCCGGATGCTGTTCTCCATGTTCAGCTCGCTCTCTGAGGACACGATGTTTTGGAGGTTCCTGAGAACACAGAAGGCACTGACTGAAGCAGACGGTGAGGAGATGCTTCGACTTGAAGACAGGAACGTCACATCATTGATCGCAGTCCTACAGAGAGACCACAGCGAACAGGCAATCGGCGAAGCACGGTACGTGACTGACTCATCTGGCAGACTAGCCGAGGCCGCCGTGGTGATTGCTGACGCGTGGCAGAATCTTGGGCTTGGCACCGCGTTGTTCTCGGATCTCCTGGCCGAAGCGAAGAGGCAGGGCCTGTCCAAGATCATCGCCTACTTTGATGTCGACAACAAATCGATGATACGCGTTGGGCAGAAATTCGGTTTCAAGTTGGTGCCAAAAGAACCTAGGACAGACTACTCAATGATGAAGGCAGAGATCACTCTCTAGCGTCGGGGAATGTGACGACGAGGAGTATAGACAGCCACCATCCCTTTCCAGACTTCCTCGTATGCGCGACTCATCGTCTCTATGAGCGGACCACTATTTGTCCAGAAGCCAGCGTCAGCCCCGGTCTCCAAGTTGTCGTCGTCCGGAATGCGTTGATAGTAGAGGAGATTGTCATGATCCGCTATTACAATACGGGCAGGCCCTATCGCTTCTGAGTGCCTGAGCTCCGCAACTGACAGGAGCATCTTTGCACTATGCCTATTCTCCGTCGTGATAGGTGCGATTATTCGGATCCGAACATTCCTCTTGCGGAGCGCACCGAGATCTTCCAGCCGATGATTTGCAAGGATCTCGACTCCTTTCTTGGTCGTCCAGAAGTCGATAGTCTCTCGACAACCGTTCAGTATCTCCGATAGCTTATGCCGAACCTCGAGCCTGCCCTTCAGAATTGTCAATTCCTCTTCGGGCTTCCCGGCCTTGATCGCCTCAAGCCGAGCCAGCGCCGGAGTTGCGCTGCTCCAGATTTCGTTGAAGTACGCGCGAAGGCTCCGCACAAACGAGCGACTAATTATCCACAGTGCGACCTGTTCTGATCCGCGTCCAGCAGCTTCTTCGGCGCCCCCTATGCCGAAGAGGGCCTCTGTATCGTCTATGATCGACGCTCTCGGCACTGGTCTTCTGGCCAGATCCAAGTGTCTGAATGCGATCAAGTTCTGGAATGGCTCCACGAGCCGAGCGGTGGCAGTGTTGATGTCTGTGATCACTCGAATCTTGCGTCCTCGCTTCGCCAGCATTGACAACTTATCGAGCACCACACGACCGCTTGCTCCACCAAGATCTGAAGATCCCATGATTGAGTCGATCTGGAGCTTCGAGTTCTCACACATGAAGAGCAGCTTCTGCCCTATCCTTGCTCTTCCCTCGAGGACCTGAAACCTCTCGAACGCTGGAGTTTCAGTCTCAACACTGATTCTCTCGAATACGCGCTCGAGAATTCCACTTCGCTCTTCGAGCACTGCAAGTCTGTTCTTCCGTTCCGCGATGAGTACTTCGAGACATCGCGAGAAAGGTGCGGCTTGGAATCTGACCGGTTGTTCTAGGCTGGCCTCGACGAGACCTCTGCGCTGCAGGTTTCTGAGAGTTCGGTAGGTTTCCGTCCGGTTCAGCTTGAGCGCTCGAGCGGCCACACTCGCTTTCTCAGCACCGCGCTTCGCGAGAAGCGTGAGAACCTTGGCCTCGTTCTTGCTCAATCCGTACTCTGTGAGCTGGTCGACGATCTCTCCCATCGTTCGCATAGTGTGGTGATCGAGGCTCATTCTATCACGCTGGATCTTGTCTGTTGCAGAACAGACACCGCCTCAAATATAAGAAGCCAACCGGCCTCTCAGCTGCAAGGTGCAAGCGATATGCCGATCGATCCCGAATTTATGAAATTGCCGGTTGTTCAGGACCACATAGGTCACGAAGTCCGAGGCCCAATTCAGCTACCAAGGAAGCTTGGAATCCATGGGAAGACAGTTGCAGTGGACTTTGATGTTTGCATCGCAGATGGAATTTGCATCTCAGTCTGCCCGGTGAACGTCTTCGAGTGGTTTGAGACGCCAGACTGCGACACCCCAAACGCAAGCGGGCAAGGCATCCTCGCCGCCAAGAAGGCGGACCCGGCCAGAGAGAACGACTGTATCTTCTGCCGCGCATGCGAAATCCAATGCCCTGTGACCGCGATCAAGATCACAGAACCATGACTGCCGATAGCAGCGCAGTCGCCACTCTCTCTTCTCTTTTCTCGTGCACTAGGCCCAACCGAGCCTAGGGGACCACTGTAATTAAGCAGCAAGGCAAAAATCAGCGACCCTGTCTCTAGGGCCAGAAGCTGGCGGTTAAGTGCAGTTCTCTCCGAGCTTTCCGGCGTTCCTGGCAACAGTGGTGATCGTTACCGCTTCCGGAGCTCTCATGCCCGGGCCGCTCTTCGCGGCCAACCTGCTGCAAGGGACCAAAGGTGGCGCCAAGTCCGGTTTCATGATCTCAGTCGGACATATGCTCGTAGAACTTCCGCTTGTCATGCTAATCGGCGTGGGCATTTCAAGCCTGCTGAACCTTCCAGGTTTTTCCACCGTCGTCGGCTTGATCGGGGGATCCGCCCTGATACTTTTTGGTGCGTTCCAGATCAGAGACGTGACACGTAGCTCCTTCAACGTCGAAGCGATTGAGGGTACTAAGGTACAGAAGAGATCGTTGATGCTCGGCGTTGGACTAACCGGGCTGAACCCATTCTTCATTGTGTGGTGGCTAACGGTTGGTTTAGGACTCGTAGTTCAAGCCGTAGAACTCGGCGCACTTCTCGGCGTCTTCATCATGTACCTCTCGCATGTATGGATGGACTATGCTTGGTTGACTGGCACTGCATATCTTTCGGCCAGAGGCAAAACACTACTCAAAGCGCGGGGGTATAGACTCGTGCTCGCCGGGTTGGCGCTACTCCTGGTATACTTTGGGGTAGGATTTGTCGCGCGTGCTATGTTCCAAATCAATATACTCCCCTGAAAACTCAAAGTGTCCACTGCGCGACCCAAGAAGCCACTGGCAGAAGCGCCCCGTAGTAAGGTTCACGCCGTGAACAATCGCCCGACAATTGGAATCAACTGTCGGACATTTCGAGTGTTCGGCGGTCTATAGAACACTCGTTTCCTAGCTCAGTTCCGGTTGAATGGTCTCTGTCGATGTTGTCGTGAACACATCATTTCCCAAATGAAGCAGAGGCTTGAATCGCTTAAGATCGTACAGTCCCTTGAAAGCTTCTTTCGCAGCGTAGGCTGCCAATACCTCGCCTATGACGAGAACATGGTCACCTTTCGGGATCGTCTCTGCGACCCTGCATTCCACATGAGCAACACATTCGTTGATGATTGGAACGCCGACTTTCTTCGCTTTCCCAGCGGTCAAACCGGTTTCCCTGAACTTGTCCACGTCCTTCCCGGATTTACGTCCGCAGTAGAGAACCTGACGCGCCAAGTCGAACCCTGCAATGTTTACGGCAAATTCACGTGCCTGCTCTAGCAGCTTGTACGAGTGGCGCTCCTTACTGATTGCGAAGACCAGCATTGGTGGGTTCAAGCTCACCGGCATGACCCATGCTATGGCCAACGCGTTGGGTGGACCGTTCTTTCCTTGGCAGGTAACGATGGTCGCAGTGAATGGATGCAGGAGCCGCGAGAATTCGTCGAGTGGGACACCTGTCACGGGCATCATATTGCCACTCGTAGACTAGGGTCTCTTGCTCATCCTCGCCCGCGCCTTAGTCAATCGCTTCGTGAGCGCGGCCAGTTTGGCCAGCGGAAACGGCCGCTGAGTCGTGACCAGAATAAAGCCATCTTCAAGATAGAGGATCATCGCGATTAGTTTCTCATGGACGAGGATCGAGTACTCCGGAGCTCCGAGGAACACCGCTCTCGTTTCTGCAGATTCACGTGCGATGAGCTGCGAGATCAATTCAGGGGTCTTCTCAAGCGGCTCAATAGGTTCAACTTCAGGGCGCATCCCACCTTCGAGTATTCTACCCTGACTATCGACAACTGCTGCAAATCTCACTCTCTTGTCGAACCGCATCGCAGAGTCGTAGACTCCGGCCAATCCTAACGCCTCATCAACCCGCTAGGCTCGAAAGGTAAAACACTTGTGGAATAGCAAGAGCGCTTCAGTTCTTGGCGAAGTCTTGGGGAGTCTGATCCTCGAAGAGCCCACGATAGTGACCTGTTCCAATAGTTTTCTGAAGGATGAGCTGGCAGACCGCAGTATGCGGAAATATCTCAAGCGGAGATGGACCAAAGTTACTAAGCTCCAGAACCTGATGATTTGCTATACCAGGCTGCACGAAACTCGCAGAGATGTGAACTAGCAGGCCCAGTCTTGAGAAACGACTGCGCCCTTCGAGCCACCCACAGACGTTGTCTGGAAGTGTAACCTTCTCTTCCGTTATGCCGAGAACGGTCTCGCCGGGGCTCAGTTGGATCCCTGACCCGCGTGGAACACGAATCCCACGGGTCGCCCTCTTGAAGTCGGTCAGGTCGGTGACCGGGATGCTCTTGTGCGGTGACTGGAAGACTCGGAACGCGCTCGCCAGGTGCAGGTCGATCGAAGCGGCTCTGACGCAACTTGGTCGAAACGGTTCAATCTTGACTCTCCGGGCTTTGATCTCACGAAGGATCTCACTTCTCGCCAGAACACTCACGCATGATACCCCTAATGAAACGCCACTCGAGCCCATGTAGTAATCGGAGTATTTCAAACAAGCGCGATCGGGTCCGGACTTCGTCGTCTCGGGCTTCCTGACGGAAAGCCATTTTTGGCATAGACAGGCACCGTAACAGACATGGAATTCGTATCCGAAAAGCGAACGGCAAGACTTCTCTCTCCCCTCAAGAACTTTGAGCTTGACGAGCAGCTCGTCGAACATAGGAGAGATCCACTAACTGGAAGAGGAAGCATAGTATTGAGAGGTAGACGCGACTACGTGAAACGATACTTCAAGACCGACGAACAACTGCTTACTGAGAC
>Ga0315282_10009408_pt1 | contig 15539 bp, 9 predicted proteins | sample YL17G07_20_MG_FD_203693 | JGI IMG/M metagenome (GOLD analysis project Ga0315282, IMG submission 203693) | Sediment microbial communities from Yellowstone Lake, YNP, Wyoming, USA - YL17G07_20 | ecosystem: Environmental > Aquatic > Freshwater > Lake > Sediment | place: USA: Wyoming | collected...
CCGCCGGTACCGATGCTCGCCGCAAACATGGCACGGAACGGCTCTATCCGCACCCAGTCCTTGCCTGTCGTGACTAGCATCTCGGCTTCTCCTGAACGGACCGGCGCGAAAGCCTCAGCAAGATCATGCTCCTTGTAGCTGGCGTGATCGGGGTGTGCGAAGAATTTTACGACCTCGGCACCGAGCGAAGCAAGCGACCGGCGGAACGAAGCCGGGTCCCCGATGCCGCAGATGGCAGCGACCCGCTTTCCTCCAAGCCACGAGGAGCTGTGCCGTTCGCCGCTGAGCGGATGCCGGATTGAGACCGGACGGTGGACAGCCCGCACGACCGGGGCCGAAGAGTACCGCGACAGCGTTCGCCGGTTCTTCGCAAAAAGATCATCGTCGTCGGCCTTCGTAAGAACAACGATGTCGGCACGCCGCAGCGAACGCCACGGCTCCCGCCGTCTCCCCGCCGGGAGAAGTAATTCGCCCTGCATCCGGCTGGAATCGACAAGGACAACGTCCAGGTCTCGGTCCACTCTCCGGTGCTGGAAAGCGTCGTCGAGGAGAAGGACATCAGCGCCGAGTTTCCCGGCGGCAATCCGTCCCGACCGCCTGCGGTCGCCGTCCACAACGACCCTCACCTCCGGGAGCGCCTGTGCGAGCTCCACCGGCTCATCCCCCACCTTCTCTACCTGCATCTCCGTTCCACTCTCAAGCACAACGGTCTCGTCCGACACCCTCCCGTAACCGCGTGTGAGGACGACGACGCGCCAGCCGCTTTCAATGAGACGACGGGCAACATGCCTCACCATCGGCGACTTTCCGGTCCCCCCTGTCGTCACATTCCCGATGGAGATCACCGGGACCGGCAGAGGTTCCGCGCGGAGAATACCCCGGTCGTAGAGAAAGTTTCTCGCACCCACCGCAATCCCGTACGGCAGCGTGAGGGGTGCGAGGATCCAGCTCAGAGCGCCGCCATTCACGACGCAGCCGCCATTTCGCGCGCCTTCGAATCAAGGTCCACAAGCATCGCCTCAATCCGTCTCCGTTCCGAGTCAAGCGACTCTCCGTTGAGCGAGGTGTCGACCGTAATCGGGTCACTGTAGAGGAGGACGCCTCGTGAGAACGGCCTCGGTATTTCAAACCCGTCCCAGCTTCGAAGCACGATGGGGTGCCGAAATCGTGCGGCACAGAGGAGAAGCGGCGTCGCAGTCTTCTGCGCCACCCGGACGGCTCCCATCTTCATCTCGAGCCGTGGACCTCGCGGCCCGTCCGGCGTGACCGCAAGTGAATGGCCGCCCAGGACCGCCTCCGTCATCAGGTCCATCGCCTCGCCTCCGCCGCGCGAGCTCGAGCCGCGGATGACTTCGTATCCCCAGTGCTTTAGCGTGGAGGCGAGGATCTCGCCGTCTTTGCTGCGGCTTACAAGCGCGGCGATCCGCTGCGACCGGTGCACGTACCAGGCAAAGAACATCGAGCCGTGCCAGAATGCGATGACGTATCTGGTCCCGCTCTTCCCCGCGCCGGCGGCGGGAGGAGCGTTGACGACCGTGACACGGAGCGTCCGGCAAAGGACCCACCCTGCAATCCAGAGCACCTTCGCGCCTAACCATTGGAAAAACCGCTTCACTGCGCTCCCACTCCCGGCTGCTTTGAGCGCAGAGCACGGGCGCTTTCGATCAACCGCTCGAGTCCGTCCGCAACACGCGAGGAGGCGCCGGCGGAGCCGAGGTTCTCTCTCAGTCCGGCGAGAGCGTCGATCATCATGGACCGCCGCTCCGAGTCCATGAGGAGGGACTCGACCTCGCGCGCGATCCTCCTCGGCGTGCAGTCCCGCTGAATGAGCTCGGGGACAATACGCCGCCCCGCCGCGATGTTCGCGAGTCCGATATACGGAATTCTCACGAACATACGGCCGAGGAGATACGTCACGCCCGAGGTACGGTACACGATGACCATCGGCGTCCGATGGAGCGCCGCTTCAAGAGTCCCGGTCCCGGACTTCACCACAGCGCATCCTCCGGTTGTCCGGGCGGCGGCTGCGACGGCGCGCAGCAGCTCGTGTGTCTCACCCGTCAGTACGCGCACGCCCTCGCCGCAACCCAGATCCCGGTAAAGTGACGCCGGTATTGTCGGCGACGATGCCACAGCGACGGCGATCTCCGCGTTCAACCGGACATGCCGCAGCGCCTCGAGCATGAGGGGGAGCATCCGACGCACTTCCTGGAGCCGGCTTCCCGGAAGGAGCGCGACGAGCGGGGCGACCTGCTTCAATCCGTGCCGCTCCCTGAACAGGCGGTCCCCGTCCGCTGTCATCGGTTCATCGAGATGATCGATCTCCTCGAGGAGAGGATGACCGACAAATTCAGCCGCGATCCCTGCCGACTCATAGATCGGGACCTCAAACGGGAGGATGAGGAACATCCGGTCGATGACATCCCGCATCTTCGCGACTCTCCCGCTTCCCCATGCCCACACCTGGGGGCTGACATAGTAGCCGACCGGCACACCCCGCCTTTTCAATTCGCGGGCAAACCGGAGGTTGAACCCGGGGTAGTCGATGAGGAGCGCGGCCTGCGGCTTCCTCGCATCGACGCTTCGAAGGAGCTCACGCCGGACCTCAGCGATGAACGGGAGGTGCCGCGCGACCTCGACAACTCCCATGAAGGCAAGCTCGCTTACCGGGTAGAGAATCTCCATTCCCGCGTCGCGCATTCGGTCGCCACCGATGCCGAATACCTCGGCGCGGGGGTTTCGCCGGAGGATTTCATGGATCACTTCCGCGCCATGGGCATCGCCTGACGCCTCGCCCGCGACCATGAGAAGCCGCTCGATCTTCACCTCACATACCAGAGAATGAGGATTACTCCGACCACGAGCGCGAGCGCCTGAAGCGTTCTTCCTTCCGATGCGAGTCCGCGCTTCGGGCTGAATGTCACCGTGGAGTTGGGCGCTGGCCCGGCACCGGCGAGCCTCGGCAGGAACCGGGGCACGCGGTTCATGTACGCGATGTACTCCGCGCCGAATTTCTGTTTCAGAAACTCCTCCTCGAGCGAGACGATCAGTGCATACTGAAACCCGAACCACACAACGACGACGAGCGCCATCCACGGGAGCCACGCATTCGCCATGATGCTGAGCCCGAGGTAGATGAGAATGTTCCCGAGGTAGAGCGGGTTGCGGACGCGGCTGAAAGGACCGTTCGTCACGAGGTGTGTCGCGCCGACGTCGGTTGTGCGCGTCTCCGATCCGGCGTAGGAGACTCCAAGGAAACGGAGAAGCTCGCCAGCCATAGAGACGGCGAGCCCCGCCGCGACGCTCCACACGGCGGGTCGTGCAAGGATTACCATCGCCACGAGGAACGGGATCGGGGTGTAGCTTCTGTTCTTGAAGAGTACGCTGCGAAGATCCATTTCTATCCTTGCCGGAACACCGCGCGCCGGCTCAGCTCCGCCTGGCGGCGTCTCCGGAGTCGTTTCCGCGCGACGATTCTCTCGAGCTGCTCCACGACATCGTGGAGCGTCGTGAACTGGTGGTACGGGATGCGCTCGCGCGTGCAGTAGCGGGCGAGGTCGCGCTTTGCGAAGATGATGTCGGCGTGGCGCGCCGCACACCAGTCAGACTTCCCGTCACCGATGTAGACAATAACGTCCTCCTCGCCGGAGCCTGCCAGGAGATGGTTCCGCTTGCAGTTCGCACAGTGTGTGCACTCTTCGTCAGGGTAGGGGAACGTGATGCGGAACCGCCGGTCGTCCGTGAACTCGAGGTGGTTCGAGAAGAACCGGACATCCGTGACACCTGCATTCCGGAATATCCGCGCGATGTAGTAGTCGAGCCCGTCGCTGACGACGGTCAGCTCGATCCCGTGTCCCCGGCAAAATGCCAGGAGCGCCTCGAAGCCGGGATCGAGGGACTGTGCATCGATGAACGAGTCGAACTCGCCGTCGTGGAGCGGCGGGATGGTCGCGGATTCGCGGAGAAGGCACTCCCGCGACGATATCTCCTCTTCCTTCCAGGAACGGACGATCGCCTCGCATGCTTCCGCATCGCCGAGCGTCCTGTAGAGCAAGTTCCCCACATCCACGGCCGAGACCGTCCCGTCGAAATCGGCAAAGACCTTCAGGTTCACGCTCAGTCCTTCAGTTCGTACCCTGCCGGGACCGTGAACTCTGCTTCGAGGACCGGCGACACGGCGGCTTCGGTCACCTCGATCCGCGTCGAAAAGATGACGTTCCGGCCCGGTTTCGTAGGCTTCGGCTCGTCCTTCTTCTCCGCGTTCTCTTTCTCCTTATCCTTTTCCTTGCTTGCGCTTTTCGCAATTTTCCCGAAGATCCCGCCCAGCGAAGGGGTCTCCTCCTCTTCCTTCGCCTCAGGTTTCTTCTCTTCTTCCACGGCCTCCTTCTTCTCCCCGCCGCCGCTCCCCGCGGGCGTCTCCATGGTGAGTTCATTCACCACCGGGTATCCCTTGATTCCCTTCATCTTGCCGGAGAGCTCCTTGAGGTGCGAACCGTACTGCTTCGTGACGGCTTCATTCATCCCCCCTCCGCCGAACCCGAGCTTCGCCGCCTCCGCAGCGCTGAACGCCGTGATCTCATCCTGCACCGTCTGGAGTGACGGCGCTACCCACATGTCGGTCGTGATGTAGAGCTCGTCGCTTTTCTCCTTCGTCTTCACCTTCTCGGCCACGACGGTGAGTTCGACGATGAAGTGCTCGCAGGGGAAGCCGTTGATCGTCTTCTTCTCGCCCGTGTTCTTCAGATCGAGGTTCACGGTTCGCTTCACGTCCGTGTCTTCGTCCTTCTTCTCCTCCTTTGCAGCCTTTTCCTCGGCCTCCTTCATCTGCTCCCGCAGCTTTGCAAAGGTTGTCTCAGTGTAGGTTTTCTTCTCGTCGTCTATGTTCCACACGAGCTCTTTATCGAGGCGTGTGATCTTCGTCGAGACCTTGGGGCCGCTGCCCGCGAAGAACTTCACGACCCCCTGGGTGAACTTCATCGAGCTTACCTGCTTCTGCATCAGCGCCTTCACGAGGAGCGTCTCCTCTCCCTCGGTCGCCCCGATGCCTGCAAAGCCGCTGCTCTGCGTCTTCTGGTGGATCTTCAAATCGGCGGTGGCGTGCACACGGAGGAGAAACAGGCAGAGTACGGCAAGAACAATCAAACGAACGGTCTTCATTCGGTCCATGAGAACCTCCCGGGCATTATGAGTGTGGTACTATACGAGTACTTCGTCTCTGAACCTGACAGAGACAAGCTTTGAGACTCCCTCTTCCTCCATGGTGACACCATAGAGTACGTTCGCGGCTTCCATCGTCCGCTTGTTGTGCGTGATCACGATAAACTGGGTGTTGTTCGAAAACTTCTGCAGGATACGCGTGAAGCGGGCGACGTTTGCGTCATCGAGCGGCGCGTCGACCTCGTCGAGGACGCAGAACGGGCTCGGCTTGACAAGGTAGATCGCGAAGAGAAGAGCCGTTGCCGTCAGTGTCTTCTCCCCCTGCGAGAGGAGCTCGATGGAGGTGGGCCGCTTCCCGCGAGGCTTTGCGGTGATGAAAATCTTTGCCTCAAGCGGATCGGCCCCTTCTTCAAGCCGGAGATCGGCCTCGTCCCCCTCATCGAAGAGGCTCTGGAACGTGAGGATGAAGTTCTCGCGGATCTTCTCGAATGTCTCGAGGAACTGCCGCTGGGCAGTCGTGTTGATCTCCTCGATCGTCTGCAGGAGTGTCTCCTCCGCTTCGTTGAGGTCCTCCCGCTGTGCCGTGAGGAACTCGAGCCTCTCCTTCTCTTTCTGGAACTCGCTGAATGCCTCGAAGTTGACGCCCCCGAGGGCGCGGATCTTCGACTTCATCGCGAGGATATCCTCGTGTGCGGCCGCGGCATCGAACGGTTCTTCCGGAATGCGCGGCTCGAGCTCCACCTCGAACTCATCCCGCGCCCTCAGCCGCAGGCTCTCCCCCCTCATCTTCAGCTCGGAGAGACGGATACCGAGGTCCTGGAGCTCGTCCACGACCGCATCGTGGCCGCGGCGCGCCTCGCGGAGGGATGGCTCAATGGCGCGGACCGACTCCGAAACGGTCTTCATTTCCGACGCGACGGTCCTCTCACGCTCGACCGCCGTTTCAAGCTCCCTCGAACGCAAGGCGATTGCCTCTTCGGCCGCGGCGAGGTCGAGGTGCGTCCGCTCCATCTCCTCCTCGCCTGCCGCGCGGTCGAGCGACCGCTGCCGGATGCCTCGCTCCGCATCGGCGGCAGACCGTTCCGCGTGCTCCCGGCGGATCTGGAGGTTCCGTTCGTCTCCCTTCAGACTCACAAGGAGAAGACCGGCTTCGTTCGTCCGGGCCGCCTGCCGCCCGGTCTCCGTCTCCGTCTGCTCGAGCTCGGCTGCAGCCCGACGCTCGGCCTCGGCCGCAGCGCCGAGGAGTGCACGCTCACCTTTCAACCCTGCCTGCTGGCTCAAGACCACCTGGGCGGCCGCGGCTGCGTCCGCGCGGAGCGGGACGAGCTTAGCCAGGAATCCAGTGACCGTTTCACCAATCCGCCTCTTCTCGAATTCCACCTGCGCGATCTGCGTCTCGATGGCCGTCATCTCGTGTTCGATCGATTTCATCTGCTCTGTGAGCGCCTTCAGGTCGATCGCCTCGAGGGCGTGCTCGGCATTTCGGAGCTGCAGCCGCCGGGACTCGAGCTGCTGCGACAGCTCCGACTCCCGCGCCTCAAGTTCCCGGATCTGGTCCTTCGTGCCGATGAAGCTCCCTCCGTCGAAGCTCCTTCCGCCGGCGCGGACTGCGCCGTGCGATGAGACGAGCTCGCCGCGCAGTGTGACACAGCGCACGTCCGGGTAGCGGTGGACAACCTCCGCCGCCGCGCTGAAATCGCGCACAATAAGGTACCGATCGAGGAGCATGTTGACGAGGGGACGGTACTCTTCGCTGCAGTTGACGACGTCGGTGAGCCATCCGATCGCGCCGTGCGCGGGGACAATGTCGCGCATCGAGTGGAAGAGCGGCGTCTCATTGAGCACGAAGAAGGATGCTTTCCCTCGCTCCTCCTTCTGGAGGAGCCTGGCGAGATCCTCCGCCTGCGCGCTCTCGTCAACGATGAGGCCGTGGACCGAATCGCTGAGTGCCGCTTCGGCCGCGGTCCGGTACTGTTCGGGAGCGGAGAGGATTTCTCCGACCGTCCCGCGCATTGTCCCGGGCCGCTTCTCGAGAAGAAACTTCACCGCATCCGGCACGCCCTCTCTCTTTTCCATGAGGGCACGGAGAAACGCGATCCTCTCTTCGTTTGCCTTGAGCGAGTGGACAAGCTCCTGCTCCCGTGACCGCAGAGCCCCGACTTCCTGCTGGAGCTGCCGGCGGTGTTCTTCGGCCTGCGCTACCGCAAGTTCTGCCTCCGCAAACCTCAGCCGGATCTGTTTGTCGCGCTGTGAGAGCTCGCGGACCCGCTGCTCCGCGTCGGCAACGGCGTGCTCCGACTGTGCGATTGATTCCTCGAGGGAGCGGATCCGGTCTTCAAGCGATGAGCGGTCGGCCTCCGCGCGGATCGCCTCGCGCTCGAGGGCACCGCACCTTGCTTCACTGGTGCGGCGCTCCTCCTGCCGTGCTGCGAGCGACTGCTTCAGTTCCACGAGCCGGGACTCGACCGCTTCGAGTGTCTCCCGCCCACGTGCGGCGGCTTCCTCCGCCTCGGCATATCGTACGCGAAGCTCCTCTGCAGCAGCGGCAAGTGACACGAGCTCCTCGGCCGACGCGCACCTCTGTTCCGACAACCTTCCCTGCTCACGCACGAGCTCGTCGATCCGCTCGCGGAGGGCGCGGAGCCTCTCCTCCGCGAGAGCCTTCGACTGCTCCGCCTTCCGGACAGCATCGCGCTTCTCTTCGACGTCGGCTCGGGCAAGCCGCCGCGACTCCTCCATCTCGTTGAGGCGCGCGCGAAGCTCCTCGAGGCGCTCCTCCTCCCGCCTCATCGACTCCTCCATGGCGCGCTTCTGCTCGATGAGCAATCCCCTCTTCCCTTCAAGGGGCACGATCTCACCCGCGATGACGGCTGCTTCGAACGCCATGACTTCAAGCTCGAGGAGATGGAGCTTCTGCGAGATCTCGGTGTACTGTTCGGCGCGCTTCGCCTGTCGCTCGAGCGAGGCCGCGGTCTTCTTCACCTCGGCAATTACATCATTGACACGGAGGAGGTCTTGCCGCACGCTCTCGAGTTTCCGGTACGCTGCTTTCCGGCGGTGCTTGTACTTCGTGACACCAGCAGCTTCCTCGAAGAGCCGCCGCCGTTCCTCCGTCTGGCTCGAGAGGATCGTCTCGACCATCTTCAGCTCGATGACGGAGTAGGCGTCGGAGCCCATGCCGGTGTCCATGAAGAGATCCAGGATATCCTTGAGCCGGCATGTGATGCCGTTGAGGAGGTATTCGCTTTCCCCGGAACGGAAGACCCGCCGGGAGACTGTGACTTCAGAATACTCGATCGGCAGGATCCCATTCGTGTTCTCGATCGTGAGGGACACCTCCGCCATGCCAAGGGGCTTCCGGGACCGGGTCCCGTTGAAGATGACATCCTCCATGTGGTCGGTCCGCAGGGTGCTGTAGCGCTGTTCGCCGAGGACCCAGCGGATGGAGTCGACGATGTTCGTCTTGCCGCAGCCGTTCGGCCCGACAACGGCGGTGATGCCGCTGTCGAACCGCATCTTCACCCGCTGGGCGAACGATTTGAAGCCGACGATTTCGAGTTCCGATAGGTACATAGGAGCCTTTTTTCTACCCTGCGATCGAGCCCCGCGCGAACTGCAGGAGAAGGCGCAGATATCCGAATGTGGAGAATTCGTAGTTGAAGAAGAGGCCGGCGCCGCCGATGATGACAATGAAGAATAGAAACGCGATACCGTAGACACGGCGGGGGCGGATGTCGCTTACAACCGACAGCCCCTTGAGAAGCCGAAGGACATTCCAGGCCGCGATGAATCCGATGATGAGAAGAAGCGGAATCACATAGGCGGGCATTTCCATAAGGCGGACGAGGATCATGCCAACAACAAGCGCCAGGAGGCCCGGCACCGCCCCCCAGACCGCTACGTGCAACGCCTGGAGAATGCTGATTCTCACCTTCCCGATCAACAGAGCAAGCCACAGGGCTCCCGTCAGGAGCATCGCAAGGAGAAACGCGATAACCGTGCCGTAGAGGAGGAACGCCGTGGGGGTCCATGTGAGGTTGATGAGCTCTCCCTTGAGCACGGGGGAGACGAGAATGATTGAAAGAAGCCTGTCTGCAACAGGATCGAACCTGAAATGATACAGCAGGCTTCCCGCCGTGAGAGCCGCGGTGAGCGAGAGGAGTCCGGCAAGAAAGAGGGTCTGCGAGAGTGAGATGACACGTTCATCACGAAGGTCCGCGAAGAAGTTGTACGACCGGAAGAGGCTTCGCGAGACGTTCTCACGGAAACGGCGGTTCTGATTCATCGCATAGACAGTGATAATGAGCGCAAGGAGTCCGACAATGATGAAGGCCATCGGCGTTTGCTCGCTGCTCCATCCCATGACGAGGGCGGGGATGCGTTCGCCGGTGTACATGGCGCGGACAACAGCGTAGGCGGAGCGTTCCTGCCGCTGGTAGCTCAGCATGCCGAGATTGTACATCACGCCCCCGCGGTACGGCTGGAGCGTCGTCGGCACGTCGCCATGCCAGTCGGCGAAGGATGCAAGGAACCCGCCGCTGAGGTTGAGCTCGCGGACGACGGCGTAGTACTGGACGAACCGGTTCGCCTGCGCCTCCTCGGAGCGGGGGTCACTGTAGCCCCGGTGATTTCCGTGCTCGACGATGTCGCCGAACGCACCGACGAGGAAGGGTTTCGAAGGATAGCGGGATGTCCAGATGAGCGCCGCCTCTTTCAACCCGTCCACATCAGCCCCCTGGAGGTCAAGCATAGGAAGGTCCACTGCCTCGCCACAGACGTCGTTCCTCACAAGGGGGGTGACCATGTACGTGAGGTGGCGGTCGCCGCCCGCCCTGAGATCGCGTGTGAGTTCCGCAAGGACCTCGGCGGCCTCGGGGGACGACGAATCGAACCACGACATGAGTCCCCATGCGGCGATCGAGGGATGGTTCCTGTCACGCGAGGTCATCTCCCGCAGGTATTTCTTTGCGCTCTCGTGGAAGCCCGGCGCAGCATACATGCCGTCAGGGACATTCCACGCGGGCATTTCTTCGAAGAGAAGGATCCCGTACCGGTCGCAGAGGCCGACGAGGTACGGGTGCGGAGGATGGAAAGCCGCACGGATGGCGTTCGCCCCGAGCGCTTTGATCATCGCAAGGTCACGCTCAATGGACTCTTCGGAAACAGCGCCTCCCGAGCCGGGGAAGTCTTCCACCCATGTCACTCCCTTGATAAGAATCGGTTCACCGTTCAGGTAGAGGCGGCCCCGGTCCGCGGTGAGGGATCTGATGCCGAAACTGACCCGTTTCTCGTCGATGACTGCTCTCCGCTCCCCGCTGAGGAGGAGGATGCGCGCCTCATAAAGCCTCGGGCTCGACGGAGACCAGAGAGCAGGATTGGGGATTTGAAGCGACACTGTCTCCACGCCTCGCCCCGACAGGTCGACTGCGACCGGAGCCGAACGGGCCGTGAAGGCCTCGGGGACTGTCTGCGCGATCTCCACCGCGAGGAGAAGGCTCTTCCCCCGCCCCACGAGTGAAGAAGCGAGTTCCCGGGAGCCCGTCCCGACGGTGATCATGAAGCGTACATTGCACCGCCGCGACTGGAGATCGAACACCGACCCGACGACGACGTCGTCCACCCACGTCTGCGGTGTCGCAAGGATGGAGATACCGCGGATGATCCCGCCGTACGATTTCCATCCGAAAACCTGCTGCTCGGGAGGAAGACTTCTCCTTGCGTCGAGACTGTTGTCCACCGCGATCTTGATTGTATTCCCTCCTCCCGCACGGAGAGCGGAGACGTTCACGGGGAGCGAGAAGCCTGTGTAGCCGCCGGTGTGCTGACCGATGTAGCTGTTGTTGATCCATATCTCACATCGGTCGCTGATACCATCGGCAAGAAGCTGGAAATGCGACGACCCGAGAAGGCTGTCGGGAACGTCGAACGTCCGGACGAATGTCATCTTCCCGCTGAAGAGAGACGCGCTCGGGACACGGACGCTTTCCCGTTGCCCGTATTCACGTGCCACCTGCCAGAGACCCGTGAGGTCGATAACCAAACGAGTCGGGGATTGCTGTGAAGATCCAAGGAGAGGAGCGCGCCGCTGGGAGTCTGACCCCTCGAGGAAATCTTCGGCCGCCGCCAGGGACATTGTGGAACCGGGGAGGGCAGGAGCGGCAACCTGAAGTGCGAGAAGCACTAAAAGACTAACGGCAAGATTGGCAACAAGGAAAGGGCGAGTGATTCTGCTAAGTTTCAATTCTTCAGAGAGAATGGTGATCAAATCGCATTTGAGCCAAAGCGGGAAAACATTGCAATTTAATACAAAAGCGAGCGGAAATCAACTTTGAGGCCGTCTTCCCCCCTCCCAGTGCCACAATTCAAGAGACTGCGACAAATTGGCAGACGGGTAATACGCTTGTCATCTCCATTTCTCGCGTTGACGCACGAGGTTAGCCGCCTCCGCTTCGTTGCCTTCTGGAAGCACGCATCCGAGCGCCGGCACCGCTTTAAGATTGGCAACGAATTCGTTATCTTTCTCTGCAGGTGAAGAGCGATGACACTTCTATGAATCTCAACCTCAGTATCATCGACAGGTTCATTCTGGTCGGCGACCGGATTCTTCTCAGGCCGAAGACGATGTCGGAACGCACCCGCGCCGGACTCTATCTGCCGCCCGGATTCCAGGAGAAGGAGAAGCTTCAGAGCGGGTACGTTGTGAAGTTAGGACCCGGCTATCCGGTCGGCCCGTCTCCGGATGTCGATGAGCCATGGAAGGAGCCGAAGCAGGCGACGAGGTACATTCCTCTCCAAGCGCAGGAGGGTGACCTCGCGATCTATCTTCAGAACCAATCGTATGAATTTGAGTACGAACAGCAGAAGTACGTCATCGTCCCCCAGTCTGCCGTTCTCCTCCTCATCAGGGAGGGCTTCTTCGAGGATGGAGGGTAGACCGGCTCTCCGCCGCACAACTCTCGCAGTCCTCCCATCTACCGCTGCCCTGTCTCAATCATCGTTATGGCCTCTTGAGAACCATCGCCTGGTGCGCGGGCTCCTGCCACGTGCCCACGATCGAACGGATCGACCCGTACTCGGAGACCGGCACGCGAGGCACGTTGAGGACGAACGTCCGGACGACCTTCACATCCTTTCCTTCCTGAGAGAAGGCGAAGTGCACCTCGCCAATTTCATTTTTCAGATTGACCGGCGTCGGCATGATGGCAACTGATATGTTCTCCGGCAGGTGAATGGTCCAGCGCTCCTCCTCGCGGAAAGGAAACCCGAAATCCACCGGTGTCGTGCGCGGCGCAGAACCGAGCGACAGATGAAGGTCAGCCAACCCGCCCGCAGCACCGGGGAGAGCGAACCTGACAAGCCCGGCGGCATCCGCAAGCGGAGAGCCGGACGAAACATTCGCGCTGCATTCTGTCGTTCCGTTCTTCGGGAAGTCCGTCTGAAGGTTGGTCACACGCATCCCCTGTCCGATCTTAACGAGTGTCGTTCTCACTGGTCCGGGCGCGGCTTCCTTTGCGAAGGAGAAGTCGAATCCCCCGGTCATTTTGACCTTCGCTGTCCCTTCGACATTCCCGTCACGGCCAATCGTGAGGTCACCCTCGAACTCAAGTGTGTTACCTTCACTCCGAAGCCCGATCATCTCGGTGATCTTCGCGTCCTTCATGAGCGGCAGGAAGTTCCTCCCAGCACTCCTTGTCAGCGCCGGGCCGTTCTGCGGCGCGTTCGGATCAAGGAAGACCATTTCACCCTCCGGGGACTCGCAGCTGCACATCACGCAGGCATTCGTGAACTGGTTGAGTGACGGCACATCCATCGGCAATGAATGCGCAGCGGCAGTCAGCACCGGGACCGCCGTGATGCCTGCGGCACGGCAGAGTGCCGCAAGGAGAACAGCGCGGTCGAGCTGCGACCCGGCGTTCCTGTCGAACACTTCCTGTGCCCGCATTGCGCGGTAGCCGAGCACCGGAAGCTCGGCGTTCATCAAACCGACGTTTGCCTCGACGTACGCGCGAAGCTCGAGCGCCTTTTCAATCCAGCTTCCCTTCTCCTTCGTGATCTCCTTCGCAAGCGACATGGCTGTCGGCGAAAGCGAATAGCGCGAGGCCTCATCGCCGACCAGGTGACGTTGAAGATCTTCCATCCCTGCCGTGCTGAAGAGAAGGACGGGAAGGAACGAAGCAAGCGGCGGCTGCGACGCCTCGACTGCGGCGAGCGGGATTTGTTCCATCATCCACGTCGACACTGAGTATCTATTCTCGGCCGTGACGACTGGTTTCAGGTCGCTCCGCGCCATGCCGGCCGCGAGCGACGTGCCCCACGGGACTTTCACTCGGACGGTCATTCGCCCGATCGGGCTCCGGTCGCCGAACATCACGCTCCCCATGAGACCCGGCAAGAACCCCTTCTTCGTCGTGATCGTGTAGGCGAGGTTCACGACGGCGTTTTTCTCCAATCCAGTGTGCGTCACGACCATCTCTCTCAGGCGAACATACGGTGCCATGCCGGCTGCCCACTGCGGGAGGACTTCGTTGAACGCGTTGAACGGAGCATTGACGACCTTCCCGTCCGCCATCGTCGCTGCGCACTTCGTCACCTTCAGCGTCTGCCACTCGGGATTGTAGATGATGAACGATTCTCCGTAGGCACTGTTGAATGAGAAGTTCGTAAGGAGCTTCAAGCGGTGCTCGTAGTTGTAGATTGTGCTTCCGTCCGGATTGAGGATGTATTCGTGGGAAATATCGAGGTAGACTGCGTCAGCCCCCTGTTCGAGTGAGGACTGGGCCGGTGCGCTCACGGCGAAAAGGACCGCGAGGAGAAGGATGCACGTCGCAGTACGCTTCATCGTGGGAGCCTCCTATTTCGCAAGAACAAGCGGTGAGTCGGTCAGCTTCATTCGTTCGATGAGCGCACGTCTGAATCCGGGCCACTCCTCCGGCTTATAGACCCGCTTCTCCATCCTGTGGACCGCGCTCAGTCTCAGTGTGGTCCCTTCGACCTCGTAGGCTGCAGTGAAGCCTGCGCAGGGGCCCTTCACCTCGGCAAACCGCGGGATGAGGAGCGCCTTCCCGTACTGCGGAAGCGTCACTGTCTCATGGATCTGCGTCAATTTCGAGCAGCGCATCCTGAAGCCATACAAACGCGATGCGAGGCTCGTGTCGGTGTACATCTCCGGACTCATGATGCGGTCGCCGAAAGGGTTCCGGGCAAGGAGAGGCGTGAAGAGGATTCTGTCGTTTGTGACTGTTGCGTATCCAGGGATGCGGTAGGTAATCGTCAACGTCATCGGTGTGCTCAGGTCGACCGGGTCGCTGAATTTCTGTGCAAGGATCTCCGCTTTCGGAGAGATGTCGTTCATCACCCGCGGAATGTACTCCTCCCATCCCGAGATGAAGTTTCTCGTGAATGCACGTCGGATTGCCGCATCAGACTGTCCCTCGGCGACGACGGTGAGTGAGCCCTCAAGCGTCCCGTCTTCCGTGAGCGTGGAGACACCGTTCAGTTTCCAGTAGTGTTTCTCTGCCGGCGAGACAGGCGTCGTCATGAGATCGGCGCCCCCGGGGATTCCCATGAGGAACTCCTGCTGCTGTTCGGCGCTCGACCAGAGCTCCCGCACTCCGGGCACCCATGTCGGGTCCAGGAGCATCCACTGCCCGCTCGAGAGCTTCACCACCGTGACGCTGTGGTTGAACTGATCCGCCGGTATTCTGTCGATCCGCGATCCCGCCATTGTCATGGCGGGGTACGACTGGAATCCCGCCGCTCGCAGCATCGTGATGAGCATCCCTGCCTTGTCCTTGCAGACGCCGCACCGGTCGAGGTAGGTCATGGAGCCTTTGTGGAGCGTGTATCCCTCCCCTGGACCCATCGAGATGCCGGAGTACCTCACCTCCTCAGCAACCCAGTGGGTGAGGATGGAAATCTTCTCCAGCTCATCGGTGACGCCTGCGAGGAGTCCGTCGGCCTTCTTCTTCACTTCCGGCGTCACGGCGAAGCTCCCGTACTCTTCGTTCACGTTGTGGAACCAACGCGACTTCGCGTACCAGTCGTGTGTCGTCGAGACGAGGAGTTTCGGCGCGACATCGGATGGGGCAACCATCCCCGGCTCCTGCCGGAACGGCGTGATGTCACGCTTCGACCAGCAGTAGATCGTCTTTCCGCCCGTCTGCTTTTCCGGCGCAGATGCAATCAATCGCGGCGGGATGCGGTCCGCGTTTGTGAGGACCTCGACCCGCTTCTCGTCGTCGGGACTAAAGTGGACGAAGGATGTCGCCTCGCCGTTGTAGAACTCACACTGAAACACTTTCTCCTTCGGGACCGCGACGCGGTAGACCTTCTCTTTCACGGGGACGGAGGACCAGAACTCGACGATGTCGTAGAACTCGCCT
>Ga0315282_10009409_pt1 | contig 15538 bp, 14 predicted proteins | sample YL17G07_20_MG_FD_203693 | JGI IMG/M metagenome (GOLD analysis project Ga0315282, IMG submission 203693) | Sediment microbial communities from Yellowstone Lake, YNP, Wyoming, USA - YL17G07_20 | ecosystem: Environmental > Aquatic > Freshwater > Lake > Sediment | place: USA: Wyoming | collected...
TTCAGCATCAGCAAGGTGGGCATCAACAGAGTTACCCAACAGAGTATGAAGACCGACAAGAAGCTCGGGATGACGTTCAGGCATGTAGAACGGTGTGAGGATCGCCTGGAGGTAGCGAGGACTGGGATTACCGAGTTTTTGAGCAAGGGCCATGCACTTCATGAGCGAAACAGCTCTTCCATCAATATTGTCTTGATGAAGCTGCACTGTGGCAAGATTGTACAGGGCTTTCAACTGGATAAGATCACTTTCGGGCGTTCTGTCTTGGGCTTCAAGTTGAGCACAAACTTTGGTGTAACAATTCTCAGCCTGTGTGAGATGATCATGAAAAAGAGGAGTGCCTCCAGGAGCAAGAGCAAGATAGAGATGAGCGTTGCCTTGATTAAGAAGAAGATGACAAGGATCGTTCTCGCCGGTTTGAGCGCGCAGCGAATCAAAACATTGCTCTGCCGTGTCGTATTCTAGACCTTTCGCCAAAGAGAGGAATAGATTTGCGGCAAGCGTGTTATTGATAACTATTGGATCTGGCCACGCATCTACTAGGGTGAGATCTTTACGTGCCGAATTTAAATAATCAAGTGCCGTCTTGAGAAGGCCACTATTTATCTCATTAACAGGACGACCTTCATTCGCAGAGAGAAGAACTGCGGCAAGATTTATGGAAAGATATGCTCGACAGACCGAGAGACTCTCTGGACAATTCTCCAGACCATACTCTAAAACACGTTGAGCTTCATGAAGCTCCCGATGTCTAAGAAGGCGGGTGCCGAGATAGAGAGCGACGATGGCACTTGGGTGATATTGATAAAATTGCCGAAGATAGGAATGATCATCGTCAGGGCCGTGAGGGGAAAGTTGTCTTACGGCACCAACGAATATATTGGAAACTCGGTCATGTAGAGCCGCGTCGAGAAGGAACCGTCCATGGGGGGTTCCGATAATATACTCGCAATTGCAACAAGATTGGTTTAGCTCCTGACGAAGAGGCTTGCGTAGTGGTGTGTTTTCTGGTGCCGATACGTCGTAGAGACGCCGGAAGGCAGCAGGTAGATCAAGACCAGGGACGGCAGGACAAAGAAATGACAGAACCTCGACCGGGAGGCTACCGGACTGGCATGACGGAGGCGGGGCATGCAGATCCAAGCCGAGATGGATATGAAAGAATGAGGATTCAGACAAGCCGGGGATGTGAACTTTTAAAGACGGGGAGGATCGGGGTTCAGGTGAAAACCATAAGGTTATAGTAGAATTAGAACTTATCCAGGAGAAAGACATCTTGACTTCCTCACAATCGCGCCGACAACCACGAGACTGAAAATCCAGAAAAAAGATACACGATCCGGAGTGGCCAGTAAAGAGGGTAAATTCAGAGGGTAAAAACAACAGTAACACATTTAATAACAATGGGTTACGCGTATTTTATTTTCCGGAATGGAGGCGCACACGTTGTTCACACGTGTGTTAAATAGCATTTGGGGCTATTGGGCTATACTCTAAGTGGTAGGTGACTCATGTTTCGCAGAGAAATCAACAATAAAACCAGGATAGAAATGGGTACTTCTACACACAATTTTCAACGGCAAATGCGAAGAACAGCCGAAGATGCCGGACTCATCCTCATCATGCCTCCTCAACTTGGCTTGCTCGGGGGGTTTTCAACGAGTCTTATTCCCCTCGCTGCCTTTGTTGCCGAACAGCTTCCTGTTGTACAAATTGAACTATTAGACCTGTCCGAGATTGTACTGTTAGATGTAGAGGAACGCATTCGTGAAACGCTGCTGAGCATGAGTTGTTCGCGACTCATCGTAGGTATTACTACGACGACAGCAAGTTACCAGTCAGCGCTGACAGTAGCACGTGCGGTGAAAAAGCTACAACCTGATGCCAAGGTTGTATTGGGAGGATCGCATGCAGGTGCAGATGCTGAAACCGTTCTCCGAAACCATCCGGAGATTGTGGACTATATAGTGGCTGGAGAAGGTGAGAAGCCTCTGGTTGATCTCTTGGCGCATCCCGAGGCTGTAGACATACCAGGACTCGCCTATCTAGTTGGCGGGCACTTCGTCCAGCAACCGCCGGCTCCGTTTTTGGAACAGGAAGAGCTCAATCGGTTGCCTCTGACTTTCAGGCAAAGTGGTGTCGTAGGAACGCCCGGCAAGTTCGGGCATGTGACCTATGTTTCAGCACGTGGGTGTCCGTGGCGATGTGCTTTCTGTGCTGTGGGCTGTCAGCGTATTCGCGCGAAGAGCGTTGAACGTGTCGTCAAGGATGTGCGAGAACTTGTCGGAATGGGTTTCTCTAGCATCGCGATTGAAGACAATCTCTTCGCCCACTCGTCCGCAAAAACACATGTTCTCTGTCTTGCCCTTGCTGCGCTTCGAGAAGGAGGACTGCACTTCAGTTGGGATTGCCAGACACGGGTGGAATCGCTTGCGAGACCGGGGATGGTTAGCCGTATGGCGAAAGCGGGCTGTGAAGCCGTTTATATAGGAGTGGAATCCCTGATTCCAGACCATCTCCGGTATTTGGGCAAGACTACCAACCCCTTGAAGTATCTAGAGCAACTTGAAGAGGTAGTCGTGCCGAATCTTCTTGCCTCTTCCGTTGATTGTTACCTAAACATTCAATTGGGTTTGCCAGGAGAAACCACCGATCACCACGACCTCACTCTCAACATGCTTGAAAAACTTGGTACTCGAGCGGTCCAGTATGGGAAAGTGATTACTATATTCCCGCAGCTTCATGTGGTGTATCCTGGTACTGTTCTATTCTGGGAGGGGCTTCGTAAAGGTCGGTTCTCTTCGAACATGTTTGAAACCTTCACGGAGTGGGAGGCCCATCAGGAGCCTGTATTAACCTGGCTGGGGGACCATTTTGCTCATGGTACCGGTGGAGTGCCAGATGGAGTATTGGGGCCAGGAATACTCAGAGAAGGTAATTATATTGTGGATTCTGAAGTGGTCTTGAGGATTACCAATTGTCTCACCGCGATGGAAAAGATTCGGGGGCTTAGTGTCTTTCGATATAGTGATTACCTGGTAGGACGCGGGACCGCATTAAAAGGAAAACTGGCACAAGCAAGATTGTCCAATTCCGCTGCTGCCGCAGGATAGGAGACAACAATGAAGAAAACGAGATGGCTAATTGCCGCTAGTGCCGCAACTATGCTCGCGGTCATCGTATCCTTCATCGGATGCCAAACAGGACCTTCCAGTAAACGTTTGAGGGTTGTCGCAATTGTGACACTACAAACACATCCGATACTAGACGCAGTGCAGAATGGTATTATTGGCGAACTCAAACGTCAGAATTACCAGGATGGTCGGACTATTCGACTTGTCGTTCGGAACGCAAATGGGGATATGCAACGCGTGGCAAGTATCGCCGCTGAGATCTCTGCACTTAACCCTGACGTGACAGTTGCAATCTCGACACCCATTGCTCAGGCAGTTGTAAAGGCATCAAAAGGCCCCGTTGTTTTCGGCGCGTTAACCGACCCAGTTGGCGCTGGCGTAGTCGCGTCACTCGATAAACCGACTTCTCTAGTCACGGGCACCACTGATGCTCTACCATATGAAGAACAACTGAGGCTTATCCGAAAGATAAGGCCGACGAGCAATCGCCTGGGGCTCCTCTTCAATCCGGGCGAAGCGGCTTCGCAGTTTGCGCTCAAGGAGCTAAGACGTACTGCCCCGACAATGGGCTTCGAACTCGTTGAAGGCGCAGTCAATTCAACTAATGAGGTTTATCCTGTGGCGCTCGACCTGGCTTCGCGAGTTGACGCACTATTAATCTCGACTGACAACACTGTCGCCGCGGGAATTGCGGGAGCAGTGAAGGTGGCTGTTGAGAAGAAAATACCGCTTTTCGCGTGTGATAGCGGTTCAGTAGAAAAAGGTGCCATCGCCGCAGTGTCAGCTGGCTACGCAGACATTGGTATCGAAACCGGCAAATTGGTCTCACGCATTCTGTCAGGGGAACGAAACATCCCAATAGTCGCACCCAAAGGTGGTGAAGTCTACCTCAATATGAAGACAGCTGAATTGATGGGCGTTGTGATACCCGAATCAATCTTGACTCAGGCGACGCGAAAGTACGACGAAGTCAAATGATGGGCTGGCTGGCTCCATTGGATATCGGGCTCACGATGGGCCTTATCTTTGCCTGGGCGGTTTTATCACTCTCCATTGCTCTTCGACTGTTTAACTTCCCCGATCTAACAGTCGAGGGTTCTTTCCTCGTGGGAGCAGTGGTATTCGCCGTACTACGTAAGCAGGAAGTTTCTATCGTTCTGGCAATGGTAGCCGGGATGGGAGCGGGCGCAATAGCGGGAGCACTGACGGGATTCCTACACTCGCGGTTGAGGTTAAACAAGTTCCTCGCTGGTATTATTGTTGTGGCAATCTGCTATTCGGTGAGTTTGCGGGTTATGGGGGGATCGAACATCGGACTCCTACTTGTCCCGAGCCTTTTTGATTTAGTCAGTTCAATGGATAGGCTTTGGGATATTCTTCACATCGGGAGACTCTCCCTGACACTAACCCTCGTGGTGGTGGGAGCGGGGGTGTTGTTTGGGGCCCTCTCGACTCGCTCTGGAATCTGTTTACGAGCTGCAACATCAAACCCGGAGTATGCGCGCTCCCTCGGTATTAACGTGCCCATGAGCGTGGTTGTAGGGCTGTCGATCACGAACAGTTTGGCGGCGCTCGGTGGCATCTGCCTCGTTATGTATCAAGGTTTCTGTGACGTGAACATGGGCCAAGGCGTACTGATACTGGCCTTGGCCGGGATGGCCATCGGGGAGCGCCTTGTGCCTCGGGAGAGACTTTCTTTCCCTGCGTTCGTCGTTGTAGCGGCTATTGTAGGTAGCATCGTGTACCAAGTGATTGTGGCCTATGCGATCAGATTGGGACTTGCGCCAACTGATCTCAAGCTTGTGACCGCGCTCCTTGTGCTCTTTGTTGTTGCCTTGCGGGCGCTAGGGCCTGGCAGTGGAGATATTTTATTTGAGGAGGGCTCGTGAGGGATACAGAGATATTACTCCAGGTTGTGGAGCTCGGGATTACATACTCACGATGGGGTCAGCGGGTTCGTGCGCTTGAAGATGTGAATCTTAAAATTCCACCTGGCCAGTGGCTGATACTCATAGGGCCGAACGGATCAGGAAAGAGCACATTGCTTAATGCAATCGCCGGAAGACTTGTTCCTGATAGTGGGCAAGTATTTCTGGATGGTGCTGCATTGGACACAATGGGTCCACGTGAGCTTTCCGGTCATGTTTTTCAAGTCCATCAGGATCCCCTGCGCGGCAGCGCACCACTGCTGACTGTGTTCGAGAATCTCCTAATCGCCGATGACGAGAGCATGAAGTCGGGCGTGCGAAAAGTAAAGTTAATGAATAAATATGAAGAGCTTCTTGGTCCTCTCGGATTAAGGGAACGTCTACGACAACCAGTGCAAACTCTCTCGGGAGGCGAGCGGCAGCTTCTTGCACTGCTAATCGCAAGATTACGCCCAGCTCGTCTGATCCTACTGGACGAGCCACTTGCAGCGCTTGATCCAGCAAAAGTTGAGATGTGTCTCGCCCTTCTGGCTGATTTGCAGAAGATCGGAAAGACACTCATACAAGTTACACACGATCCAGATGAGGCCGCTCGCCGAGGTGACCGTACGGTGGCGCTTTTAAGGGGGCGTGTGGTTTATGACAAACTAGGAGAAAGATCGCTAGACGAAGTTCGGGGGTTTTGGTATTCTCCTGCCGAGTTTCAGGGTGGCATAAGTGTCCATCGATAAAACAGATTGGATGCAGACACAATCAAGTATAGTTGACCTCATCGTTCGTCTTCACGCACGAGCTGCCGACGATTTTATGGTTGGCTTCGATAACATTCGGCGACCAGTCTCGTTCAAGCATGCGGCCGAGAACCTCTGTGCCTCCGAGTCTACCATGCGGTCAGTGATGTCAGGACTGACTGCACGTCAAGAGGACTTCTGGCCAGTCGCTGTCACACAGTTGTGGATTCTTTTTGATGCAGCGATGGTGTGTATCCGTCTGAAAGACGGGCGAGAATTTGCCAACGTGTCCCTTGGCGATCGGCAGCAGTTTTTCGCTCAGCTTAACGACATATGGCGGTCGAATCTTCGGCAGGTTGCTGAAAATGCCTGGTTTGGCGAAGTCAGATGGAACGGAACATGCCATTCTCCTAGATTAAATACTGCGTTTCAGCTGCTTGAGTTGCATTTCACTGAGCACAAGAACGGTCCCGCTGGGGTGCTTCATGTGCTACTAGATGATAGAACTCCTTGGGCAAAGCGGTTTAAAGATCCTGAAAAGGATGAAGCCCAAGATCTACGCAATATTTTCCTCTCAAAAGAAGGAATCGACGTTTTTTTACCAACACTTATAGCCAGTTGGAGATATTTTGAAAAGTCTGGTGGTGTCTCTACGCCCGCTTCCCGAGAGATCTTCAATACTGGAGTGCTTCGTGTAAAAGCACAATTAAAAGAGAGGGAAGCCGCAAGTCGATTTATTCAAGAGTGGGTTAATCGCACACCCTATTTATCAAACCTGCTGACAAAACTTAGCGGGGCCATTCGGGGAAAGTTGGCGCTGCCCGGAGGGGATCCCAAGGCCCTGCTCTTATTTCTTGTCGGAGAGCAAGTTGCGGAACGGGAAGTTTTCAGTTATGTTTTTGACCCGTCTATGATGCGCAGATTATTGGATAAAGATGGGCCAATGGCCGATGATTTGCCGTCATTCTGTAGGCTTTGGGAATATCGCTGGCATGCAGAGAATAGTGTTATTGGAAGATTTGAGGAGTTGGGGGAATATCCACTTTTCGTACCTGAAGTAAAATGTGATTCAGCTTGGTGTGAATATGCCCAAAAAACAGATCCTGACGTCTCTGAATTAGAGGTAAGACTATTCAAAGCCGCACAAATCCCAGCTTCGTCAATTTCGCAGGCTTTCTTACTTCCGCTATATTCATCGGAGCGGGTCATGGGGCGCTGGTCGGTCCCATTGGCCATGGTTTGCCTTGTTCCCGGAGAGCATTCTCCGATGAGTGTGCGAGAAATGATGCGTTTGATAGAGATTGGGTGGGCTGCGAAATCACTGGTTGAACAAGCATTTAAAGCAGACATGCTTCATCGAAATATTCAGCAAGGAGTCTGGCGCCAAGTATCGGCTGACTTTGCACATACGATTGCAAATGACTCCACAGCCTTTGGTGCGCTTTTTAAACTACGTTACAGCCACTGGCCAGGTCTTTCGGAACGTGAGAAAATTGTTTTAAGCCAGTTTTCTCCATTTATGAATGTCCTTGGATGGATGTGCGAGACATGGAGATACCAGGGAATGTGGGATAATTTCGACCAAGTTCGTGCCCATTTCAAGACAAAGGGAGAAACTCCAGAAATTGACATAGTGGAGAAGATACGGCATGTAATTGAAACCTATCAAATGTGGCGCTGCCCAGATTTATCGAAGGCAGAACATGACAAAATACAAGATGTGAGTGTCCGGTCGCTTACTACTTCTAATCCATACATTCGTAATATTCTCGTGGCTGTCTTTAATGCGGTAATTATAGAGATGCTACAGAATTACTTGAAGCACGCTGCAATGCCAGGTTTTCATATTCTGATCGACAAGAAAGAAGACAAGGTAATAATCTTCTTTGAAAATAAGTGCTTCGCTGATACTATAACAAAATATAATACACTTGGAAATATACATCGTGGCAAGGCGCAAGTTGCGAGATATGTCAATGAACTCCTCGGTGGGAAGATTGTATTTCCCAACGAAGACAACGGAAGTACTATTTGGCGCGTGACGTTAACATTTCCTGCGAATGGAGCGAGATGCGAGTAGGCACGAGGTAACCCAAAATGTTAAAACTACTGTATTGTGAAGATTTAACAAAAGCAGCCCTGGCATTCCAGACTGTTTTCGAACAACATCCAAGATTACCCCAGTTGATGAGTTTCTCGATGGACGAGGATTGGGTACAAGATTTTAGCAGTTTGGAGGAAAAGTACCCTCCTGATTCTGATTTTCCTTATGACGTCGTAGTGACCGACATTAGATTCTCTGTAGAAAATGATGAGAGAAGGTTCGAAGGACTTCGATTTCTGCAATATATTAAAGAAAACTGGAAATATGTGGAGGTAATTGTGATAACAAGTTATATACATGAGATACCTTTGCATATGGTTCTTGGAGCGATGCGGGCGGGACAAGTTCGTACATTGCACGAGTCTCAGTGGATCACGCGCATTAACGAAGATACAGGGGATCCAGGATGGGATGATTTAATGAATGCCATAGAGAGCGCAGCTAAAATGGCTGCAGAAAAGAAGGAAGTACGGGCGAGAATGGCAGCAAGTCCGTTATTTGACGTGTTAGTAATGAGCTGCGATCCACTGCGATTGGAAGTAAAAAAAAAGTCTAAAGGCCCAGCTATTAAACTTAATTTTGAACAACCCAAGGCGGCCCTAGTTATACGCGCACTATGTGAGAATGCTCCGTACTATTGTTCGCCGGCTAACATAGCTACCCGTGTTCGAATAATACTCGGTGTTGAGGAGGCCAGACGTTTAAATGAAAAGGAAATTGATTGGTATATTACATTTAACAACATCGAACCACCATGCGAACGAAAACCAGCAAAGGTGACGGCATGCGATTTCAATCCATTCTCGATGCCTGATGCGCAGAGAAAATACATTGAACACCCCTGCGCAGAAATGCCAATGTGCCCATATGATATTATGTTCTGGCCAATTTCACGAAAGTCTTTTGATGGTCTACGAACAGATAGATTCATTGAAGAAAATGTAAAAACACATATTTACCAAATAAAAAACCGCATCGCGCAGGCAGTGGAAGGCCGTGCGGATGCGGTAATGTGGAGGGAGTCGCTAGTTCAAGGTAGAGCCGGCATTGGATATGCACTAGCTGCAGATGTCGAATGGATTGATTAAGCGGGTTTGGTCTTTCTTTCGGCTAACTTCTTCCTTTCTTCTTCCTTCCTCTCTCCTCTCTTATGGTCTCTTCTTGGTCGATACGTTTAACATCCACGAGGTGTTGCTGTTTTAAAAAAATATAAAGATCATCAGTAGACATTTGGGCAAGTTGAGACTTGGGGAATTCCAAATCATTAAGGAGCCATGGGCCAAGCCTTAATATTTGATAAAGATCATCGCCCAATTCATAGGCAGAGGGAACAAAAAGGCCAGGCTTTGAAAGATCGACAAGGGAAGGTGAATGGCCTTCCAGCACTTCTTGAAAAACATTTCTAATACTTGTCCAGCGCTGCCTTGAAGTTTGCCAATGTTCACGCATGTATTTCGTATCATTGATGTTTCCAGAGGGCGAGATCTGTTGCTCTAAGGTAACATCTATCATTGCAAGAGCAAGAACGACCCTGATTCTATCTTCAAGAATCCGACGAACCATTTCATTGTGCTTATTGCGTTCATCATCGTGGGTAGGCCCCTTTTCTGATGAGCCTGTCTCTAGAGACATATTAGGACTCCTTTCCCTGCGGTTCTCCTTGTTCCGCAGGGTCCGGAGCGCAATCGTGGGAATGAATTGCGCTAAAGGCCTCGCGAAGCAGGTGTGGTATTTTGAACCACTTGCATGAAAGGAAAGCTATTGAAGTGGAGCCAAATGTAATCAGATGTAGTATATATTGTCAGTTGTGTACTTGTCAACTGGCCCCCCCCAGGCAAACGGTATTGAAGAAGATATTAATAGCACCCATTTCTATAATGGTTGAGCTTGGTCTCTTCATCCGTGTGCCACACGTGTGTCTGCTCGAAATATCGGAATAAATCCGAATAGAATGGCCTATGGGAAGCCCTCTACAACAAAAGGAGGCACCAATGATGCGATTTATCAGCAAACAGAACAGCATTGATAATAATGAACCCAAGAAAGTAGTGGATTCGAACGACGAGTTGTTTCCCGGTTCGCTCGAGAAGAAGCCCTCTATGGGATTTTCCGCGGAAACGATCCTCAAAATGAACCGCAGTCTCTTTGAGTTCGGCCGAGAGCGCGCTCTCGCTTCCGGGGACGTGCGAGTCAACCAGGATGCGCTTAAGTCGCTCGAAGATCACGGTGAAGCCATGGCGCGCGAAGAAGGCGCGAAGCTGTTTGACCCTGCAACAAGTCGCCACGACCAAGTGAAAGAAGAGCAACGTAACGATGCCAAACAGGAGGTGCCTGATCTGAAGACGAAGGAGTCTCTCGCGCAGGAGGACGTGAGGAAAAGGCGGGACGGCCTTGCCCAGTGCGGTGAAATCACACCCATGCCGAATGTCCCCTGGTTCTATTTCTTCCTCGGGGCCTTTCTGATCGGCATCACGATCGCGCCAACGATCAACGACTACTTTTTCTTCGACCTCGAGGACCAACGCCAGGCCCAGTACTTCTCGGTCATCGCCGGATTGACTGCCGGTTCCGTCATCTCCTTCGGGATGATCGGAACCTTCAAAACGGGTCGGGTATACCATCTGTTTGGGCTTATTGCCGGGCTGCTGTTCGGCGTGGCGCTCCTCCTGATCAGGCTAACAGGCGCGGATACTGGCTCATCGCTGCAAATGGCGGTCGGCCTTTCAGTCTTCGAACTCGCAATAGTGGTAATCCTTGACTGGATAGGACGAGGCCTTCGCCACCAGTACGCCAAGCATGCCGAGGAGCGAAAAGAGTATTCGATCCTAGAAGCGTACCTGAAGGCGGCCGAGACTGAGCTTGCACACTGGCAGTCGGAAATCGCGGCGAGGCAAAAGATCATCAAGGACTTCGAGGCCCACCTTTTCGAGCGGGAGCATAGGCACGCCATGGTGGAAAACCTTGTCCGTGGCGCTAAACAGGCGGTTCGGGATGGCTACTACCAGGGCATCGCCGAGAACGAAGGTCGCGTTCGAGGCGGGAAGCCCTAGAAAGAGAGGAAAAGATGAGCATGAAAGGAATCTTGGGGGTCGTGTTCTTCGGTCTCTTTTCCGCAGGAAGCTACTACTGGCTGTCTCGTCCTTCGACTTCTGTCCCTCCTGCTCATATCGCTTTGGTCTTGGACGCTTCGGACTCCATGCAAGAAAACGCTGGCCAGCAAGCGGTCCTGGGGCTCCTGAAAGGGGGTCTCAGAGTCCCCGGAATCAAGAAGGGGTCCAAACTCTTCGTCTCGGTTGTCGGCGGTCCGGCGACGGCCATGGAGCCGGTGGCTGTGGCCTCGATGGACATCCCAGTCAGCAATAGAGTGATGGAAGGCCGCGGCGCTGTTGAAAAGGAGCGACGCGAGCTGGTCTCCAAGGTGCTTGAGGAGTACTCGAGCAAGGCTATCGAGACCAAGTGCACGCCTGTGTTCCTCGCGGTCAAACGGGGACTCGACCAGCTCCATGCGGCCGGGTGCAGGGAGAAGTCAACCTGTTACCTCTTCGTCCGGTCTGATGGCGAGGAGACCGAGGAGCCCTGGATCCGTGAGAGCATTTCTCGCCTGCGTGTTCCGAAAAATGGCGCCCCTTCTGTTCTCGACAATCGCGGCATCAAGGTGCGGTGGTGTGGGCTCGCCGAGACGAGGGGTGTACTCACCGAGAAAAACAAGAAACGCTCTCTGACCCCGCAGAGGAGTGCTGCCAGATCCGAGTTCCTGGTCTCTGTCTTGCGCTCTCTCTTTTCCGAGCCCGACAACGTCATCTTCGAGCCCTTCTGCCCCGTATCCGAAGAACCTGCTAAGGGAGCGCCGTGATGCTGGTCTCGCTCGGCATCCTCTGCTTTGTCCTCGCCGGCCTGCTTCTTGTCCTCGGAGTCCAGTCCTGGCCCAAACGCCTCCTGCTCCTCGGTGTCGTCATGGCGGTTATCGCTTCCCTTCCGTACACTTGTCTGCCCTCCTTCATTCCCTCCTCGGATAGCGCGACCGTCTGGTTTCTTCTCTTGGGCTTGGTGGTCATCGTGGTTCTGGCTTGGTTGAGGTTCAGGAGCCACCGCCAGAAGCTGGACAGCCTGTTCCAGGCCAAGCCCACATCGGCCAAGCGCAGGGTGGACCGATGACTATCGATATTACTAAGTGGGCAGTGCGACGTCGTCAGAGTCGGCGTTTGAACACCAAGTCAGAGCCGGTCGCGTTGCCGAGCGAGCCGGTCATCGGCTTCGGCAAGGATGAGTATCCCATCACTTGGCCCAGGCCTACCTTGGAGCGGGCCGCCTCCATGCTCATCCTGGGCAGCTCGGGTAGTGGCAAGTCCGTGCTCTGCGCCAATGCCTTGGTTCAGGAGCTGGCCAAGGAAGAGGAAGATCGTCTGGCGGTCTTCATCGTTGATCCCAAGGGCGATCTGGTCGAGGCCGTTCTCCAAGGCCTGGCCGCAGTCGCTCCCTATCGCCTTGGCGATGTCTTCTATCTCGATCCTTTCTCCGAAGAAGGGTTCCCATTCAACCTGAACCGTCTGACTTTGGGCCGTACGCCGGTGGATGTGCGTAGCTCCCAGATCGCCGAGCTGGTGGCCACGGTATCCACGGCCATGGGAGCACAGAAACATCTGGGCGTGGGCGCCCGACAGGTCGATGTTTTAACCCACCTCCTTCTGGCCGCCAGCACTTGCCCCGACCCGAGGGCCAATGTCCTCTGGGCCCTCGATGCCTTGACCACCTTGGGTGGCTTCAAGCGTCTGGCCGGTCTGACCACCTCTGCTCGGGCCAAGCATTTTCTCTCCTCGTCTCGTTTGGCCGGAGAGCTGAAGGCGAGCTGCTCAAGCCGCTTGCGCTCTGCACTTGCCATGTCCTCACAACTTGAGCGCCTGGTCGCTGCTCCGGACTGTATTCAGTGGGAAGAGCTGCTCGCGCCAGGCAAGATCACTCTGCTTCATCTGGGCCAGCCCACCGGAGGCATGGCCTCGTTGCGGGAGTTCTACGGCAACCTCATCTGCCGCCTGGCCATAGATTTCTTGCTTTCACGGCCCAGCCCCTGGCGAGGTCACCATGTCCGGATAGTTGTGGACGAGGTGCAGATCGTCGCTCCGGCCCTGTCTGACAGCGCCGAGGCTATCCTGACCACGGGCCGAAGCCGAGGCGTCAGCCTGACCGCTATTTCCCAGGGGACGATTCTTATTGAACGCGCCTCCGAAACCTTGCTCCGTACTTTGTTCACCAACTCGCCGCTGAAGTTCATCGGACGGCTCTCTGCGCCGGATGCTGAAATGCTTGCCAGGGAGCAGGCGCCCAAACAGGGTACGGACGAGAATGTCGCTGCTGTCCGGTCCCGCTTTTCCACCAGCGTCTGCAATTTGGAGGACCGGTCCTTCTTCCGTCTCCTGCCTGGCGACTCCAGGCGCTTCCGCACAGCCGATGTTGACATGGAGGCCTGGGCCAAGACGGCCGAGGAAAGGGAGGAGGAGATCCGGAAAGTTAAAACCCGGCTTGCCCTGCCGGCTGATATGAGGCCCAGGGTCACCCTGGCCGAGGCGACCGAGCTGTCCGCTTCCTCCGAAGGCCGGCAGAGGAAGAGGAAGTTCCGCAAGGCCGAGACAGACCAGCCGGATTCTCTCGAGCTGTCCCGGCCCAAGCCCAGGTCAAGGTGGGGATGACCATGAAACTCGTTTTCCGCATCCTTGGCATTGCCCTCAAACTGGTCCTGGTCGGGATAGAAGCCATCTTCTGGATCATCCACTCTGTTCTCTGGATCGTCGGCATCGGCAAAGATGTGGCCAAGGCCAGCCACTCCTTGGAGGACGGAATTCTCCATTGCCCCCGAGGCCATGAGGTCCAGCTCGAAGGTCAGGTCTATGAGTGCTCGGCCTGCGGCTATGTCTACGAAGGGTCCTTTCTCCGCTGTCCCAATCCCGAGTGCCAGGCGCCGGTCACGTCCTTTGTCAACTGCCCGACCTGCGGGTTGTCCGTGCGCAACCCCTACCGGTACGGCGCGCCATGAGCCAGAGAGATACCAAACGCCCCCGCGCCAGCCGGGCCATTGTCAGGACCGGCGTGAATATCACTTGCCGAGACATCTCCCTCCTCACCCTGGTCGGCCTGATGGGCTATGTCTCTACCGAGCAGGTGGCCAGGGAGTTCTTTCCCAGCCTTGACCGGGCTCGTCGCCGGCTCCGCCTTCTCTTTGATAAGTCCTTCCTCTCCATCTCCGTGACGGGCTCAACCAAGCCCAACCTGATCAGCCTGACCAAGACCGGACTGCGGCTTGCCTCCGAGACCTCACCCGACCTGGCTGACCGTCTGCGGCTGGCCGGCCCGATCCGTCTGTCCGAGGCTGAGCGACACCTCTTGCTCGTCGATGTCCGTCTCTATGCCGCTGCCCTGGGCGAGCTTCGGAACGAGCCTCTTGTCCGCTGGTCCAGCGCTGACAGCGTCCTTGGCCGAGAGCTCGGTCTGCATGAGTTTCACCTTGAGCCGGATGCTCTGGCCGAGTTTGCCACTGACCAGGGCAGGGTCTGCGTGGCCATCGAGTTGGACAACGGAACCGAGCCGGCTTGGTCTGGCCTTGTCCGGAAGCTCGGACGCTACCGGGAAGCGGCCAGGGCCGGATGTCTCGACAATCTCTGGTGTGTGGTCCAGGGAGGGAAAGAAAAGCAGGAGGCGATCAGGAAACGGCTACGGGAAGAGGGGCTGGAGGAGTTCGGTCAGGCGCTGACTCACGAGCTGGTCATCTGTCGTCCGGTCCGGGAGCCGGCGACACGAGATGAGACACGAGATGAGAAGAGGGCCGAAGGCCCTACTACTCTTTTTACTCATGCTCAGGAACGCCTTCTGAATCGCGGTGTTTGAACACCGAGGGTATCCGCGGATAGGCCGGGTGATAGGTGGGGCGATAGGCGGGGCAAGAAAGGACCGCTAAGGGAGGTTGGCTGAGATGAAAAACGAAAAACACGACTGCGAGAATGCCCTTGAAGCAAGCGTCCGGCAGTCTGCCGTTGCCCGAGTCTGGCTGACGGCTGATGACGTGGCCGAGTACCTCGGTCTGCCTTCCCGACAGGCCGTGTACCAAGCCGTGCGTCGGGGTGAGGTGCCGGCCCACCGGCTCGGCCGGCGGCGGTTGAGGTTCAGGCGGGACGAGCTCGACCGGGCGCTGGAGCGAGGCCGAATGGTTTCGCCGCTCGATGACTGTTGACCAGAACAGAGGGTGGGATATCATGGAGCCCGACGCCTATTTGCCGCGAAAGGAGGTCAAGTAGAGATGGGCGTCAAGGCGTACAAGACCCCGCAAGGGGTTTTCTACAAGGCAGACTTTTGGGTCACGATGCCGGACGGCCGGCAAGAGAGAGTGCGGAAGAGGAAGATTCCCACCCGGGAGATGGCGCTCGCGCTTGAGCGGAAGATGATGACCGAGGCTTTCGAGGGCCGGTTTTTCCAGCGGCCCAAGGCGAGGACTCTGACAGTGGCCGAGACCTGGAAGAACTACGAGCCGGTGATGATGCAGAACAACCGCGACCATATGACCAACTTGTCCCGGGCCAAGCATCTGGTCAGGCATTTGGGGAAGCATCGGGCCGAATACCTGACACAGAAGGACATCGACAGCTATGTCCAGGC
>Ga0315282_10009410_pt1 | contig 15536 bp, 10 predicted proteins | sample YL17G07_20_MG_FD_203693 | JGI IMG/M metagenome (GOLD analysis project Ga0315282, IMG submission 203693) | Sediment microbial communities from Yellowstone Lake, YNP, Wyoming, USA - YL17G07_20 | ecosystem: Environmental > Aquatic > Freshwater > Lake > Sediment | place: USA: Wyoming | collected...
GAGAGAATATCCACAAACCAACACGAACGGGGAACAATGGTTGCCCCCTCAGCAAACTTGCTTGCGTACGGGCTGCTACCAACCAGTTGTGCCTTTGGATCTTCTGACCAGAAACTCCGCTCACCTTGCTTGACAACATAGAGCCAAGACTTCTTCGCAGTGAGTTTTGATGCTGCTTCTAGGAGGGGTGTGTTGCGGCGAGGGAGATTGCCGCTGACAATCTCTGCGGGTATTGGTTTTTGGGTAAAATGCGGTCGTTTACCAAACACCACACACGCAGGTACATTGAAAAGTGGTGCAACGTTCTCTAAATCCCACGCCTCCGTGATGCCAATCTGATAAATAGATTTTCCAAAACTTGCCTTTCGGAAACTATCGTGCTGGTCAGACGTGAAGACGCTCCGAGGCAACACGAAGCCAATCTGTCCACCTTGCTCAATGCCATATTCATAAAGACATGCGCAAAAGAAGAGTGTTCCAAGTTCAAGGTGCGTGATCAGGTGGCCGCTTCCTTTCTGCAGGAGGCAATACTCCTCCAATATTTTCCGACGGAGAAACTCTTGATATTTGCCCTTCTCCACATACCTGTATGAGAGCCATGGCGGGTTGCCAATAATCCAGTCGAATTTTTTCTTCAGAAAGATTGGCTTATACACGTTCTTCAAGATGAAGGCCCAGATGGAGTTGCGCTGTGCGCGAATGAGTTCTCGTAATCGTTCAGCAACATTAAACAAGACCTCCGCTGTGTGTTCATCGACTTTCACTTCGGTAATGGCTTTGTTAGCAAAGTGCGTGAAATGTTTAACATCGAACTCGGCATACGGCTGTTCCTTGCCGAACTTCTCGCAGGCGTTGATTGCCTCGTCAAATGCTGCAGGCTGTTCGGTGAACACTTCCGGAATCGGTACCTCTTTATGGTCAAGTTCTACCCGGAAGCTCAGCACCTTTTCAAACATGCTCGTTTGTCCCAACTGCTCAGGCAAGCGCAGGGAATCGGCCATGTACACAGGAATGTTGAGGTCTTTCGGTCGTTTCTTGACAAGTTCTCCAAGTGCAAGCAGATAGTTCGTCTTGGCTATTGTCACAGCTAGCGGGTGAATATCAACCCCAACAACCGTATCGCGAATGTGGTAGAGAGTTTCAAGCCTGTCGCCGAGTCGCTCCCTTTTGTATTTGATGGCAAAGTAGAGAAAGCTTCCCGAACCGCACGAAGGGTCTAAGACACTCGCTCGAGGATTTTCTTCAAGTACACGACGCACAATTCGATCGGCGAGCCAGTCGGGTGTGTAGTATTCGCCAAGATCATGGCGGTCCCTCGGATCAACGAGCTCCTGGTAGAGCGACTTGAGCACGTCCTCCGAGAGTTCTTCAAGGTGGTATTTTTCTAGGAGCGTGGAAATGCGCTGGACGAGTACAACGAGAGTGTTGCGTACCTTCTCCCGTGCGACCCATGAGAGAAAATCTTCTTCGAGGAAATTCTGAATACCCAACTTTTGGAAGAATCTCCCGGTGAAGATCTCTTCAACATCCTTTGTGGTGGGGATGGTCGGCTTTTGGTTGAAGCGCATGAAAGCAAGGAGCCTCACAAACGTTCCAAGATAGGTATGCCGCAGAAACAATTCTGTGTCTGCGACCGATGTTCCGTAGGCAATTCTCAGATACTTTTCCCAGTTTTCATAGATGACCTTGAACCCACTTTTCTCACCAACACGTCCCCATTCGGACTGCAGAAGTTTGATAGCCAACGCATACGCTGGACTGTTGATACCGAAGTCACGGACAAATTCTTCCGTTGTCGGATGGAGAAGTGTTTTACGGAAGAGGTAGCGATCGAGCCATAGGAATGCGAGTCCACCATCGAGTTTGAGAAAATCAACCTTATCGACCAGTTTCAGTTCAATATCTTCCCATCGCTCTGGAGATGTGTGTGAATCTGCCCACCATGGTGTGTACACCTGGAAAACCACTCCGTCAGAAGCAATGCAGAGAAAATTGACGTCTCTCTTTTCTTTCGAGTCCAAAAGGCTGAAAAGGTACTTTCGTAATTGTGTTTCTGCTTCTTTCTTTTTCTTCTCAAGATTACTTTCAAACTCGATGATGACGTTGCCATAGAGCGCATCAATGCGGCCAGCAACAACAAGGTCCTTCTGTTTCATCGTAACATATTTTTCCAAGCCTTTGAGATATTCCTCAACGAATGTCGGACGTGCTTCGGAGAACCAATCACTCAGAAGCTTCATGAATCGAAATGAACGTGCTGTTTCGACGTTGGCAACAACAATTTCGTCCCGATACTTCTTGAACTCGACTTTGAGCTTTTCGTCTAAGGTCGATGTGAAGCGAGAGCTTTTTTCCGTGAGCTTAGATTTTTTTGCCATGTTTGGAAACAATTTCTTGAACGGTGCGCCGTGCTATTTCTAGGGCAGCTGCAATACGGATTATTTTCACATCACCAAGGCCCTTGATTTCTAAGAGTCTTGCAAGAGGGATGTTGGACAGAGATTCGAGAGAGCCATACGTCGAGAGAATCTCCTTTGCGATACTCTCAGCCGATTTGCCTTTATATCCAGTGGAGATCAAGATTGCCAGAAGTTCTTCGGTAGAGAGAGCCTTTGGCCCCAGCTCTCGCAGCTTCCCGCCAGGATGCTTCCAGCGCTTGTATTCGGGTGTCTCTTCTCGCACCCGGGTAGGTATCTTCTTCGGGCTAGCTCCCTTCATCGGCGGGTCTTGGGATAGGTAAGACAGGGACAAGCGGAAATATAAGGAAATTCCTACGAGAAGCAACGAGAAGGGGAGTATACATAGTGTCCTAATTTGACATGCCTTCCACTTTTGATTATATTCAGGCTACGATGTTAGAAGAAAGGAGAAAAGAAATTCATGTCAAAAAGGAGTGACGCAGTCATTGTCATTGATATGTTAAATGAATTTGTCACGGGGAAATTGCGCTGCGAACGAGCGGATCACATTATTCCCAATCTCCAGAAATTTCTGGCAGAAGCTCGCAAAAAGGGAGTCTATGTGGTTTATTCCAGTGATGCACATCTAAAGGAAGACTCTGAACTTCGTGTCTGGGGTGAGCATGCCATGAAGGGAACCAAGGGAGCGGAAGTGATTCCGGAGTTAAGACCAGAACCCACGGATTATCTGTTTGAGAAGCGCACCTACTCAGCATTTTTCGAGACTGGTCTCGACCAACTCTTGCGAAGCCTTGCCGTGACAAAGTTGTATATCACGGGCCTACATACAAACATCTGTGATCGTCATACGTCTGCCGATGCATTTTTCAGAGGGTACGACTTAGTGATCCTTCAGGATGGTGTTGAAGCATTCGACGAAAAAGCCCACAGTGAAGGGCTTGACTATCTGAGGACGAATTACAAGGCTGAAATCAAGACAGTGGAAGAAGTGATCGAATCGTGGCAACGGCAACCGGCGGAAATGTCGCACGATTAAATATCTTTGTGGTCCGAAATCAGTTTATGCAATCCGAAAAACACGCAAGCAACTTGTTAAGAGTTGTAATTCGCGCCGAATTCTCTAAGATTTCAAATTAGGACACTACCGGAGTATAGAATGATTGTCAGCGGGATCAACCGCCTATGCAGCGGGTGCGGGTTGAGTTGCGGGCACATCTCCTCCCATCACCTTCACCCCGTACCTATACCCTCTCTCAAACGCACGGAGGTTGAGGTCTTCCGTGCCGGTCGGGACGGAGGCAGTGACGGCTTTGCGCATCGCGTCGGGATCGAGGAGCTTCGTTACAGCAGTCATGAAGCCCATCATCACAATTTTGAAGCTTCTGGAGGCAGTAATCTCAAGAATGAAAATCAGAGCGGCGTCGGATTATCAGTTTCGAGGATTGAGGATGAAGCTGGGCACAGAGAGTTAGGTGGGTGTAAGAGGAGATGGGTTCATACTTGGGCCAGATATCTGAAAAATCCCGTTTGACACAGGGAGCCTCCTTTTGTCATCAACACGACAGCAATCTATGTCACACCACAGGTGGCCAACCTTGGCCCGAGATTAGACACGTGATCTCGTTCCTGCAACTGCCAGTTGCATCCGTTTGGAAACAACCCTGGCAAGACCTCTGCTCTCTGTTTCTGCGCCACGAAACGAAACAGAAGCTATCAGGACAAGTAGTCGAGCATTGCGTTACAGGCAGCTCTTCACTTTTGTGCGATCTTCACCGTATCTTCCCAAGCGATCCATTTCGGAATACCCCAGCGCCGATAACTGCCGTCGTCTTGTCCGAAGGTTTGGCCTTGTGCCTCAAAAATCTTTTTGCCGTCGTAAATCAGCTTGCTCGCGCTGAAGAACGAATAGAACACACGATCCTTTATCTTGTGGAGATAGCAATAGCGTGCGTCTGTCTCCAAATTCCCATAGCTTGCCCGGCCGGATTCAAAATTGTACCTTGGTCGAACATTTTCCAACAAGTACTCTGCTTCCATGTCCAACATGGCATTGACTTGGATGTAACCATCCGCACTGGGTATGCGAATGCCATAGCCGTTCCCTGAATGGTAGGTCACGATGTTCGACAGAGAGGACACAATCGTCTCTGCGGGTATCGTTTTCGAATGAGGGATGAGCAATGTAGTGAAAACCAAAATTTCTCCAGCCTTCAGACTATCAGCTTTCGCCGTGTACAACGCATATTCGGTTTGGTAACTGCGGCGTGTTTCTTCCGCTCCTCTCCGAAAAAAGGTGCCCTCCGGAAAGTACATAAGCAAACGCGCAGTATTCGGATTGAAATAGGAGGTGTTCGAAGGATTGAGCAGTTCGGAGGCAGAGATGTTGGCAAAGCCGCCGCTTTGCATGGTGGTGGCGATGGTTCGATACCGTGTGTCGTACCAGCACCTGTCTTTCTGGTCGTGATCCACAATGTCCTGCGTGAAAAGAAGATTCGCCAGCGTGTATGGTCCCTGCTTGAGAATCTTGACGATATCAAAAACAACGAACCATTCTTTGCCCTTCAAGTAACTAACAACGCGATCCCACTGGTACCCTCTCTCGGCGTCGACCAGTCGGGTGCGGCTGACGTCAACTTCCTTGAATCTCCGAAAATGCATCAGCTTTGTCTGAACGGGACGGCATTGCCCGCCGTCCAACAAGAATGGCAGCAGGCGCATTTGCGGGTCAGCAATGCCGTTGCGCACGACGAGTTTGTTGTGATAAGTGTCTGCGCGGTATTCACCATCCGGGCCGGTTGACGATGTCTCACGATAACCAGACTCATGCAGAAGTATCGCACCATCTTTCATCAGCAGTCCGATGGCATTCTCATCGGCATGGCCGTGATGATTCTTCTCAGTCTCTACGTTGATCGTGTTGATAATGTGCTCTTTGCCATCAACACCAAACGGCGCGTCTTCGAGGAAGTTGAGAAAGAGATACGTGGCGTCGGGATCCCACCCGCTGCGGAAAACGACTTTTTTGCCGACATAGTCCTCCAAAACCAAGCGGCTCTTGTCGGTGGGAATTTCTTCTGGTACCGAATCATCAGCCCAGAGATAAGCCTCGACGAGGTCTTTCATGGCGTAGATGTAGGCTTGTCCGCGTCCCTCGACATTTGTTTTAAAAATCTGGTGTGCTGCCCACTTCATTCGACCATCACGATAGACACTCGCCCCCTTTTCAAGCATCGAAACGTACCACGGCCAAGTATACTCCCCACCTGAACCGCCATCGCCAAACTGAACGATTTGACCGCTGGGCGCCACGAGTTGAACAGAATAGTCAAAGTAATACCGCGTCGTCGGCAAAGCATAAAGCGCCTTTTCCCAACCCTCTAACTCTGCGGTTTGCACGATGGGCTTCAGCCAGGGAGGAATGTAGTTTTGTGAATCCTCAATTGACCACAGACCGATGTTGGCGGAAAGATTGACATCCCGCTTCTGCTGCCAGCGCGGATAGTCCGGATGATGCGGAAAGCGTTGCATCACAGCTGTCAGCGTGTTGACAATGTCGGAGCAGTGATTCATCGTTCCCCATTCCGCCCAGGATTGCACATCTTGCTCGGCCTTTTCCAAAATCTTCTGGTCGATGATCTTCATATCTTCGCTGGTGAGCACGCCGCTCTTTTCAATCTGTTTGAGGATGAGAATCGCGTAGTAATTATCGTAATAGGGGGCTTCAAGCAGAACCCGGCGTGCCCGCTCGGCGTATTTCTTTTCACCAGTCGCCGCATAAAGCAATCCGTCCAGCCGGCCCCAATGGATGTTGGGCCTCATGGGCTGATCTTCCCTGAGTGAGGAATCGCTCTGCTTCCATGCTTGCACCGAGGTCTCGTAGATTTGCCAGATTCTGGCATTGGCCTCTTTGATGACGCGCAGGTAATCCTCCTTCGTCACGTCAGCTTGCACGCTTAGCGGGACGCAGGTGAAAAGACAGAATGACAAGAGCACCGCAATGGTTTGATTTTTCATGTCGTCCTAGTCCTTCATTTTATCATGATGTGTGAGTTGGATAAATCTTGATGGTCGGGCAATGCCCGATAATGATGAAAGAAGGGTACGTCTGATATACTGAACGTTCAATGCTTGACGGCGTTTTTACAGACTAATATTTCAAGTAGACATCCCTCGGTACCGCGAACCCAGCCGGCATCTGCCACATGAAGTTGGGATCGATGTAGGGCTCGTCGTTCTCACGCCCCGTCATCAGTTCGATCTTTTTCTTCAAGAGCTCTCCTAAATTCTCGCCGTACATGATCATTGTCTCACCCATCGTGGAAACGGGGATGAAATCCACTTTCGAACTTTCCCACAGCTTCAGAAGATCTCGCATATTCTGAATCTCATCCAGCACCATGTTATGAACAAGCCGCCGCTTTTCCTCTTTCGTCCGCTCATCTTTTGCTTCCAAATAACCATGCACACCGGCAATCCACGCGGCGGTATTGCGGAGCGTCCGGAAGTGACACCGCAGCCCGATGAGTCGATCACGCTGATCTAGAAATACGCCGTACGACGCGTCTTCTTTAGGGATATCATTGAGTTTCTTCTCGAGCAGGGTGATGGCGCTGTCTAATGGTGCCCATACGGCTTGATCGAATTGCTTCATGACTCTTTCTGCATCGGCTGTGGGAACGAGTGTCCAGAGCGCATCCGCGGCGAGGTCTACCAAAGTCGGATTGTTGAAGGTCGAAAGCATGTACTTCTCATAGTAAGCCCGCTTGCTTGCTGGAATCTTCGCAATATCAGGTACCATGGGACGAGCCCACAGGCGATATGGCGCAAACGCCCAACTCTCTTGATGAAGTGCAATTCCTGGAAAAGCCCGAACCGCTCGATCCGTCAGGCGCCAGGCCTCGATCATCGCCGCTGCCTCTTTCTCACCAACCCAGCGTGCAGCTGTTTCTTCGATCACGTTTTCCACATTGGCGGAACTACCGAGTTGAAATGCGCGCACCACTTCACGGTTAATACTTTGTGGAGCAAGCGACTTTGCATCCGCGGTGATGTTGGCACGATCCAACCCGGCGGAGATCAGTTCATCAAGGCGATCATGAGCAAGCCATGGGAACGGCACGCCTGACACATAATTGCTCACCAGACTGGTTCCAGCTGACAGGGACGAGCCTCGTTTGAGGAGCGCCTGCTCCTTTCCCCACTTTATCGGATCTGATCGATCCGAAAGAGCAACCTGCAAATCGAGGCGGTTGTTCATGCCCTGCAGAATTGTTTCGCCCTCGGCAGGAAAGGAGCCAAGTCCCAAAATCACACGGAACATCGGGTTGATTTCCGATGCTGCATCTCTTAACAACCTCAAATACCTGACGACGTTCTCGCCCGCGACTCTGGCGATCTCTTCCTGCGATTTCCATTCGCGAACCAGGTACGGACCGCCATTGCGACCCGGATAAGTCGTTAGCGTGTACTCAAAGCCCGAGCCGCTGTCATTCGTCCAAATGTAAACATATCCTAGGTCAGGCACTTCCTGCATCAATTGCTTCATCAACTGGGCGTAATGCCATCGCACCGCAGGATGAGCCAAGGTCAGCGTGAACCGCGGCCGATAGCTGCGGAAGGTATGATCTACTCGTGCACCACGGAGAAATGGAAAACGCTCAAGTAACGACTCTGGCACAGATCGAGGTGCGCAGATAGTGAGCCCCGGGGTGAGGCCATATTTCAAAGCCAGCGCGGCATTCTGCTTGAGAAGGTTGAGGTTGGCTCGAAGATATTCCGGCGGGTAGGTTCCCCTGTTGAGTTCGGTTTCGACGAACTGGTCCAGATCTGGGCTGGCATTATAGAAACGGAAGTAAATCTCGCCCGGCGGTCCCTCTTCATAGGAAAATGGCATAGCGAGACCATTCACACTGAGGTGAGAGCATCCTAAACGCGCCAGCTCTTTCACTGTATTTTCGGGGTCATAGTGCCGAACGGAGAATTGACGCAGGAAGACGAAGATTCCATCGTCGCCCCCCAGCCACTGGAAGGTCGCAGTCTGCAATCGCCCATTTACGAAGGCTGCAACATCTTCGTTCAGCCATTGATCCTTGATCTGGCAGAACAAAGCGTACAAAAGATGCGGCGTGGAGCTCACAAGTTCACCGTCGCCCGAGGGTGTCAGTCGGACGAACATCCATTCTTTGTCGCCGGGGGGTTGCAGACTATACTTCTGCGGGCCACGGGCCAAACCTTCATCCGCAATGGCCACTCGGAATACGCCTTCGCCCTTCAACTCACTTGCACCAGCGACGGCGTGTAGTTTGGCTTGAGGTGCAAGTTCTTTCAATGCTTCTGCCACCGTTTGATCCACGAGCCTTCCTTTTGCGGGGTACGCGATTACCGTCGTCTTTTTCAACGCATCTCGAACTTGAGTTGCCAGTGCAAAAGAAATTCCAGCGCTGCACATTATGAAAATCGCAGTGACGATCAACAACAACACAATTCGTCTAATCATTTTAAGATTCTCCAAATGGGAAAGTTGACAGTTCAGTTTTTCGTTGACCCTTCAATTGTCTGATCCATACATTGAGCACCACGTTGAGTTGAGTGCGGTCCTCCTCGGCTACCAACTCGATCGCATGTCACTCCGGCGAGTGGTAAATGGTCAAGAAGGTTGAGGACAGTTCTCAGCCTTTCCATAGCATCTCGTGGCTGTCACGGTTGATACTACGGCAGGAATCCTGAAAGGTCTGTTCACCGCTACCCAAGTGCATCACTCAAGAATCTGCTTGAGCAGGGCATCCCTGGGGATGTCGCGGGAAGGAACAATCTCGGTAAGAACACTGGTCAATGTTCCAGATCGCGGTAAAGATAGTTAATAGTTTTCCGGTTGTCAAATTAGGGGAGCAACAACGTTGGGTTCTTGAATTTTCTTTTGCATTTGAGTATCTTAGATCCGCATCCCTTGCTGCGCAGGGTCGACTTTCCTTGTGTGGCAGGGGTGAGGTGTTTGTAGGCTGGGTCGTGGCTGGGGGAGGATGCAAGATTCAAGATGCTGGATTCAGGAAGATGATGGAGAAACTAAAACGAGAAATCTTTCGGACGGAAGCTCTTGAGAAGCTCAGGAGAGAGCTCACTTCACTGAGCAAGGACGAGCCGCTCCTCCTTTACGGTGTTGCTGGATCGTCGATGGCGTTTGTTGGATCGGCCGTGTACGAAAAAGCTTCTGAGAAACAATCATCAAGTCAGTTGGTGTTGGTTGCCTCAGATGCAGAGAGGGCTGCAACACTTCGGGACGATCTCGCGCTTCTTCTCGGCTCTGCCGCTGTAAGATGCTTTTCGAATGAACATGCTCATCGTGCTGCCATAGCCTCGTCACTCGTTTCCATTCCACAGATCGAGACTCTGAGAGCACTCGCAGGGAACGAGGGCGTCGTCGTTGTCACTCATCCACTACCTCTTCTGGAGAAGTTACCCTCTCCGGGCAAATTTTCCAAGGGTGTTATCGAGATCGAAGTGAAAAAGGAGGTTCAGTTCGAACACCTTCTTCACCAGTTGCCAAAGCTGGGGTTTGAGAAAAAAGACTTCGTCGAGGGGTACGGTGACTTCGCGGTCCGCGGCGGGATCGTCGATGTCTTTCCGTTCGTTGGTGAGAATCCCATCCGACTCGAATTCTGGGGCAACACAGTCGAGTCCATCCGTGAGTTCGACGTCCTCTCGCAGCGGTCGATCAAAGAACTCCATGCGGTTCAACTTGTTCCCAACTTGCTTGCCGCTGGCGAACAATCAGGCGACGGGGTGAAAGGAGATGGACACAGTTACTCTCTCTTCGATTATCTCGCTGACGATGCAATCATTCTGCTTGATGACCCAGCGATGATCGAGCGGGAGGTTAGGGAGTTAGGGATCGAGGTTGATACTGACCTCTTCGACTGGAAAACAGTCGAGAACGCAATGCAGCAGTTTCGGAGAATCATCTACACTGGGATCTCGGGTGCCAAATCCGAAATTGGAAATGTGCCCGTCCCGCATTTGCGGGACGAGGTCTCGTCTCGACGAAGTCAAGATGGACAATCCGAAATCGACATTTGCTCTATCTCCCAGCCCGCCTTCAACGGCAGTATCAATGCTCTCTACTCGAATCTTCAGTCGCTCGCCCGACAGGACTACTCCATCTACCTTCTCTGTGACACTCAGCCGCTTGCCGATCGCTTGCAGGAGCTGATCGAGGAGATCGAGACGAGACCAGACACAGCACCCACTCCACGGCAGGGTTTGGCGACGTCCGAGACTCAAGTCTCGCACTCCGCTTCTCAACCATTGTCTATTAGCTATCAACTACTAACTGAATCTATCCACAATGGTTTCCTGCTTCCGTCAGCCCGCATCGCCGTCTACACAGAACACGAAATCTTCGGGCGTGGGCGGCGGCGAGGAGACAGCACGAGGTACAGGTTTAGGGGATTCTCATTGCGCGAGTTGCAGGCGCTGAAACGAGGTGACTACGTCGTTCATACTGATTTTGGGGTAGGAAAGTTTGACCGTTTAGAGAAAATCAGGGTTGGGAACATCGAGCAGGAGGTGATGAAACTTCTCTATGCCGAGAACGACATTTTGTACGTCAACGTTAATCACCTCAATGGAGTTGAGAAGTACTCATCGAAAGAAGGCCACGTCCCGAAGCTCAGTCGACTGGGGAGCGGCGAGTGGGACCGACTGAAGGACCGAGCGAAGAAGCGCATCAAGGACATCGCGCGCGATCTCATTTCTCTCTACGCTGCGCGGAAAAAGGAGAGTGGAGTTGCTTTCTCACCGGACGCGCACTGGCAAAAAGAGCTCGAGGCCTCGTTCATCTATGAGGACACACCCGACCAGGCTCGTGCCACGCTGGAGCTGAAGCAGGATATGGAACACGAGTCTCCGATGGACCGGCTCATCTGCGGAGACGTCGGTTTCGGGAAGACAGAGGTTGCTGTTCGTGCGGCATTCAAGGCGGTGATGGATGGGAAGCAGGTCGCGCTTCTCGTTCCGACGACAATTCTCGCACTCCAGCATCACGGCACCTTTATCGATCGGCTGTCGAAGTACCCAGTGAACGTCGAGATGCTCTCCCGCTTCCGGTCGAGAAAAGAACAGGCAGCGATCCTCGAAGGACTGACGGCAGGGAAGATCGACATCGTCATCGGCACGCACCGGCTCCTATCGAAAGATGTCCGGTTCAAAGACTTGGGCTTGCTCATCATCGATGAGGAGCATCGCTTCGGTGTCGAAGCAAAGGAAAAGCTGCGGAAGCTGAGGACAAACGTTGATACGCTGACCCTCACAGCGACTCCGATTCCGCGCACGCTCCACTTCTCGCTCATCGGTGCTCGTGACCTCTCTGTTATTAATACGCCCCCTCGGAACCGGCTCCCAATCATTACAGAGATTGCTGAGTTTGATGCCAGGTTGATCCGGGACGCGATCCTGAAGGAAATCCACCGAGGCGGGCAGGTGTACTTCGTGCACGACAATGTCCACCGCATCGACGACATGTGCACATACTTGGAGGAAGACATTCCCGAAGCCCGGTTCCGAGTTGCGCATGGCCAGATGCGCTCGACTCAGCTGGAGCGGGTCATGCTCGCCTTCCTTGAGAAGAAGTTTGATGTCCTCGTCTGCACGAAGATTATCGAGTCGGGCCTCGACATCTCGAATGTGAACACAATCGTAATCAATCGCGCGGATCGGTTCGGGATGGCGGAGCTGTATCAGCTTCGCGGACGCGTGGGCCGATCGAGCGTTCAGGCTTATGCGTATCTTGTTGTTCCTCCGATTTCTTCTCTGCCGAAAACAACGATTCGCCGATTGCAGGCCGTCGAAGAGTTTACTGAACTGGGTTCGGGCTTCAACCTTGCGATGAGGGACCTCGAGATACGCGGCACGGGCAATCTCCTTGGCGCAGAGCAGAGTGGGTTTATCACGGAGATGGGCTTTGAGATGTACGAGAGAGTCCTCGAGGAAGCTGTAGAAGAGTTAAAAGAGCAGGAGTTTCAAAAATTGTTTGAGGGAGCCCGAGCGGAAGTCCGGAGCAAGAAAACCGAGACGACCATCGAATCAGACCTGGAGGCCTACATTCCCGATTTCTATGTTGAGTCGGATACAGAGAGGTTAGACATCTATCGACGGCTCTCCAGGACTTCGAGCGAAGCGGAGATTGAACGCATTCGTGAGGAGTTGAGGGATCGCTTCGGAGAATACCCGGAGGAGGTGGACAATCTATTGAGGATTGTTGAGCTCCGTCTCCTGGCATCGCATGCAGGATTCCCGCAGGTCTCGCTGAAGGGAGACAAACTGGTCATCACCTTGCCGGATGAAAGCGATCATCAATTCTATGGGTCGCCCGATCAGTTAGATTCGCCATTCCAGAGAATCATGGGAAAGGTCTCCGGAGAATACAAGAACCACGCTCAATTTCGGCAGGAAAGGAAAGCCTTGACGCTCGCGTTTACTCTGGCGTCAGTTGACGAAAAAGATGAACGGCTCGTTGAAACGAGAACTATACTCGAAGAGTTAATGAGGTCGGAATCAACCTCAACGTAGAGATCTGTGACACACCTCTGTAGTCCCCTCTCTGGAAATGTCCACCTTAATACGAATCAAATCTGTCTCACGCAAGGGGTGCACTCCAGTTGTAGGTTTCGCTTTCTCCCCCACTACCTGTGATCTAATTCCTAATATCTACTTTTTGGCGGAAATCGGACGGCCTCCGCAATTCAACCCCCCAGTTCGGTCCTGAGAGAACCTTCCGAAACTCGATAAAGTGGTCTAAAGTATTTGCTTTTGACGCATATTTTCCCGTTCTTAAGAATAAGAATCTCTATCTTCAGCTAGGTTTGCTGATTCTCATTTCAACATCCCATCCGTCCAAAGGTCTCCTGCTGTCGCGCCTGTTTTGATCTCGGTGTCAGCGTGGCTGTAGCTTGCTATCTCGGGTAGGCTCTTAAGTTTAGTCGATGGATATCATTCAGAGGTTTTCTCACTTAACTCACTAATCATTCAATAATCTGAAGAAAGGGAGATCATATGCGATCTGCTCTTTTGTGGTGTCTGGCTCTTGCGGTCTGCGTCGTGCTCGTTGGAGCTCCGGTGGTGGCACAGCAGCCACCCGAGGGGCCATTGTGGGTGATGTCTTTCTGGAAGATGAAGTTCGAGAGTGCACCGGACTGGCAGCGGCTGGTGCGTTCTTCCTGGCTGCGAGGCGAGGCAGAGTTGAAGAAAGCGGGCCTCATCGAAGACTACGCTGTTATGACTCACGACTATGGCTCAGAGTGGAACCTGCTAACGATGAGGCGTTTCAAGGACTATGCGGGAGTTGACGTCCTCGAGCAGAAAGAAGATGAGGTGTTAAGGAAGATTTCACCCGACACGGTGGCCAGTGCCGCTCTGGGGAAAATCTTCCGCAGCTATCTCTTAGAGCATTACGATTCATTCGTTCGCCCGCTCGCAGGGACCTCACTCAATGTTTCAGCGCAACCGGGCAGCAATCCGTTATGGGTCTTTTCTTTCTACCAGGTAAAGCTGGGTCACCTGGATGAGATCGAGAACTGGGTGAAGAACAACTGGAAGAAGACGGACGAGCGGCTAAAGAGCATGGATATGGCGATGTAGACAAATTCCAGAAACGAGCGATGGAAATCGGCAAAGAGAGCGAGCCGGATGAAGCGAAACGTACGGCAAATGCTCGCTAGTTCGCCGACCTCGTTCTCACCCACTACGATTCCTTCATGCGTCAGATGACGCCGAGATAAGGTAGGGCAGATTCACATCTGCCTTTTCCTGAGGCGGTCTGATTACGCTGTGGGAGCAGAGGCCCCCAACCTGCATCTCACGAACAACAGGCCGCCTTTGATTTTTTTCTTGCTCTGAGAAATGCCTGCTATGGTCCTGCTCCTCCCCCAACCCCCCGTCTTTCTTTTAGAGAATAGTCCCACCCCTGCGCACATAGCCAACGGACCCGGAGCGTGTCCCAAGCAGACCTCTGCGCTGTCACGCACTTGTTCTTCATATACAAAAGTATATGAAGGAGTTTTTATGGTAATCCATCGAGCATTCGACGAAATCTTCAGATCTTGGTCGCACGTGGCAGTCTTGAGAGGGCTTGTCGATACTGCGACGGGATTCAGTGGAAATGAAGTGGCACGAGTCTCTGGCATGACGCCGCTTTCGGCTTTAAAAGCTCTAACTTCCCTGGAGAAACTTACAATTGTCAACCGTCAGCGCGGTGGCAGAGAGCATCTGTTTACCCTGAACCGTCATCACTATCTCGTTGAAGAGGTGATCCTCAGGCTTTACCATTCAGAGCGTCAATTCCCTGAAGTGATCTCTTCCGCTCTTGCAACGATCCTGAAGAGATCTGTGGTGAGTGCGGTCATATTCGGAAGTGTGGCGCGGAGGGAGGAAACTGCGGAGTCAGACTTGGATCTCTGTTGCATCGTCAAGACCGAAACACAAAAGGAGACTGTCCGAGAGCTGTTCAACAACGAGAGCTCCGATCTCTACAGGAGATTCGGCATAAAAGTGGCACCAGTGCTGTTCACTGCTGAGGAGTTTCGGAAGAAAGAAAAGTCTAACAACCGTCTGATAAGAAGTATCTTCGCTGACCATAGAGTCATCGTTGGCAAGAACTTGAAAAGAGTAATCCGTGGTGAGACGCCAAGCTCGGAAATCCGTTGATCGAACAAGATATCGCGAGTACCAGAACGTCGCGGAACATTTTTCCGATGCTGCGCGGCTCGCGATGGATGGGGACTACTGGACGGCGGCTGGAGTTCTCATCGTTCATTCGGCAATTGCGTATTGCGATGCCGTGGCAATCAAGATGTCGGGTCAGAAGAGTGCAGGGAAAAACCACGAGGACGCGATTGTCTTGCTCAAAGGCTTGATCGCCAATGGAGATCAGAAAACGAAGGCAATAAACCAGTTGAGTCGTATCATCGAAGAGAAAACGCGGGTGTCATACATGGGAGGAGTTAATGTGAAGAGCTGTGTAAACTTTTTTTCAAGCGGCTTTCCGTCTCTTGAAGTCCTTTGATCGTAAGTGGTCGATAACATCAGCAGCGAGTGTATAACCTCGGATTCGACGTAGCCGTTGTT
>Ga0315282_10009411_pt1 | contig 15536 bp, 14 predicted proteins | sample YL17G07_20_MG_FD_203693 | JGI IMG/M metagenome (GOLD analysis project Ga0315282, IMG submission 203693) | Sediment microbial communities from Yellowstone Lake, YNP, Wyoming, USA - YL17G07_20 | ecosystem: Environmental > Aquatic > Freshwater > Lake > Sediment | place: USA: Wyoming | collected...
ACGACACGGGGGGAAGGGGCGCGAGGGCCGCGCGCCTTCCCCCGTGCACGTTCGCGGTCCTCCGATGCACGACGGATTCAAGGCGATCTCAGAATACCTCCCCTGTGAACCCACGTTTTTCGAGGTGTCCGGTCGCCCGGCTTACCTCTTGAAGCCCCGCCGCTTGCCATGAAAGACCTGTTGGATCAGATCAAGTCAGCGCTGGATGCTGGGCACTACTACCTGTGTCTGTACGTAGCATTAACGCTACCCGACATATGTGGAGCGATAGATGCGGAGGACGGCAAGGCAACAGGGCAAACATACGCTGCGTGGTTCGATGAATTTGTGGGCCCGAAATACACTTTGCCCCTCCCACAAGAGTTGAACTTCGAGGTGACAAGTTTGTGGGGGTACCTGATGGGGAAGGTACGCAAACACTAACAGGACTGGACTGCTATTGTCTCCGCTGTTCTCTTCTGCATCAAGGAGGCACTCAGAATCCGCGACGTCAGTATGTACGCTTTATCTTCGTCGAACCGAACCCGAAGGTTTCTGTAGATTGTACGCTGATCAACGGCGCATTCACAATAGATGTTGTTCGGTTTTGTCAGAGGGTTGTCAATAGTGTGGAGGAATGGCTCGCGGCCCGCGAAAACACCGACCGCTTCAAGACGAACTACGCGAAGTTCATGCGCCGTTACCCAGACGGTCTATCGCCGTTCATAGCCGGTTGCCCAATTATCACCTGATGCTGATAGAAGCGACGCTTGCGGAAATGTCACAATGGAGCGCTCGGTGGTCAGGTGGAGATCATCGTGGTTCCCCGGAAAGGGCATGAAGTGGCCCCGGACTTCTTCGAGTGCGAACGGCTGATGGAGTTCGCAACTGAGTGGGCGCTCCGGAGTACCTGAACACGCGCAGCTCCGTGCACGTTCGCGCTACGGTTGCTCCGCTCCGAACGTCGGGTACCGCACGCCGAGCCGCCAGCGGTAGTAGAGCCGCGCGCCGAAGAACGTCGCCGCGGCGAGAAGGAACAGCGGCGGCCATCGGACCGCGACGCAGAATGCGAGCGCCAGTACGGCCACCTTCGCCATCACCTCCGCCGCCTTTGGGACCGGGTAGAGCGCCAGCACGAGCGCCACGGGGGCGGAAACGGCGGCTGCGACCGCCATCCATGGGTCGTCCACCACATCCGCCAGGAGGACGCTCACCAGCACGAGGGACCCGATCATCCAGGCAGTTGCACGCTCGCCGTAGCGAACTGCCATGGTCACCTTTCCCGACTTCCAGTCGCCCCGATGATCGACGATGGTGGTGGCAAGGTATACGGCGCCCACCGCGAAGGCGTAGGGGAGGGATGCGATTGCGCCCTGGTACCACCCGCCGCCAGCCGCCGTATAACCGGCGAGGAACGTCACCGGACCGTGTGCGGCGGTGTTTGCGAAGAGACCGAGCCACGGCCGCGCCTTCCACGGAACGCGAAGTGCGTTGTACGCGAGGCCGAGCGCAAGCGCGGCCAAGTAGAGGAAGAAGCGGTAACCTTCCGTTTCCGTAGCCGCCCAGAGAAGTGCCGCCGTCCAGGCGAGCGCGACGACCCACCACGCGGCGCTCCGAGATACGTGCTCGTCACCAATGAGGAACAGCTTGCGGTTGGCGCGGTCGGTGTCCACATCCACGAGTTGATTGTGGACGTAGACCCCGCTGACGAGGAGTGAGACGAAGAGAAGGTCCCACCCCGGCCTCCCGCCCGCCACGAGCGCGCCCGCGCCGTAGATTGCCCAGACCGGTCCGAGAAGCACCGGACGCACAAGGAACAGCAGGTCGGTTGCTCGCCGGAGGAGAGCACGTACGCGTGGGGCGTCGTCGCGCTGTGTCTTGCCCGATGCAGGAGATTGCGAGGGGTTCGGATACGCCGCGTCCTTCATCGTTCCTTGCCCGGTATCCTCCGCACCTGGCCGATCACCGCCGTCGGGGACCCTCTTGCCGACTTTCGGCTGTCCGGCTCGTCCGACGGCCACGCCGCCCGCGGCCGCTGCGCTCCTCGCGGCGAGCGGCCCGAGCGTCTCCCTCGCTCGAGGCCCTCTTGCGCCCGGCGGCGGGTGCGTCTACAAGGATGAAATCCACGCGCCGGGCGGCCGTATCCACTTTCGCCACCTGCACGACCACGGGATCGCTGAAGCCGAACTTCCTCCGGTGGTGACGTCCGGTCAGACTCATCGTCGTCGGATCGTACCGATACGAGTCCTCGGGCAGGTCGTCTGCCGAGACAAGCCCTTCGGCGAGGGAGTCGCTCAGCATGACGAACAGCCCGAACTTCCGCACCCCGGAGATGATCCCCTCGAACTCCTCGCCGAGGCGGTGGGAGAGGTATTCCACCTGCTTGGCGCGGATCGCCTCCCGTTCCGCCTCTACCGCGGTCTGCTCCGCCTCCGAGTTCGCCCGGCCGATTGCGACGAGCTGGTCGCGTGTGTAGACCGGCGGCCTCCCGTCGAGCAGCGCCGAGAGTTGCCGGTGCACGACGAGGTCCGGATACCGGCGGATCGGTGAGGTGAAGTGTGCGTACTCGTCCGTTGCCAGGCCGAAGTGTCCAATGTTGTCGGGCTGGTAGAGGGCCTTCGGAAGGCTCCGGATGATCAACGTCTCGAGGATGGGCGCGACAGGCTCTCCTTCCACATCGCGTAGCAATGCCTGAAGCTCCTTCACGGTGGGAGCTCTGCCGTCGGGGCTGATCGTGTGCCCGGCCGCCGCAGCCAGCGGGACCACTTCGCGCAACTTCTGCGGATCGGGCCCCGCGTGGACGCGGTAGAGCAGATCGTAGTGATGCTCCGCAAGGTGGTGTGCCACCGTGCGGTTAGCGAGGAGCATGAGTTCCTCGATGAGACGGTGGCTTGGTAACCGCTCCTGCTTGTGCATCGCTACGGCGCGCCCGTCGTGATCAACTTCCACCTTCACTTCCGGCACGTCGAAGTCGAGCGCGCCGTTCTGCAAGCGCCGCTCGCCCAGCCGCTCGGCGATCTGGGCCAGCCGCCTCAACATCGCCGCGTGGGACCGTGCCGGATTGGTCCTGTCTGCCCGATCATCAAGGACCGCCTGCACCTGTTCATAGGAGAGCTTCGCGCGAGACCGGATCACCGACTGAGCGAACTCGGTTCGGACAGGGTCGCAATTCCCATCGAGGGTTACGAGCACGCTGATCGTCAGGAGGTCGCGCCCGGGTCGGAGGCTGCACACTCCTTCCGAAAGCTTGCGCGGGAGCATGTGCAGTACCTTTCCCGGCAGGTACACGCTCGTGCCGCGCGCGAAGGCCTCATCGTCGATCAGCCCGCCGATCCGCACGTAGTGGGACACGTCGGCGATGTGGATGCCGAGAACCGCCCTGCTTTCCCCGTCGAAGGTGAGGGAGATCGCGTCGTCGATGTCGGCAGCATCCGCCGGGTCGATGGTCACGACTTCCCACTGGCGCAGGTCGCGTCGGGAACGGATCTCCTCCTTGCTCGATTCGTTCGCAACGGTCGCGGCTTCGCGCTCGGCCTCGGTCGGGTAACTGTCCCGGAGTCCGAACTGGTAGATCACGCCTTGAACGTCGGTCCACGGGTCGGACGGACTGCCGATGACCCGTTCGAGGCGCGCCGTCGGGGCCGTCGAGGTGGGGGTGATCGGCTCCAGTTCGGCGACCACTTTGTCGCCGTCGCGAGCACGGTCGAACGCGCTGCTCGTCATGCCGTGCAGGGAGATGTCGGGGAGGGCCGCATCGTCGGGATGAATCCAGGCGAACGCCGGGCCGCGGTGGAACGTGCCGACCACGGTGCGCGGCGGACGTTCAACGACACCGAGCACACGCCCGGCATACAGACCCCCTTGTCCGCGACGACGGATCGGCGCGACGAGGACCACGTCACCGTCGATGGCGTCCGCAACGTATCTGGCGGGAACGTGAATCTCCTCGCCCGCATCGTCCGGCTCGACGAATCCGTAGCCGCGCTCGGCCATTCGGATGAGTCCCCGGCGAGCGGACATTCCGACCGCGCTGGCGTACCGATTCCCGTCCTGAGCGTAGACGATCCCTTCGCGCCGAAGCGTCTGGAGTGCCTCGATGAACCCCTCGTCGGATTCCCCGACGTGAAGCAGAGCGCCGAGGCGCGCAAGAGGTATCGGCTTGCGCTGTCGGTTCAGGACGTCGAGGACTTCCTCGTGGAACCGATGCGCTGTCTCGGAGACGGCACGACGAGTCATAGGGACCTGTGGCGGTGCCTAGCGGGTGTAAGGCTTGGTTCTGCCGATCAGGATGCTACTCCCGGTTCCGCCACCGCCCGCGCGGCGTTTCGGAAGAGAGCCAGTCCGTGGCCTTCCTTTGCGAGTCCGAGGCGCATCCACTGCGGGTGCTGCGTCGGATGGACGTGGCGCTCGGGGTGTGGCATGAGGCCGAGCACGCGACCAGTCGTATCGCAGATGCCGGCGATGTCCCGGTCCGAGCCGTTCGGGTTGACGGGATAGCCAGCCTTGCCACCGTCCCGGTCCACGTAGCGGAATGCCACCTGCCCCTGCGCCTCAAGACGGTCAAGTGCATCCGCAGACGAGGCGGTGAACCGTCCTTCGCCGTGTGCCACTGGCAAGCACACTGGCTCGGTCATGTCCTCGGTGAACGCGCACCGGGGGCTGCTCGGCAGGAGCCACACCCACCGGTCTTCGAACCGACCGGACAGGTTGTCGGTGAGGGTGAACGACGGCGTCTGTTCGTCCCACCCCGGAAGGAGCCCGGTCTTCACGAGCACCTGGAACCCGTTGCAGATGCCCAGGACAAGGCCGCCGTTCTCCACGAAGCGGTGCAGCGGTTCGGCGAGACGCGTCGTAAGCTCCACCGCGTGGACCTTCCCCGCCGCCACGTCGTCACCGTAGGTGAACCCGCCGGGAACGACAAGGATCTGCGCTGATCCAAGCATGTCCGGCCGCTCGATGAGGCGGTTGACGTGGACCGGTTCCGGTTCCGCGCCGGCCAAATGGAAGGCGTGAGCCGTTTCCACGTCGCAATTCGTACCGGCCGCACGCAGGACGATGACACGAGGTCGCATGGAGAATGCACCGCGCTTCGCAATGGTTGCCGACGGACGATGACTGTCCTGGAGCATGGTGACACGCCGAGGTACACAACCTACGACCAGGCGGCGGAACATGTCAAGGATTGCATGGAAGATGGGCAGTGCCCCTCGGCGGAGTGCGTTGTGCTCGTGCCGGTGCGGTGGTAGATTGCCTCTTGTCACCCCCGCGGTGGCAGCCGAAATCAAGCGCGCTTCGGCCACCGACGGGTGACGATCTGCCGCATTCATGATGACGGGCCTCTCGAGAAACCCAACACTCCCGTTCCGGAGAACGGAGGAGAACTCCTATGGCACGCATTCCGATTGCATTGCAGCTCTACTCGGTGAGAGACGACTGCGCGAAGGACTTCGTGGGGACATTGAAACGCGTGGCTCAGATGGGCTACGAAGGCGTTGAGTTCGCCGGGTACCACGGCAAGAGCGCGAAGGAACTCAGGAAGCTGCTCGATGGCCTCGGCCTCAAGGTTGCCGGAACCCACATCGGTCTCAACACTCTCTTGGGCGACGAGTTCAAGAAGACGGTGGAGTTCAACGAAGCGCTCGGCAATAGGTACCTCATCGTTCCCGGTCTCCCGGAGGAGCAGCGCAACACCGCGCGGGCGTGGTCTGAGACGGCGAAGCTTTTCAACGAGCTGGCGACGAAGCTGAAGCCGCACGGTATGAAGACCGGCTACCACAACCACTCGGTCGAGTTCCAGCCGATGGACGGGAAGCTCCCGTGGGACATCTTCTTCGGCAACACCGTCGGCGAGGTCGTGATGCAGCTCGACACCGGGAACGCGATGCACGGCGGCGCGGACCCTATCCCGTTCCTCGAACGCTACCCCGGCCGCGCGAAGACGGTACACCTGAAGGAGTACTCCGGATCGGACGGCAGGGCCGTCATCGGGGAAGGTCGGATGAACTGGAAGCGGGTCTTCGAGTTGTGCGAGAACCTCGGTGGGACCGAGTGGTACATCGTCGAACAGGAGGACTACGCTCTGCCGCCGCTCGACTGCGTAAGGAAATGTCTGGAGAACCTCCAGAAGATGGGGAAGTGACGAGGAAACTGAGGCTGTGGGCGCAGGGATGCGATGCCCTGCGCCCTTCGCACACCGCTGGCATTCGCCACGGGAGCCCGTCTCAACCCCTCGTCCCGCGAGTCCGCTATCACCCCTGGTCCAGGATGACGTGGTCCTCCGGCGGCGGTAAACGGGACGGATCACGGCTCCTCGGTCGGTGCACCGTTCGGGAAGGCGACGCAAGCGACCTGCTGCGGGCGGCGAGACGTGCGCGTCCTGTCTACAACAACGGCATGATGTCGGGTGTGCCAAATTGGCACTTCGTTCGATCACCGCGCACGGAGATCCGGCGAACGCGAGAGCCCAACTCGTTCGATCTGCCACCCTGGCAGTCACTCATTGCGGGCACGGTACTTGCACCGCTATCCCGTTGCCGGTATCCTGAACTGGTCGGCCATTCGACCGTACGAGGTACACCTCCTGCAGCCGAAGGAGTGCCACCCATGCCCACATACGAGTACCAGTGCAAGAAGTGCGGTAACCGTTTCGAACGATACCAATCCATAAAGGCCGCCCCGCTGACCGAGTGTGAGAAGTGCGGCGGCTCCGTCGAGCGCCTGATATCCGCCGGTGGCGGCCTCATATTCAAGGGATCGGGGTTCTACGTCACCGACCACCGCAGCGAGAGCTACAAGAGACAAGCCACCAAGGACAAGGGGGGATCCTCGTCGAAGTCCGAACCCACGCCCTCTCCATCGGACTGACCTGTTGCCTTCGGGCGCAGCACTGTCCGGAACCTCGATGTAGGCCGCGAAACGCGGGATCGTGCGGGGCAGTACGGTCCCCCCTGTGCCCGTCTGAGTGAGGCGGAGTGTCGTGCTATTCTGAGGCGGCCGCCTCTTCCGAATGCACACCGTGAGCCTGTGCGCTGGCGGAACCTATGAGGGACGCTATACGCCGGAGAGGTCCCATGAAGGTGACAGGGTACAAGCACGTTCCGCGGGGAGTGTTGGAGTCCTGGACATCCTGGGCGTTCATTCACCGGGGGGAAGCGCCCTTAGCGGGGAACCTCCGTCTTACCTGACCGTTAGAAAAAGACCGCTACGAGGAGAGGGTGGCCCATGAAGAGCCTTGCGAGATGCTTTTGGGCAGTCGGCGTCTCGGTTTCAGCAGTCGCCTGCTCGCCGGGGTCCGACGCCTTGCTTCGGGACGGTAACGCCGCCATGAGGTCGCTTGAGAAACCGACGGTGGACACGGCGCTCGTCGAGAAGGGGATCACGAGTCTTGCGGCGTTCGCCGAGCGCTATCCGAAGGATCCGCGTGCCGACAGCGCACTGTTCATGCTCGGGTCCCTTCACGAGGTGCTCGGGCGGAATCAGCGCGCCACCGACACGTTCCTCATGCTGGTCAACACCTATCCGCAGAGCAAGTTCCGGGCGAACAGCATCATCCTGGCGGGCCACATCTTCGAGGAGATGGGGTACTACGAGAAGGCGAAGGCTTCTCTCGAGCGGCTGATCCGAGAGTACCCGGGCCACGAGTTCGTCGTCAACGGTTCGGCGCAGGCACTTATCGACCACATGGGGCAACCGCTTGAGGAATGGCTGATACCCTTCGAAGGCGACAGCGCTGGGTCCGCCGACAGTTCGAAGGCGGGGAAGGCATCTGTCTGAGCGAAGTGATCGTTGAACGTACTGGTCATGGCATCCGAGCATCGGCGTCGAGACCCCGCATCCGTCGTGCGCTGGAAGGCGCAGACACTCCTTTCGCTCCTGCTTCCCGCGGCGTTCCAGTTCGTCAGCGCGGAGGTGTCCGACACCATCCCCTCGAACGTGACCCTCATGGCGCTCGTGGACCGGAAGGTGGTGCCGACGAACGAGACGGTGCTCCTCAACGTGCTCGTCGAATGGCAAGGACCGGCGGATCGGTATCGGTTCGGGTGGCCGGAGACGCCGGAAGCGCATCGGCTCGCGGTCGTCGGCAGCAGGCGGGGAAGCAAGTCGTGGGTCGACGAGGCAGGGGAGCACTCGCGACAGGAGTTCACCTACGTCCTCCAGCCGCAGGAGGTCGGACAGGGCACGGTTGGGGCGGTCAGGCTGACGTATTGGGACGTTGCAGACACCGCACGGCACAGTACCACTCTCATGACGTTGCCCATCAGCCTCGACATCGTCCCGTCCGCACGATCCGACCGAAGCGGCCCTTGGGGCGACGTCGCGATCTCTCTAGCCGTGCTTGCCGCCGCCGGGTTGGGCATCTGGTGGCTGCGCGTCCGTGGACGGACCGGTCGGCGTGCCGCGCGCAGTGCCGCTCCGCCAGTTCCCGACGAACTGGACGGCCGCATGCGGATGCTGGCGCGCGCCCGTGCCGACGGCGACGCGACGCAGTTCTACGACGAGGCGGTAGCCGTCGTGCGAATCGTGCTCGCGCGGACGCTCGGCGAGCCGGTGGCGGGGAAAGGTACGAACGACCTCGTCGGCCTGTTGGAGAAGACCGGGTGGCCTGAGGACGCAACGGCATCGCTGCGCCTGCTGCTTGAGAAGGCAGATCGCCGGCGCTTCGCGCCATCGCGTCCGGAAGCGTGGGAACTTGCACAGGACGAGGCGACTGTGCGGGGAGTTCTGGATCTGGCGGCACGACCGGCGGATGCTCCGGCCGCCGCCGCGGAGGAAGGCAATGTCCAGTGATCAGGAGATCGAACGTCTCGACGCTCTCATACACGAGGAAGGGGCCTTCACCGATCGGATCCTCGCCGAGATGGGCAAGGTCATTGTCGGCCAGCGAAACATGATCGAGCGAATGCTCATCGGTCTGTTCTGCGACGGGCACGTCCTCCTCGAAGGCGTGCCCGGCCTTGCGAAGACGCTCGCGGTGAGCAGCCTCGCCCGCATCGTCAACGTGAGATTCCAGCGCATCCAGTTCACCCCCGATCTCCTCCCGGCGGACCTCATCGGCACACTCATCTACGACCAGCACCGCGGCTCGTTCAGCGTGAAGAAGGGCCCGATCTTCGCGAACATCATCCTCGCCGACGAGGTCAACCGAGCGCCTGCGAAGGTGCAGAGCGCCATGCTCGAAGCGATGCAGGAGCATCAGGTGACCATCGGCGAGGAAACCTTCCACCTGGACGACCCGTTCCTCGTCTTGGCGACCCAAAACCCCATCGAGCAGGAAGGGACATATCCGCTCCCGGAAGCGCAGGTCGATCGGTTCATGCTCAAGGTGGTGGTGGGCTATCCCTCGAAGAAGGAGGAACGCGAGATCCTCGACCGCATGACCTCCGGGCAGGTGCCGACCGTCGAGAAACTGGTCGCTCCGGAGGACATCGTTCGGGCGCGCGATCTCGTGCGGCAGATCTACATGGACGACAAGATCAAAGACTACATCGTCGAGATCGTCCTGGCCACGCGCGACCCGGCGAGCTACGGTCTGACGGAACTCGTGGACCTCATCGAGTACGGCGCTTCCCCGCGCGCGACGATCTGGCTGACGCTTGCGGCGAAGGCCCACGCCTTCCTGCGCAGGCGCGGCTACGTCAGGCCGGAAGATGTGAAGGCCGTCGCGCTGGATGTCCTGAGGCATCGCATCATCCCGACGTATGAGGCCGAGGCGGAGGAGCGAACCTCGGACTACATTGTCGAACGGGCGCTCGACGGCATCGAGGTGCCGTAGGGACAGGGAACGGAGCGACTCCAGGCCGCCCTGCGGGTGAAGTCACAGGCTGCGGGCACGAGGTGATCTGAAGATGAGCGTGGGGTTGCATCGCGCAGTCGAGGACATGCCCTGGCTGTTGACGGGCCTCCGCAGGAGGCTTGGCGAATGCGTCCCCGTCGTCTCGACCACCGGGCGGCTGCCCAGCGATCTCCCATGATCCCGAAAGAAATCCTCAAGAGAGTCCGAAGGATCGAATTGCGCACGCGCAACGTGGTGAACACGCTCCTCTCCGGCGAGTACCACTCGGCGTTCAAAGGGCAAGGTGTGGAATTCGCCGAGGTGCGAGAGTACCAGATGGGCGACGACATCCGGGCCATCGACTGGAATGTGACGGCGCGCATGGGGCGTCCGTTCGTGAAGGTATTCGAGGAGGAGCGCGAGCTGACGGTGATGCTCATCGTGGACGCTTCCTCCTCCGGCGAGTTCGGCAGCGTCGAGCAGACCAAGAACCAGATAGCCGTTGAACTGTGCGCGCTCCTTGCGTTCAGCGCAATCAAGAACAACGATCGGGTCGGGCTCATCGTCTTCACCGACCAGATCGAGCGATTCGTGCCGCCCAAGAAGGGTCGGAAGCACGTTTTGCGTGTCGTGCGGGAGCTTCTCACGCAGTTCGAGGGCTTGAACGTGCGATCGAGCGGAAGCGGCGCGGGACACAGGCGACGACGCCCACGTCCGATCTGGGGCGGAGTGGGTTGCGTGGCCGCGCTCGTGATAGCCGCGTTCATCGTCGCGCGCATGGGGATGCCCCTCACCGGGATGGAGTGGGCGCTGCGGGGTGCTGCTGGGGCGGCTGGGCTGGCCATCTCCGGCCTCATCGCCTGGGCGAGCTTCCGCCCGCCGGAGCCGGAGAGGGGACATGGGACCGACATCGCCGTCGCCCTCGACTTCCTCAACCGGGTGACCACGAGGCGCGGGATCGTGTTCCTCGTCAGCGACTTCCAGGCGTCCGGCTTTGAGAAACCCCTCCGGGCGGCGCGCCAGCGGCACGACATGGTAGCAATCACCGTCACCGACCCGCGCGAAGTCAGCCTGAAGGGCGTCGGCCTGCTCTCGCTCGAGGACCCGGAAACGGGTGAGCACGTGCTGGTCGACTCTTCAGACCGACGCTTTCGGCAATTCTACGAGCGGAACGCGCAGGGGCGTCAGACCGAGCGGGCGCGGTTGTTCCGATCATGCCGCGTCGATTTCGTTGACGTATGGACCGACCGATCGTACGTCGATCCGCTCGTGCGGTTCTTCACCGCGCGGGCGAATCGGTTCTGACAAGCCCTGACGAACGATTGCCGGTGGGACGTCGCTCTGCCGAGTGCCGGAGTGGTCCGTGCTGCGCCGGGGACTCCGATCGAGAGATCATCATGAAACACGCGACCGTATCACTTCTTGCCGCGTGCGCGCTGCTCGTGGGGTGCGGTGAACCATCGCCGGATGCCGCCAAGCAGAAAGCCTATGCGACGGAGCTCCTGAACCGGGGACTCTACGCCGAAGCCGTCGAGGCGTACGACCGGTACATCGAGATGCCCGGCGTCTCCGATGAAGAGCGCGCCAACGTGCTCTACCACGGCGCGAACGCGCTCTTCGACAAGGCGAAGGACTACCACGGCGCGCTCGTGCGCTACCTCAAGCTCAGGAGCTACTACCCGGCTTTCCCCCAGATGCGGGACGTGGAGGCGAAGATCGTCCAGTGCTTCGAGCGGACCGGTCGGTCATTGGAGGCGCAGCTTGCGCTGGAACAAGCTGCTCACCTCAGTCGTCAGGAGAGTTCTGCGCCGCCCGCCAGAGAGGTCGTCGTGGCGGAGGTCGGCTCGCGGAAGATCACGGAGCAAGACGTCCTGCGCGAGCTTGAGCGCTTTCCGCCGGACGTGCGTGGGCAAGTTTGAGTCCACCGATGGCAAGCGGTTGCTCCCGCGACAGGTGGTGGGGCGGGAGGTGCTGTACGACACCGCCGTGCGGCGCGGCTACCTGAACGACCCGGAAACCGAGCGGACCGTTGAGCAACTGCGCCGCGATTTGCTCGTGCAGAAGGTGATCGACGAACATCTCAGCAAGCAGCCGGAGGTCACCGAGACGGAGGTCCGGCTCTACTACGAGGCACACAAGACCCAGTTCAAGGCGCCGGAGGCGGCGACACCTCCGCCTCTCGAACAGGTCCGCCCGCAGGTGGAGGCCGCGCTCCGGCAAGAGAAGCAGCAGGAAGCGATTGAGAAACTGCTCGACCGGGCCTTGTCCGCGGAGGATGTCCGTCTCTATCCTGAACGAATGCGGTAGCACCACGTGGTGCGAACGAATGACGCGCTGCGGACGGTACGGGGTATCCCGGTCGCGCATCGAGCGGGCGCACGTGGTGCTTCAAGGCTGGCGGCATTCACGTTGACATAAGACCAGTTATCGGTCGTTTCTCGGCTAACCTGGCGTGGTGGCATGTGAAAGGGCAAAGGAGGAGGGACATTGATTGAGGTAGAGCGTCTCACGAAGCGATACGGCAGCTTCACGGTGGTGGACGATATCACCTTCCGGGTGGAGAAGGGGCAGGTCCTCGGATTCCTCGGCCCGAACGGCGCAGGGAAGACGACGACGATGCGCATCCTCACCTGCTACCTGCCCCCCACCTCGGGAACCGCTCGCATCGCCGGGTTCGACGTGCAAGATGAGTCGATGGAAGTGCGGAAGCGCATCGGCTACCTGCCGGAGAACCCGCCGGTCTACGACGACATGACGGTGCTCGAGTACGTCACCTTCTGCGCCCGGGTGAAGGGGGTCGGGAAGACCCGCGTCCGGGAGGCGGTCGACCGAACCATCGAACGATGCGGCCTCCCGAACCGTCGCAAGCAGCTCATCGCCACGCTTTCGAAAGGGTATCGGCAGCGCGCCGGTCTGGCAGGAGCGCTCGTGCACGATCCGCCCGTGCTCATCCTCGATGAGCCGACCATCGGCCTGGACCCCGCTCAGATCATCGAAATCCGGGAACTCATCAGGAACCTCGCGGGCGATCACACCGTCATCCTGAGTACCCACATCCTGCCGGAGGTGAGCGTCACCTGTCAGGCGGTGGCGATCATCCACGAGGGGAAGATCCGGCTCGTTGACTCCCTTGCGAGCATCACCCACGGGAACAGAGAGTCCCTGGAAGAGATCTTCCTCCGGGTGATCAGCCAGGATGTGGAGGAGGTTGCGGCGTCATGAAAGGCACCTGGACGATCTTCATGAAGGAGCTGCGCTCCTACGTGCACTCGCCCGTGGCGTACGTGCTGGCGTTTGTCTACCTCATCGTGGCGGGGTACTTCTTCCAGGACTCGATGAACTACCTCAATCGCTACAGCGCGGAGTACCCCATGCGCTACCAACAGGCGATGCAAATGCGCCAGTACGGCGCGCAGCCGCCGCCACCGCCCAACGTGGACCAGATCGTCATCCGGCGCACGTACGGGGTGATGGGGTTCCTGCTCATCTTCATCGTGCCGATCCTCACCATGCGCACCTACGCCGAGGAATACCGCAGCGGGACGATTGAGCTCATCTGGACTTCGCCCGTCACCGCCGCGGAAACGCTCGCCGGGAAGTTTCTGGGCACGTTTGCGCTGTTCCTCGGAATCCTCGCGCTGACCCTCATCTACGTCGGGATCAGCTACCTCTTCACACCCCCGGACGCCAAACCGGATGGCGGCCTGATCCTGGCGAACTACCTCGGCCTCATCCTCATGGGGGGAGCGTTCATCTCGGTCGGCGTCTTCTCCTCGTCGCTCACGGAGAACCAGATCGTCGCGGCGGTGATCAGCTTCAGCGCACTCCTGTTCTTCCTGGTGATCGGTGCGGCGGCGGACCGCGTGGGGAATTTCGCCGCGAGTGAGTTCCTGCGCTACCTGTCGATCAACGGTCACATGGACCCATTCCTGCGAGGGGTGATCTCGCTACGGGACATCATCTACTATCTCACCTTCATCGGGTTCATGCTGTTTCTGACGAACCGGGTGTTGGAATCGCGGAGATGGAGGCTGTAAATGCTGCGCTCGATACCCGTCCCGCTCATAGGACTTGTCGGTCTGCTACTTGCCGTAGACGGCATGGTTGCTTGGCTCGCGGGCGCCCAGACGTGGGGCTGGGGAATGCCCTGGGCGCTCGGTACCGGTGTGCTTGTCGGAGCGTTCCTCGCCCGCCTCGGTCGGAAGCGGATCATCTCGCTCGGCGCGGGGGTCGCCGTGGCGGTTCTGCTCGGCGTGCTCATCGCCCTACAGGGCGAGAAGATGACCGGGCTTGCGCTCGATAACATCCCGACGATCCTGGCATTCCTCATCATCTTCATCGGCGAAGTCGGTGTCGGCATCGCCTCGATCCTGACCGGACGAGCCAGCGCGCAGGGAGCGAACTTCTGGGTATACATCGTTGGCGCACTCGCCACGGTCATCCTGATCAACTACCTCGCCGCGCGACACGTGCGCAACACGTTCGACCTCACCAAGGCCAAGGCGGAGAGCCTGTCGGACCAGACGCTCACCAAGCTCAAGGCGCTCAACGAGGACGTGCACGTCATCGCGTTCTACCGGGACAACGAGCCGGAGCGCAACGACTACGCGGACCTCCTCAAGAAGTACGAATCCGCATCGAGCCGCTTCTCGTTCGAGTTCGTTGACCCGGACAAGTACCCCGACGTCGCCCGACGCGAGAACGTTGACCCACGGCGGATCAACGTCATCGTCAAATGCGGCGACCGGCGCGAGGCCCTCGGCGGAAACCAGGAGAAGGACCTCACGAATGCGGTCATCAAGGCGACAAGGCCCGGCGTGAAGACGTTCTACTTCAGCACGTGGCACGGGGAGCGGTCGCTGGAATCCGACTTTGCCATGCTCTCGCAGGCGCTCAGGGAGCTCAACTATCGGGTCAAGGCTTTCAGGCTCACCGACGGTGAGATACCGGTTGATTGCTCGGTGTTCGTGATCGCCGGACCGCGCACGCCGTTCGTGCCGCTTGAGGTGGAGCGGCTCCAACGGTACCTGGCACAGGGCAAGAACTTGCTGGTACTGTTGGACCCGGACAGCACCGCGACCGGGCTTGAGGAGCTGCTTGTGAGGTACGCTGTGCGCGTGCAACCGAACATGATCGTCGAGCGCCAGCGTGGTCTGGTTCCCCACGCCGGTGGGCTCTACATGGGCGAGCAGCAGTCCACGTACGCGCGAACCGCGCGCTATTCCGAACACCCCATCGTGGAAGACCTTGCACGACAGAACGTCTCGACCGGGTTCTACCAGGCGCGGGAGGTGCGCTCGACGCCGGACACCACGCACAAGGCGACCGGCCAGGCATTCGTCTTCGCCGGTTCGCGTCTGTCGTTCACCGAGCCGGAGGTCCGGGCGCTGCTGAGGAATCCACGTGAGCCACGTGATCCAACAGGGAAGCCGAGCGGCCCGTTTCCCGTTGCGGTTGCCGTGAGCGCCGAACCGACGGACCCGTTAGCACCCCCGGACCTGAAGACGCAGATCGTCGTCTTCGGAGACGCCGACTTCGCCACAGACCAGGGCATCGGCCAGGAACGGGGCAATGCCGATCTCATCCTGAACTCGCTCACCTGGTTGAGCGAGGATAGGGATCTTCTAGCCATTCGGCCGCCGGAGCCGGGGTGGAAGCCTGTCCAACTGACGAGCGGCGAGGGGACGTTCCTGTTCCTGCTCTCCGTCTGGCGGTACCCGGCGGTGATCTTCGTAGTGGGCCTGCTCATCTGGTGGCATCGGAGGAGCAGGGGACCGGAGGCGGT